>Ga0209755_10002733_pt1 | contig 23538 bp, 23 predicted proteins | sample TergutCo191P1_FD_187301 | JGI IMG/M metagenome (GOLD analysis project Ga0209755, IMG submission 187301) | Cornitermes sp. P1 segment gut microbial communities from Petit-Saut dam, French Guiana - Co191P1 (SPAdes) (version 2) | ecosystem: Host-associated > Arthropoda: Insects > Digestive system... | reverse complement strand
CCGCGGGCAGGGTTCCGGCAGGGGAACAACTTCCGGCAAGGGAAACAAAGGTCAGAAAGCCCGTTCGGGCGGCAAGACTTATGTTGGCTTTGAGGGCGGACAGATGCCTTTATACCGCCGTCTCGCGCAGAGAGGTTTTTCCAATTATCCGTTCAAACAGGAGTGGCAGGTTATCAATCTTGGCGAAATAGAAAAACGCTACGAAGCTGGCGAAACTGTTGATAACGCAACGCTTCATAAGAAGGGTCTTATCAAGGGTAATACCCCTGTAAAGATTCTGGGAAACGGCGCTTACTCAAAAAAATTGAGCTTTAAAGTTGACGCTATTTCCGCTTCGGCGAAAGAAAAGGTTGAGAAAGCGGGCGGCGATGTTACGGTAATGCCGGCGCCTGAAAAAGTAAGACCGAAAAATAAAATGGGTCAGGGCGCGAAGGCGGTAAAAAAAGCCGCTAAAGTCGCGAAAGCAAAAACTGCAAAGAAATAGGCGGGAAAAAATAAATGGCTAATCCCATAATTGGAATGTTAAGAATTAAGGAACTCCGGGAGCGTATCCTCTTCACTATCGGAATGTTAGTCGTGTTCAGAATTGGCGCGGTGTTCCCGATTCCCGGAATCAATGTAAGAGAATTATCTCATTACTTTATGGATCAGGCGAACAGCGGCAACCCGATTGTTGATTACCTCGACTTCTTCGCCGGCGGCGCGTTCTCTAACTTCTCGGTATTCATGCTTGGTATCATGCCGTACATTTCTATGTCGATCATCATGCAGCTCCTTCTGATCGTCTTTCCGTCTTTGAAAAAAATATCACAGGAAGAAGGCGGCAAAAAAAGAATTCAAAAATGGCAGCGCTACGGAACCGTGCTTGTTTGCCTTATTCAGTCTTACGCGGTTACTCAGTACGCTCAGGCAATTTCACGCAGCGTCGATAACCTTCTCACTATAGGATTGCTGCCCTTCACTTTAATCGCGATGCTGACGGTCACTACGGGGACAATGTTTCTCATGTGGATAGGCGAGCAGATCACAAAGCGGGGTGTCGGCAACGGAATATCACTGTTGATCTTCGCTGGTATCGTCGCGCGTCTGCCTCAGGCTGTCTGGGAATTAGTCGACATGATGAGAAGGGGAAATCTCAATCCTGTTTTTGTTGTTATCGTACTTGTAATGTTTATCGCTGTAATCGCGCTGGTTGTTTTCGAGCAGCAGGGACAGAGAAAAATACCTGTTAATTACGCGAAGAGAGTTGTCGGCAGAAAAATGATGGGCGGACAGAATACGTACATTCCCTTCAAGATTAATCCGTCCGGCGTTATCCCCGTAATTTTCGCTTCATCAATTCTTACCTTCCCGCTGCAGATTGCGCAGACGGTCGGAGGGAATGTTTCATGGCTTGGAGCGGTTGCTAACGCGTTAAATCCGCAGGGCATACTGTACAATATCATTTATGTGTTGTTGATTATCTTCTTCGCGTATTTCTACACTCAGGTAACGCTTAACCCCATAGAAATCGCAAAGCAGATTCGCGAAAACGGCGGTTCAATTCCGGCGGTTAGAACTGAGCGTATGGAAGAATACCTCACTAAAATCCTGAACCGCATTGTGCTTCCGGGCGCGATGTATCTTGCGTTCATCGCCGTAATACCTTCGATTATTCAGTGGTTGTTTAAATTCCCGACATCGATTTCGTATTTGATGGGCGGTACGTCGCTCCTCATTTTGGTCGGCGTTGATTTGGATACAATGAGTCAGATTGAAGGACTTTTAAAGATGCATCACCATGAAGGTTTAGTAAAACGCGGGCGGATACGAAGCCGTAACTTATAGACGTAACTTTTTGTTTCGTCTAGTATTGAAGGAGAATGAAATGAAAGTCAGAACCAGCGTGAAACCGATTTGCGATAAGTGCAAGGTTATCAAGCGGAATGGGATTATTCGCATTATTTGCCAGAATCCCAAACATAAACAGAAGCAGGGTTAAAAGGAGTTAGGAGAAAAGATGGCACGTCTTGTGGGAGTTGACCTCCCGAATAAACATGTGAATGTCGCATTGACCTACATTTTCGGAATTGGCAGATCAAGCGCGGATGAGATCGTGGCGAAAGCGAAACTTGATCCGCTGCGGATGATGAACGATTTATCTCAGGAAGAACTCAATGAGCTGAGAAATATTATTGAAAGCGACTACAAAGTAGAAGGACGTCTTCGCACCGAAATCGCTTTGAATATTAAAAGGCTTATGGATATAGGCTGTTACCGCGGTTTGCGTCATCGTAAAGGATTGCCTTTGCGCGGTCAGCGTACAAGAACAAACGCCCGTACCCGCAAAGGTAAGAAAAAAACCGTTGCCGGCAAGAAGAAATAGAAAACAAAAGGTTTTACGGAGGAATAAGTGGCAGCAGCTACAAAGAAAAAGAAAGAGAAAAAATCAGTATATGAAGGCAATGTCTATATTCAGGCGACCTTCAATAATACGATTGTTACGATTACCGATTTGATGGGAAACACTGTTTCCTGGGCAAGTTCAGGCATGATGCAGTTCAGGGGAGCGAAAAAATCGACACCTTTTGCGGCTCAGTCTGTAACCGAAAAAGCCGCGGAAAAAGCGCTGCAGGCAGGTTTGCGCGAAGTGCATGTGTTTGTAAAAGGTCCCGGTATAGGCAGGGAATCCGCTATCCGGCAGCTTGGCGTTATGGGTATCAAAGTAAAATCAATCAGTGATGTTACTCCGATTCCTCATAACGGATGCAGACCCAGAAAAACACGAAGAATATAATCTTGTAAGGTTAAGGGAGAGAGATATGGCTAGATATACGGGACCCGTTTGCAGGATGTGCCGCGTAGAACAAAAGAAATTGATGTTAAAAGGCAACCGCTGTAAAAGTGATAAATGCCCGATGAATAAAAAGAGAGCGGCGCCCGGAAAGGATCCGAAGTCCCGCCCCGGCAAGCGTTCCGATTACGGCGTTCAGTTACGTGAAAAACAAAAACTAAAAAGAATTTACGGTATGCTCGAAAAGCAGTTCAGCCTCTTCTTCGACCGCGCTCAGCGTATGCCCGGTATCACCGGTGAAAATCTCTTCATCCTGCTGGAAAGACGGCTTGATAATGTTGTTTATCGTCTGCGGTTTGCTTCGTCGAGAAGTCAGGCTCGTCAGCTTGTACTGCATGGTCATGTCTGCGTTAACGGCAAAAAAATTACTATTCCTTCGTATCTTGTTAATCCTGAAAATGAGGTAAGCATCACGGAAGGAAGCAGAAAGATGACAGTTATCAGGGATGCTTTAAAAGAATTCGGTAAGTCGGGCGTAATGCCGTGGCTTAGTCTCGACCCTGATACTATGAAAGGAAAGTTCCTTGCGTCTCCGCGCAGAAGCGATATTACAGATCTTGGCGATATCAAGGAACAGATGATTATTGAGTTGTATTCAAAATAAGGAGTGATAATGGCACGTAAAAACCTTATGCAAGGATTAAAACGCCCTAAAAGTTTTTCATTTGAACATGGTGAGCTTAATCAAAACTACGGTAAATTTACAGCTTCTCCGTTTGAGCCAGGTTTTGGTACAACGGTCGGCAATACTTTACGGCGGGTTCTTTTATCATCAATTCAAGGTTATGCTATTACTGCGGTAAAGATTGAGTCTATCGACGCTAACGGAACCGCTCACAGCGTATCAAGCGAATTTGAGACAATCCCGAATATAATCGAGGATACTCTTGAGGTTATAAATAACCTGAAACAAATTCGGCTTAAATTGTCAGAGGATGCCGAGCAGGAAGTTTTACTTTATGAATGGTTCGGCAATCAAAACCGGGAAATAAAAAGCGATGACTTTTCACGTCCGGGACAGGTAGAAGTGCTTTCTTCGGGTCAGCATATAATGACGCTGATGGATAACGCGAATATCAGATTTGAGATTCAAATTGATCTTGGAAGAGGGTATATGCCGTCCGAAGTTAATGAGCGTTATATCGAAGTTATAAACACGATTCCCGTGGACGCGATTTTTTCACCTGTGAAAAAAGTAAAGTTCAATGTTGAGTCTACGCGCGTTATGCAGCGCAATGATTTTGATAAGCTTGTTTTGGAAATCTGGACAGACGGAACAATAAAACCCGAAGACGCGTTAGCCGAAGCGGCGAAAATCGCGAAGGATCATTTCTCGGTATTTATCAATTTTGATGAAAACAATCTTGGCATCGAAGATGAGTTCGATGATGAAAATGATCACATAAGAAAGATTTTAAGCACTCCGGTTGAAGAGCTTGAACTTTCTGTCCGTTCGTCAAATTGTTTAAAGAACGCGAATATCAAAACAATCGGAGAGCTTACGCGGAAAACCGAAGATGATATCGCGAGAACGCGCAATTTCGGCAAAAAGTCGCTTCAGGAAATTAAAGAAAAACTTAAGGAATGGAACTTGAGCCTTGGAATAACCGATTTAAGCGTTCTGAAAAATGCCCGTCCCAACATAGAAAACAAAGTAAAGGAAGCTGAAGATGAAACATAGAAGAGGATTTAATCCGCTTGGAATGATGTCGGCGCATCGTAAGGCGATGCACCGCAATATGGTAACAAGTTTATTCAGACAGGAAAGAATTAGCACAACCAAAGCGAAAGCTCTGGAAGTCCGCCGGACAGCGGAAAAAATGATCACCCGCGCGAAAGTTGATTCTGTTCATAACCGCAGAGTTGTTTCCGGTCGTCTTTTTGATGAGGAGATCGTGGCTAAACTTTTTACAAATATCGCTCCGCGGATGAAGGATCGGAACGGCGGTTATACACGTATTTTAAAATTGGGCGAGCGCAAAGGCGACGCGGCTGAAGTAGTCATTCTCGAACTGGTTGATTATGTTCTTGATACCGGCGACGGAAAGAAAAAAGGAAAAAAAGGCGAGAAGCCGGAAAAATCCGATAAAAAACAAGCTGCCGCAGGCGGTAAGGGGAAATAAATGTCAAAACCACATAGAGGAAGAAGTATTCGGGATCAGTTTGCCCGCGGACGCGGAGAGTGCCCTGTATGTAAAAGAGAAAGTGTTAAAGTCCTTTACGAACAGGAATCAGACGGTCAGAAGTTTAAAATATGTAAAACCTGTAAAGCGGCTGTTAAAAACGGCACAAAAACCATTCCGGTAACAGCGGCATCGTCTGCCGAGTAGCAGCCGGTTCAAATTACGGAAAAAGCGTAAATTTTTGGAATTGACAAAACGAGAATTTACCGTCTATAGTTATTTAACATGGGTTTACTTACAAGTCAGAAAATATCATCCTATTATGAACGGTTTAAAGATATATCTGTTACTTTTACAAAAGAAATTATTCAGGTTACAGGTCTTTTAACACAGCAAGTGCATCTCAAATGCGGCAATGATTTTTGGCCGTGTGTTGTGTATTCGGCGTCGTTTGAAACCGCGAAACTTGTCGCGAATGTTAGAACAGGGCTTCTTGGAAAACTTCAGGGCACGAATAATTTCGTTAACCTTCGTTTTTGTTTCAGACCTCCGGGAGAGAGTAATACGGTTACTTTTTTTGTCGCTGCCCGCGTTCTGGCAAGCGCTCCGTATAATAATTCGCAAGATGTAAATATGTTTACTCTTCAGTTTTCCAACCGTCCTCCCGATGACTTTATCGAAATTATGGGACGTGTGTTAGACGCAAATGTTAATTCTTCAAAACGCAAGGAAGTGCGTATACCGTTAACGCAGGATAATTTGCGGAATTTGAATATTCTTTCCACCGAAAGTTCTGTTTCGATTCAGGGAGTGCCGCGGCGCTGCATATTAAGGGATATTTCTTTTTCCGGATCAAAAATAATAATGATGGGCGTAGCGAAATTTTTAATTGATAAAGAAGCGTCGCTGCGCATTGATTTTAATGATCCGCGCGAAGCTTTCCTTATCAAAGGAAAATTTGTCCGCGCGGAAAATGTCGAAGGCAAAAAAGAAATGGTAGCTCTCGGTTTATGTTTTGACGAAGCTTCAGTTCCCATGGGTTTTAAAATCCGTCTTAACGAAATGATAACTTCAACCCGCGCGGATTTACGCGGCGCTTTTGACGAAGGGAATGAAGCCGCAAGCTCATAAAGTAATGAAAGCGCGCCTTGTTTATTTAAACGTTCCTGAAAGTTTTAAAAATAAATACGGAAATTCAAACGAATCTTTTTCGGTTGATCCCAATATTCCGATTCCGGCGGAAATCCCCGATGAAAATAATCTCCATGATTTAAATCTGTCTATGGATATGATTATCCGCGGAATGTTACGCGCCATCGAGGAAAGAGAAGTTGAACAAAAATGGATAGATTACTACAGCGCGTTTGTGTTGTATATGAGACCGGATATTTTAGAAATTGTACAGGAATACGAAGAAGACCTCTCGCAAAGACGCACAGACGCGGAGAACACAGAGTAAAAAATCTCTAATTAATGGTTCGTGATGGCTTGCCTGACCACTCGTGAGTGGTCAGATGAATATGGTTTGTGGTAAATTCTTCTTTAATCCGGCAGCGCCAGCGCTAGCACTTCTTCAAATCGCTCCACCGCGTGAAACTCAACTCCCTTTTTAACATGATCGGGTATTTCATCAAGATCGCGTTCGTTTTGTTTTGGGAAAATAATATGTTTTGCTTTGTTTCTTCGCGCCGCGATTGTTTTCTCTTTTAAGCCGCCGATACCGAGAACCAAACCTGTCAGAGATAATTCTCCTGTCATTGTGAGTCTTGGCGTGATTGTTTTTTTGCGTAAGAGGGAGAGAAGAGCTATTGCCATTGTGATTCCGGCGGACGGTCCGTCTTTGGGAGTCGCGCCTTCAGGGATATGCAGGTGAATGTGATTGTTTTTAAACCATTCAGGATCAACGCTGTAATTTTCGACCGCGAGTTTGCGCGCGACTGTCATCGCGATAGTAGCGCTCTCTTTCATTGTGTCACCCATCTTACCGGTGAGGGTAAAACCTTCAGCGCCGGGGAGAGAAGTCGCTTCTATTACGAGTGTGTCGCCGCCCATGCTTGTCCACGCGAGACCTACAGCCATTCCGGGTTTGTCCGCTGTTTTTATGTCATTCTCGCGGAAGAGCGGTTTACCCAAATGTTTTTCAATCATTTTTTTATCAATGTAAAAATTTTCAGTTTTTTTCGCTGCTACGGTTTTCGTCACGCTTTGTTTGGTTTTTTCTTCCGTCTTGTTTGACGCTGTGTCATTTAACACTGTTGAATCGTTTGCCGCGTTTTCTTCGGATTCCACGATTTGTTTAGCGAGTTTGCGGTGTATTTTGTCGAGGTTTTTTTCAAAGTTGCGCACTCCGGCTTCGCGCGCGTAAGAATTCGCGATAAATAAAAGGCTGTCCTTTGTGTATTTTACCTGAACTTCAACCGAACCCGCAGCGCGGCGGTTTCCCTCCTGCTTCCCTCTAAGTCCGTTTTTTTCAAGACTCTTGGGGACGAGATATCGTTTCGCGATTTCGAGCTTTTCTGTGTCGATATATCCGGGCAGCTGGATTATTTCCATGCGATCCAATAATGGCGGAGGAATTGTGTCCATAGTATTCGCGGTGACAATAAAAAAAACATTCGAGATATCAAAAGGGAGATCGAGGTAATGATCGCGGAAAGCGGTGTTCTGTTCGGGATCGAGGACTTCGAGAAGAGCGCTAGCGGGATCTCCGTGATAACTTTGACCCATCTTGTCGATTTCATCGATCATGAATACCGGATCTTTTGTTTTAACGATTTTAAGTCCCTGTATAATTTTTCCGGGAAGAGCTCCGATGTAAGTACGCCTGTGTCCTTTGATTTCAGCTTCGTCTCTCATGCCGCCTACCGAAAAGCGGAAAAATTGTTTGCCAAGAGCGCGCGCGATTGATTTACCGACGGAAGTTTTTCCGACTCCCGGAGGTCCTACAAGGCAGACTATCGAGCCTTTTGTGTCTTTGCGCAGCTTTCTGACGGCTAAAAATTCGACAATACGCGTTTTTACATCTTTTAATCCATAATGATCTTCTTCTAAAATATCATGCGCTTTTTTTAATTCAAAAATTTCCGGAGCGGGACTGCCCCACGGAAGGGCGGCGATAACATCCAGATAATTGCGCGTAACGGTAAACTCCGCCGAGCTCGTTTCCATGAGCGAAAATTTTTCCATCTCCTGATCGATTACTTCTTTTACTTCGCCCTCAAAATTGAAAGCGTCAAACTTTTCTTTAAAGCGCTGGTAGTCGGTGCTTTTAGCGTCCGTTGTCATGCCTAGTTCGGTTTTTATCGCTTTAAGTTCTTCTTTTAAAAAATAATCGCGCTGAGATTTTTCTATTTTTTCATTTATCTCCCGCTGAATCTTTTTCTGAATCCTTAAGAGTTCCTGTTCTTTTTTTATAAACACAAGCACCTGTTCCATGCGTTTGCGGACATTCAAAATCTCAAGGATTTTTTGCTGTTCCGCTTTGTCGATGTTGAGAATGCTCGCGATAAAGTCGGCGATTTTTCCCGGATGATCGATATTGATCATATTTAAACGCATCTCTTCCGAGAATAGAGGATTGTTTTCGCTGATCTGTTTCATTTCCGAGATCAAGGCGCGGGTAAGCGCCTTTACTTCGCTTGTATTGTCTTCTTCTTCTTCGAGATATTCAACAGCCGCGACAATCGGATTTGAAGGATGAAGAGTTTTTTTAATTTTAAAACGTTTCAATGTGGAAATAAAAATGTTAACGCCGCCGTCCGGCAGATTGATCTTCTTCACAATTTTCGCGGCGGTTCCGACTGTATATAAATCCGTAATGGAAGGAGCGTCGGTTTCGTTTAACAACATGACAAGCCCGATAAGCCCGTCTCCGGAATTTGCGTCTTCCACAACTTTAACATCGGTGGGATTCCCAATCATAATGGGGGTGAAGATGCCGGGGAAAATAGGACGCCCCATCAACGCCACCAGCGGCAGTTTATGAGGAAGCACTTGGTCAATAGGTACTATTTGATCGCTCATGGTATATTGATTTTTTCTCGCAGAGACGCGGAGACGCAAAGAACGCAGAGTTACTGTCCAAAATCTTCACCTTAATAAAGAATTCTTTGATAACTATCTATGATCTCTAGGTTAAGATCAGATTTAATATAAATCTCTCTGCGTCCTCTGCGATCTCTGCGTCTTTGCGTGAGATCTTCTTAAATTATCCTTTTATGCTGTAAAATGCCTTTTTGCCGGCGTATTGGCTGACACCGGTGAGTTCATCTTCGATTCTCATGAGCTGGTTGTATTTCGCGATGCGGTCGGTGCGGCTCATTGAACCCGTTTTGATCTGTCCGGTTTCAAGGGCGACTACGAGGTCCGCGATGAAGCTGTCTTCGCTTTCGCCTGAGCGGTGCGAAACGATAGCGGTGTAGCCCGCTTTTTTCGCCATTTCAACGGCTTCGTAGGTTTCTGTGAGCGTGCCGATTTGATTTACTTTGATGAGAATTGAGTTGCACGCGCCCATACCGATTCCTTTTTCAAGGCGCTTTGTGTTGGTGACGAAGAAATCGTCGCCGACAATCTGAACTTTGCTGCCGAGGCTCTTTGTAAGTTTCACGTAACCGTCCCAGTCATCCTGATCCAGCGGATCTTCGATAGATATAATCGGATATTTTTTTACCCAACCGGTATATTTTTCGATCATTTCCTCCGCAGTGAAAAGTTTTCCTGGGTTGGATTTCCAGAATTTGTAACCCTTCTTGCCGCCTTCCTCATAAAGTTCGGAACTGGCGCAGTCAAGGGCAATCATCATCTGTTCGCCGGGTTTGTATCCTGCTTTTTCAATTGCTTTCATGATGTATTCGAGAGCTTCGTCATTATCAATATCAGGAGCAAAGCCGCCTTCGTCGCCGACTGCTGTGTTTTTGCCTGCGTCATGAAGAATTTTTTTCAGGGTGTGGAAAACTTCGGATGTCCAGCGGACTGCTTCTCTTATGGAATCGGCGCCGACCGGCATGACCATGAATTCCTGAAAATCGATTTTGTTGTCCGCGTGTTTGCCGCCGTTGATGATGTTTGCCATTGGAACGGGCAGAAGGTTGGCATGGAAAGTTCCCAAATATTTGTAAAGTGGAAGTCCGAGAAATTCCGCAGCTGCGCGGGCTGTAGCCATTGAAACGCCCAGAATCGCGTTTGCACCGAGATTGCCTTTGTTTTCGGTTCCGTCTAGTTCGATCATTGTTTTGTCGATATCGACCTGATCGAGAGCGTCCCATCCCATTAATTCGGGAGCGATTTTGTCGTTAACATTCTGTACCGCTTTTAAAACGCCTTTTCCCTGAAAACGCGTCTTATCGCCGTCGCGAAGTTCGACAGCTTCGTAAGCGCCTGTAGATGCGCCGGACGGAACTATCGCTCTGCCGAGTGAGCCGTCTTCAAGATACACATCAACTTCAATAGTGGGGTTGCCGCGCGAGTCGATGACTTCACGGGCTTCCACATATTCAATAATACTCATTTTTTCCTCCATTAGATTGTTATATACAATTATGTTGGGGCATAATTAACAGGAAGTCAAGGAAGAATATTACACTTATTGACAATAGATCTTATTTCTATCAGTATTTAACGGTAATGCCTCCCTTTTGGAAAGGAGGATAATGTATATCCGCAGAGAAGCCTTTGAATTATACTCACGCCAAAATAACATAGGTGACAGTCACCTGAAAAGAATGTAAAATATAACAATCAATATGAAATTTACAGACTTCAACCTTCATCCTGATTTGCAAAAAGGCATTGATGAAGCCGAATATACAGACTGTATGCCTGTTCAGGAACAGGTGTTGTCGAAAGCGTTTGGCGGGAATGATTTGTATGTGCAATCCCAGACAGGGACAGGAAAAACCGCCGCTTTTTTAATCGTTATTTTTCAGCGAATGTTAACTGAGGAAGCTCTCTTTAAACGCAAGGCGCTTATCATGGCTCCGACAAGGGAACTTGCCGTTCAGATTGAGGAAGAGGCGAAAATGCTGAGTAAACATCTTCCTTTTAAAACCGGAAGTTTTTACGGAGGCGTTGGTTATGCTCAGCAGGAAAAATTACTTCGTGATAATGTTCAAATCATGGTAGGCACTCCCGGTCGTGTTCTCGATCTGAATAAAACAGGCAGAATGAATTTGATGGAGATTTCGTTTCTCGTTCTTGACGAAGCCGACCGGATGTTCGACATGGGTTTCTATCCCGATCTGCGAAAGCTGATAAAGGTAGTGCCGGCGGTTGATCGCCGTCAGACGATGCTTTTCAGCGCGACGCTTAACGCGTGGGTAAAAAATCTTGCGTGGGAGTACACTAAGTCACCGCTTGAGATTGAGATTGAACCTCAGGTTGTCACTGTCGAAGAAATATCGCAGGTGCTATATCATGTTCCATCCGAAGATAAAATGCCGATGCTCCTCGGTATTCTAAAAAGAGAGCAGCCGCAGAGCGCGATCATTTTTTGCAACACAAAAAAACATACCGAGATTGTCGCGAAGCGTATGCGTTTGAACGGCTATCCTTGCGAGTTCATCATCGGCGATCTGCCGCAGGTGAAACGCCTCAAAGTGATTGACGATGTGAAAGCCGGAAAAATAAAAATGCTTGTCGCTACCGATGTCGCTGCCCGCGGTCTTGATATCGAAAGCCTCGCGATGGTAATCAATTACGATGTACCGACAGAAGCCGAAAATTATGTTCACCGCATCGGCAGAACAGCCCGCGCCGGAAAATCGGGAAGGGCGATAACTCTCGCCAGCGAACAGGATGTGTACGAGCTTCCTGCTATCGAGCGTTACATCGGAAAAAAAGTTCCGTCAGAAATAGCGGGACAGGATATGTACGCGGAAGATAAAAGCGCGAAACAGTATATTCAGACTGATGTGTATGAAGAGCGGGCAAGAAGAGATTCTGCCACAAACCACGCCAACTCGAACCGAAGGTTCGGACACGAACGAAGCGGGAAAGAGAATCAACGAATTACGCGAAAGAACGAGAGTAAGAATAAAAAAAATCAGGATGTTAAGTCACGGTATGAACATCATGATAACAACAGGAAAGAAAAACCGCAAATTCATGCGAGCAGTAAAAATCATGAGCAAGACTTATCTCATCTTTCCATGGAAGAGCGGATGGCGTTGTACAAAAAAAAATACGGACACGCGGCAGGCGGAAGCGCTGAACATAAAAAACATAATAAACAGCATCAACATCATGAACATAAACCGTCTTCTGCGGTTGAAAAACAAAAATCGCCTTCTGCTCCTGCGCAAAGTGCAGCGAAGTTTCCCGCGCAAAGTGCAGCGAAGTCTCCCGCGCAAAGCGCAGCGAAGTCTCCAGCGCGGGAAATTGTAACGCCTGCTGAGAATGCGGTTAAAAAAGGGTTCTTCGCAAGGATTTTAGGATTGTTTAAGAAATGATAACAGTAACAGACTTAAGTTTAATTTTCGGAGAGCGGACGCTCTTTAAAGATGTTAATTTGAAATTCACGCCCGGCAATTGTTACGGGATCATCGGCGCGAACGGAGCGGGGAAATCTACTTTCCTGAAAATTCTTTCCGGTGAGATTGAGCATGATAAAGGCGAAATGAGTATCGGAAAGAATCAGCGGATAGCTGTTCTCAAACAGGATCACTTTGCGTACGAGGAATTTCCCGCTCTGGAAACAGTCGTGATGGGTTATCCTAAGTTGTACGCGATTCAAAAAGAGCGCGAAGCAATTTACGCAAAGAGTGAGCTTACGGATGAAGAAGGTCTTCGCGCCGGAGAGCTTGAAGCGGAATTCGGTGAACTTGGCGGCTATGAGGCAGAAGCGCAGGCGGGGCAGCTTCTTTCAGGGTTAGGGTTTGATGAGGAAGATCACAGCCGCCTCATGGCTGAGCTGGACGAATCAAAAAAAGTGCGGGTGCTTTTGGCGCAGGCGCTTTTCGGTAATCCTGATATTTTGCTTTTGGATGAACCGACAAACGGTTTGGATATTGAATCGATTTCATGGCTTGAGGATTTCCTGATTGATTTTCCGAACACAGTGATTGTCGTATCGCACGATCGTCACTTTTTAAATTCGGTCTGCACAAATGTCTGTGATATTGATTACGGCAAGATCACTCCTTATTCCGGCAACTACGATTTCTGGTATCAGATGAGTCAGATTTTGCAAAGGCAGGCGCGTGATCAATTAAAAAAACGCGAAGACAAAGCAAAAGAACTTAAAGAATTTATCCAAAGGTTTTCGTCTAACGCGAGTAAAGCGCGTCAGGCGACAAGCCGTAAGAAGGTGCTTGAAAAACTTGATCTTGATAATGTTCCCGTAACGAGCAGAAAGTTTCCGTTTGTCGGTTTCAAACCCGATCGCGATATAGGAAACAATGTACTTCGTGTCGAAAAACTAAATTATACTTTTGAAGAGACAGCTCTCCTAAAAGATTTTTCGCTGACTATAAACAAGGGTGATAAGATTGCTTTTGTCGGTTTGGAACATTCTTCAAAGTCAGCGTTGTTCGATATTATTTCCGGCGAAAAGAAAGCGGAAAGCGGCGACACCTACTGGGGGCAGACAACTTCGTTTTCGTATTTCCCAAAAGAAAACTCCGCGTTTTTCAGTTCTGATTTATCAATTACAGACTGGCTGCGGCAGTACTCTCCCGATCAGGATGAAACATATGTGCGCAGCTTCCTCGGGCGTATGCTCTTCTCAGGAGAAGAAGCGCTGAAGCCCGTGCGTGTTTTGTCAGGCGGTGAAAAAGTTCGCTGTATGCTCTCCAAGATGATGCTCTCAGGCGCGAATGTTTTGATCCTTGATGAGCCGACTAATCATCTCGACTTGGAAGCGATCACAGCTCTCAACGACGGGCTTGTCGCTTTCCCCGGAGTTATTCTTTTTAATTCGCATGATCATGAGTTTATCAATTCGATCGCGAATCGTATTGTTGAAATTTTACCGCAGGAAAAAAATTCCGGCGGGCTGATCGATCGCATGATGCCTTTTGATGATTATCTTATTGATCAAAGCGTGAAGCAGCTGAGAAGCGCGGCATATACACAGGGACAAAAACTTCGCATCTAAATGAATTGCAGGTTGTGATAAAAATCTTATCTACTGAATATTGATGTAAAATCTTTCAAGGTACGTTATTCTTCTTTTCGCGTCCGATAATCTGCCGCTTTGTGGGTATTCGTTAACAAGGCGGCGGTAGTAATCAAGCGAGAGTAATATGTTTTTGTTTGGACTGTTCGCTTCGTAGAGCTGACCGTACATCCAATATGTTTCATCGCTGCCTCCCGGATAATACTTCATGTATTGATCGAGTAATGAAATTGCTTCGGCAATATTTTGTTTATCAAAATTTTCTTTAGCTCTTTGAAGTAAGACAACAGGCGATAAATTTTCCTGCTGTGCAGGAGAAATCGTTTCGCTTGTTAAAGTTTGATCCGGAGATTGCGCCGCGGCTGGTTGCGGCGCGGCAGTTGTCGCTGCTGCCGGCGGTGTAGTATTCGCGGCGGTTGTTGACGCGGGAGGAGTTACAGCCGCAGGTGTTGAAGCTGACAGGGTTACCGTTTGCGGTGGCGCGGTTGTGGTCGGAGTAGTTCCTGTAGTTGAAGCGGCCGACGGAATAATTGTTCTCTGCTCGTTGTTACCTGCTAACTGCTCTCTGTTATTTGCTCTCTGCTCGTTATTCTCTGTTAACTGTTCTCTGTTAACTGCTCTCTGCTCTCTGCCTCCGCCTCCGCTTCTTTGCAGCGCCGCTTCTTCAATGGCGGATGGCCAGCGTGGTTCTGCCGTTACTCTTGGTCTTTCAAACGCAGGATTAAACCATCCGGTGCCTGTTGCAGGCGCTTCGCTCGCGATTACTTGCACATGATCATTTATTATAAAACCTCTTGTGAAATCTTCACGGAAAAATTTTAACGCGAATGTTCCGGCTTCTTCAACATTGAAAATAAAACTCATGCCTTCGTTTTCAGTGCGGCGTGAATTGTACGCGATACCGCGCCGTGACGCAAGTTCACCTAAATATACCCAGCCGTTTCCGCGGAACGGTATTTCAAGTATTTGTCCAACCATAACGCGTACTACTCTCGAAAAATTAACGGCGCCGTTTGGAACAGCTCCCATTTGCGAAAGCGAATCGATTCGAGACGGAGGAGCTGACGGAAGCTCTCTGACATAACGCGGAGGATACGGCTCGCTTTCACTTTCTGTTTCGGATTCACCTTCGGCAGGTGAGTCAGGTGTTTGTTCCAATGGCTGAGCCAATGGCTCTTGAACTGTCAGCTCTTGAGCTGAAGGCTGAGTTCGCTGCGCAGAAGGCTGCGTTTGAGCCTGCGGCTGACTTTGCGGTGCCTGAGCCTGCGCGGGAGGCTGTGCCTGAGGACGCGGCTGCGTTTGAGGTGTCTGAGCTTGAGCCGGAGGCTGCTGAGGTCCCAGCCATGGTTCTCGTATTATTGGTTGTTCCTGCGCTTGCGTTATTCTCAGCGGCCGTCCTTCTTCTGTTGCTTCGGCGGTCTGATCGCTCTCAACTTCCGCTGCTTCCGCGACTTCTTCCGTTTGTTCAGGCATTTCTTCAGTTACTTCTGCAATGAATTCCGTTATGTCTGACGGCTCAAGATACGGATCTTCAGCCAATTCAATAGGCGTAGTATTCTGCTCATCAGTATCTGTTCTCTGTTCTCTGAAGTGAAGGTTCGAGTTCTCTGTAATTTGCTCGTTGTTTGTTACAGGCGGTGTTCCGGTTTTTTTATTTGCGCTTGCGCAGGAAAATAAAATGATGATTATCGAAATTAAAATGAAATATTTTAAAATTTTCATGGCACGCGCTCCCAAAGTTCGTCCATTGATGTTTCTATTTTTTTTCGCCATTGTTCTTCGCCTTGTTTTAGCGGATCCTGCCAGAACTCAGACGCGTCATCTTCTGTCCAGCCCGACCTTTGCTCTCGTCCCAGCAGAATGCCCGGAAGAAAATCAGGCTCTTCGGGAATGAACAATTCCCCCGCGGGAATTGGTGAGTTTATTATCAATCTTTCCGGAGCCTGCGGCTGAGGCTTTTCACTGTGTTTGTTAAACAATGAGACAATTACCGACAAGGTAAGAAGCAGAGCAAAAACACCGGTACAGATTAGGAGAAGCCGCCGCTTTTCCTCGGCGGTTTGTTTCTGAAACCAATCCTGTATAAACTGAATTATTTTATTCAATTTCCCCTCGCCGGTATTATATCATAATTAAATATTATGTAAAACCATCATTCTACTTAATGTTGCTTTTAACGAAAATCTTTGATATGATGAATCATGCAAGTAGAATTAAACGCAAGAGGAAACGGCGCTTGTCCGCTTTGCTCGTTTGCAGGTAATTGTCAGGTTCAGGAAACTCTTAAAGAAAAGATGGATGAATTTTCCAGTGAAGATAACCCGATGGAGCTGGTGATTTACTCTTGTCCTTACTTTAAAGAAAAGTAATAATAAAATTACGCGAATATATTTCACTGCGGGAATTTAGAGGCTGATATATGAACGAAAGATTAATTTCACTGCTCAATAGATATGAAGAACTAAACAATTTGATTCAGGATCCGTCACTGGTAAAGGATCAAAACCGATACCGGGATGTGATGAAAGAACATTCGCATTTAAGCGGGATTTCGGAGACCTATAGTTCTGTTGAAAAATTAGAGAGCCAAATCGAAGACGCTAAGCATCTCATTCAGGAAGAAAAAGATCAGGAGATGAGAGAAATGGCGCGCGAAGAGCTGAAGGAGCTTGAGTCCGCGTTTAACACCGCGAATGAAAAATTGAAATTCCTGCTCATCCCGAAAGATCCTTTGGACGAAAAAAATATTATCATGGAAATTCGCGCGGGGACAGGCGGAGAGGAAGCCGCGCTTTTCGCTTCGGATTTATACCGTATGTATTCGCGTTTTGCGGAAAATAAAGGCTGGAAATTCGAGATTATGAATTCGAATGATACTGAACTTGGCGGCATTAAGGAGATTGTTTTTTCGATCAGCGGAAACAATGTGTACGAAAATCTCCGTTATGAGTCGGGAGTTCACAGGGTGCAGAGAGTTCCCGAAACAGAAAGTTCAGGCAGAATTCACACATCGGCTGTAACAGTTGCCGTTCTGCCTGAAGCGGACGAAACAGAAATCGATATAAAACAGGATGATCTTCGTATTGATGTAATGCGCGCGGGCGGTCCTGGAGGGCAGTGCGTTAACACTACCGACTCCGCTGTGCGCATAACGCATCTGCCGTCCGGTATTACAGTTCATTGTCAGGATGAGAAGAGTCAGATAAAAAACAAGGCGAAAGCGATGCGCATTTTACGCGCGCGCATTTACGAAATGGAAGAAGCGAAAGCCGCGGCGCAGAGAGCGGAAGCGAGAAAAAGTCAGGTCGGCTCAGGCGATCGCTCACAGCGGATAAGAACTTACAATTTTCCGCAGAATCGTCTTACCGATCACCGCATCAATCTTACTCTTTATAAACTTGAACTTATCATGCAGGGTGATGTTACCGAACTTTTTGACGCGCTAAAACTTTCAGCGAAAGAAGAACTATTGCAAAGCAGCGCCTCTGATTCGGACGCGTGATCTCAGCCCGCTTATATAAAGTAAATAATTTATTATAAAATATACTGACAAGGAGATTTCGTTTTTGATAATCCGTGAAGCGTTAGCGCAGGCATCAGCAGATTTAAAATTCGCGGGGTTAGAATCTTCTTCTCTTGACGCTTCTCTTCTTCTCGCTCATGTTTTAAAAATAAACCGCACATCGTTATACGCAAAAGGATCGGAAATAATTCATGAAAAAGACTGCGCCGCGTTTTGTGAATTGATCGAAAGAAGATGCGCCGGCGAATGTGCCGCCTGCTTAACCGGCAAAAAAGAATTCAGAGGATTGGAATTTTTTGTTAATAAATCTGTGCTTGTGCCGAGACCGGATACGGAAACGCTCGTTGATGCTGCTTTGGAAAGAATTTTACCACGAACCAACGCGAACCAACACGAACAAGAAAAGATTATGTTATTGGATCTTTGTACCGGATCGGGAGCGGTCGCGATTTCGTTGAAACATGAAATACCGGAACTTGAAGTTTACGCGACAGACATTTCCTCTGACGCTCTGGAAGTTGCGAAAGAAAACACCGATCGTATTCTTACAAATAAGAATATTAATTTCTGTCAGGGCGATCTGTTTGAAGCATTGTCTTCTTCTTCTCTCTGCGCCTCAGCGCCTCAGCGAGATTTTAGTGTAATTACCTCCAATCCTCCCTACATTCCTTCTCACGAAATAGAAACACTCTCCGCGGAAGTGCAAAATGAGCCGCGTATCGCTCTTGACGGAGGAGAAGACGGGTTGGAAATTGTTACGCGCATAATTGAGGGAGCGCCTGATTATTTACGGCAGGGAGGATTGCTTTTGCTGGAAGCGGATCCCCGTCAGATGAATGAAATATCGATCATGATGAAAAAAAAAGGATTTACCGATATTCAAATTCACAATGATCTTTCAGGGGCGCAGAGGGTGATAGGAGGCAGATATGAAAAATAGATATATTTATTTAATTTTATTTGTTTTGTTATTTACTTCCTGTATCAATTTGATTCCCGTTAGGACGCGGGATGAAATTAAAAATGATACAGAAACAGAAGCTGTGATCGAAACAGAAACGAATAAAGGACGTGCGCGCGAACAAAGGCGCGAACGTGAAGTTATAGTAAGGGGTAAAGAAAAAAAAGAGACAAAAGAAACAAAAGTTATTGAACCTGAACAATATTCTATTACCTTTGTCGCGGTTGGCGATAATTTATTACATGATTCAACGCAGCGATCGGCGCTGGTATCTGAAGGGGTTTACGATTTTTCGCCGTTTTATTCCGAGATAAAACCTATCGTAGAAAAAGCCGATCTTGCGTTTATTAATCAGGAAACTGTTATGGCAGGAGCAAGTTTTGGTCATTCGGGATATCCGGCTTTTAATTCGCCGCAGTCTCTCGCGATAGATCTTGTTAATGCCGGTTTTGATGTTTTCAATCTTGCAAATAATCACGCGATGGATAAAGGAGCGTCGGGTTTGTACGCGACTCTTGATTATCTTGATACGATAGAGGGGATCACTGTAATCGGCGCGAGGAAGGCGGGGGAGAGCGCAAGAATTATCACAATAAACAATATCACACTTGGTTTTCTCTCGTATACTTACGGTCTTAACGGCATATCGCTTCCGGCGAATAATTTAAATCTGGTTTCGCTTATTATCAGAGATAAGATGAGCGCTGAAATTGCGGCATTGCGTCCGTTATGTGATTTTTTAATTGTATCGATGCATTGGGGCGACGAGTACAAGCTCGAGCCCGGAAAGGAGCAAACGGATCTTGCGCTCTTTCTTGCGGAGAGAAATGTCGATCTTATCATCGGGCATCATCCTCATGTGCTTCAGAGGGTCGAAACTATTACCCTGCCTAATGGCAGAAAAACTTTATGCTACTTTTCGCTGGGAAATTTTGTTTCTCATCAAAATGAAAGAGAAAGATTAATCGGCGGTATGGCTGTTTTAACAATTAACAAAAAGGAAATAATTCCGGCACCTGATGATAAGGAAAGAAAACCTGAAAAATCCGCAGATGAAAATGAAATGACAGCAGCCGGAGAAAAAAATGACGAGGAAGTTTTCAAGGCTAAAAAACCGTTTGAAATATCTATCACAGATTTCGGAATAATGCCTCTTGTTACGCATTATGATCGGGATCTTAAAAACACAAAAGTCTATCCGTTGTATTTGTACACAAAGGAATTGGTGGAAAGCCATGCAATCAGAAGGAGGGACAGTAATCTGACAATGGAATTTTTTCATTCTGTTTCGGAAAGGCTTAAAACGGTAATTATTATGCGTAATCCTTTTGAAGCAGAAGAAATAACGGAGTAGAATACAAATAAAAACTTTACATGACTATGAAAGAATAGCTCTTGCAGATACCCATTGAACCCTTGATTCGCGGACGCGGAGTTATTGTCCGATATCTTTATTACTTTCCTGATTGTTCCTGGGTAAATGTCACATAACGCTGTATCACCGTAAACGAAAAGCCCTCACTCTTTAATAAAAATTTTAATGATCGAAAATCATCATTTTGACTGCTTTTTTTTCGTTCATGTTTTTTTATAAAGCGAAGAAGGAGGGTGTACTCTGTTTCTTCGTCTAACACTTCTTTAAGAGCGTTTTCGGCGTCATCGCGGTCTATGCCTTTTGCGCATAATGAGGAAAGCAGACGGCGCGGAGAGCGCGGCAGGGGCAGGCGGGATTCAAGCCATAATTGCGCATAACGGTGATCATCGACTAATTGAAGGGAAATAAGTCTGTCAATTACCTCGCTGACGCAAGCCGGTTCGTGACCGCGTTTTTCCAGTTTACGAAAAAGACCGCTTCTGCATTGTTCAGCTCTGGCTATTAATCTGAGAGCGGCTTTTTCCGCGCGAAGGCAAGCGGACGCGTGACGGAATGCTGTCTCTTCAAAAGAGGTAATTTCGCTTTCCGAACTCATGTCGGATTTGACAGAAACAATATCGCAATTTTTTTCCATGCTTATTAACGAGAAAAATATTTATTTGTAACCGACTAATACTTTCAAACTTAACGTTTGGAGAATTGGAAGCGTCTGCGAGCTCCGGGGCGTCCGTATTTTTTACGTTCGACCATGCGCGGGTCGCGGGTTAAGTAGCCGTTACTGCGCAGGCTTGTGTAGTTGGTATGATCAACCTGACAAAGAGCGCGGGAGAGACCGTGTCTGCATGCTCCCGCCTGACCGTTGCAGCCGCCGCCGTAAACATTGATCACTACATCATATTTATTCTCGCTTGCGGTGACCATCAATGGCTGGCGAACCATCTGCACATGTTCTCCGAGAGAGAAGTACGTGTTTAGATCCTTGTCGTTTACTGTAACCTTGCCGCTTCCGTCACGGACATAAACCCGCGCCACAGAAGTTTTTCTTCTACCGGTACCTATTCCAAGATTTTTAATCATGTTTCTTTTCCTTTAAACTTCGATTGTTATCGGATTTTGAGCGCCGTGCGGATGGTCTGTTCCGGCATAAAGTTTGACGTTTTTTGCCATTTTCCTGCCAAGAGGACCCTTAGGGAGCATCCCCTTGATGGCTGTTTCCAGCGGCTGAGTCGGATGTTTTTCGATTATCTTCTCGAAATTATTGGCTTTTAAACCGCCGATATAGCCGGTATGATGATAATACATCTTCTGCTGCGCTTTTCTGCCGGTAACGATGATTTTATCCGCGTTTACTACTACAACAAAATCCCCAATTTCCTGGTGGGGAACAAAAATAGGTTTATTTTTTCCCCGGACAATCGCCGCAACCTTAGCTGCCACTCTGCCCAGAACCTTACCCTCGGCGTCTATCATGAACCATTTTCGTTCAATCGACGCCGGTTTCGCAAATACTGTCTTCATTCTACTAACCTTTTAAAACCTTTTCAAATATTCAAAGCTGTCTCGCGGACAGCAGCTGTCTTGACAGCCATCGTAACGGGAATTTAAGAATACTAAAAATTGAGAGGGGTTGTCAAGGGGGGGATTGCCACAAGCCAAGGATTTCTACCGGGTGTTTTCTCCTGCTGCCCGGTGGAAATCCGTGTCACCATAGAATTTTTCTCCGTATTCCCCTATAATTACATCATGTCTGTTTTGACAATTTCACATTTGCATAAACGTTTTAATCTTGAGGCGGGTTTTTTTGCCCGGTTTGGGCGTTTTGTAAACGCTGTGAATGATATTTCCTTTTCAATTGGTAATAACGAGGCGTATGGGTTGGTGGGCGAATCCGGCTGCGGCAAGACTACTACCGCGCGTATGCTGGTGCGAATGTACGAATCGGATTCAGGGGAGATTTTGTACCGGTACGGAGATAAAACTCTTTCTGTCGCGGGTTTGAAAAAAGAAGAACTGAGGCAGTACCGCGAGAAAGTGCGTTATGTGTTTCAGGACCCGGCAAGGTCTTTAAATCCGAGAATGAGTGTTTACGAAGTTTTAGTTTCGGGGTGCAGAAAACCGCTGAAAAAACGCGGTGTAAGTGAAAATGAACTTCGCCGGAAAGCGGGGGATATTTTAGAAGAAGCGGGGCTTCAGGCAGCCGATCTTGAAAAAAGACCTTCGGAATTTTCGGGAGGGCAGAGGCAGCGTATTTCGATTGCGAGAGCGCTTTTGATGGAGCCTGAAGTTTTAATCTGCGATGAAGTTGTTTCCGCGCTTGACGTGAGTATTCAAGGGCAGATTCTCAATTTGTTACTCGACATTCGGAAAAAGCGTAATATATCATTTTTATTTATCGCGCACGATCTTAAAGTCGCGTGTTATTTTTGTGATCGTATCGGAGTTATGTACAAAGGCGAGCTAATGGAAGAAGCGCCTGCTGCCGATCTGTACAAAGAAGGAGTTCATCCGTATACGAAGCTATTGTTTTCATCCGCGGCGGGACCGGAAAATAATTCGATAAATTCACAAAAAACGGCTCTGCGCCCCAGCGGCTCCGCGAGAACTTATCCTTCCGATTTTTCCTGTTCATTTGCGCCGAGGTGTTCTTCGGCAACGGAAAGGTGTTATAAGGAACATCCTGCGTTAAACGAAACTGAACCGGGGCATTTGATACGTTGTTTTAATTGTTAGTTAAACCGGTACTTTACAAAAACCTAACGCGATTAAAAGCTGCGCCGCGATGTACGTTGTCATGCAGAAAACATAATAAGGCTTGTTTCTGAATGTTGTCAGCGCCAGCGACGTGTCCGACGCTACGAAATTGACGCTTCCGATAAGAACAAAAATACCGAATGTTGAACCCTGAGCGAGAAATAATTGCAGCGCGAAAATCGCCATTATAAGAATTATTGTTTCGTACGCGATTACAGGTATTTTCATCTCAGATGTCGGCTTAATTACTCTAAAAAGGAAAACAGCCAGAACAGCGGCAGCTGCCGCGCTGATTATAAGGACAGGAACGTTAAACGGCATGGCATATCCTGACATCGCTATGATGTAGCAGAGATGCCCGATTAAAAAACTTGCCAGTCCCAGCCTGAAGCATAACAGATTGGAAATTTTAATCAGTAAAACATCTCCTGCCCACGCGAACGCAAGCGCTAAAATAATCGGCAGAAGAATGATATTCGCCCCTGTCAGGTATACCGCTAAGATTAACGGAATAAGACATCCTTTTAATATGTGCTGAAAAATTGACGCCTTAAAAAACAATGTTGTAAGATATACAACCGATACAACCGCAAGAATAATCAAAAAAATAATGTGTAAATTCATAACTATTTCATTCCCATTTTTTTTCGCGTGGCTTCATATATATCGATATATTTTTGCGCGGAAGTTTCCCACGAAAAATCAAGGGACATTCCTCGTTTGCGCATATTTTCGATATCATCGCGCTGGTTGTACCACGCGTAGATCGCCCAGCCGACTGTATCGTAAATCGAAGAGGGGCTGAGAAAATTAAACATGAAGCCTGTGCCGCTTCCCGTTTTTTGATTGAAATTTTCCAC
>Ga0209755_10002732_pt1 | contig 23557 bp, 13 predicted proteins | sample TergutCo191P1_FD_187301 | JGI IMG/M metagenome (GOLD analysis project Ga0209755, IMG submission 187301) | Cornitermes sp. P1 segment gut microbial communities from Petit-Saut dam, French Guiana - Co191P1 (SPAdes) (version 2) | ecosystem: Host-associated > Arthropoda: Insects > Digestive system... | reverse complement strand
GCTTGGAAAGACGTTTGTCTGTGTTGTGCAAACGTAGTTTCGAGTGATGCCATGATTGATGCATAGATAATCTTTCTCCTTTGAGAGAGAAAGTAACAAATTTAAAAAAATGTGGGTAAGGGTAAGCCTGTGAAGGGGGCTTTTTTGATAAAAAATGCCTAATTTGTTACTTTACAAGTTACACCAGCAACTGTTATATTAAAAGTACCTGTAGTAGAAAGAGCAGAAGTTCCCATACCAGATGAAATTGTACCTGTCTGCGTGTTGTGAGCTGGGAAAGTAATATTTACAGCAGTGCCTCCTGATGGGGTATAAGTTCCAACAGTTGTAGGAGATGCACTACTGTTAGAAGTTATGTAACATTTAAAGGTTGAAGGTCCATATATACTAGTTCTTGTAATAGTCACTGTATAATTTCCTACTGGGAATGAAGATTGATTTGCATCGCTTTCAGCAATAGTACCTGGACCACCACCGCTTCCACTACTACTTGAACTACTACTCGGAGTGACAGAACTGCTGGAAGCTGCCACTACATTAACATTGGGTGTACAAGCTAAATTTGAATAAGTAAGAGCATGGCTATCGCAAGTTATGTTGGTTACCGATAAAGTGAGGTTGTTACCTGCAGATGTAAATTTGCCGCTAGTGTTATTTGTCGTGGCGGTGTTTGTCCAGTTTGTTCCGTTGCTAAATGATCTATGCCCGCCAAGCTGTGCTGTGCCGCAGCTTACAGTCGGAGTAATTATTTCATTGACAGCATAACTACTTTTGCCCAGAGTGCAAGTTGGTTTATTCACAACAATAGTTCCGCACTCCTTCGGAAGGTTGCTAGGAGCAACACCGCCACACGTGACATTTGATACGGTAATTATATTATTGCCATCGACTGAGCCCAGGAAATAAGCATTTCCAGTTTGCCGCCAATTATTGTAATTGTTCGGGAGTGTTCCTGCAGATACTGCGAAATTCGCCTGAGATTTATCCATGGTCGCTCCGTTGGAGCAGGATATTGTAGGTGGCGCAATATTTTCACCTTGTGTAACATTTGTTTTTGCTACAGTGCAAGTTATAGTCGGTGGCGCAGAACTACTTGAAGATGGAGGCGCGGAGCTGCTTGAAGAAGTTCCGCCTGCCGTGCAGTTAAACGGAGCCGGAACTGGATTCGTATTTTGACTCGGAACTGAAATCGGAGATAAACCGCTTGGACAGCATGCCACATTGAGACAATATACGGATGAAGTGGCATGTATATTTTTAATTGTCAATATGCTGTTATTGGGAGTACAGCTATGCCATGTATGCGAAACCCCAGTGGATATACTACAACCATTACCAGTTACTTCTACAGTCCTAGAGGAGCCCGAACTGCCATTAGGATTACTATCAGAACCAGAACCAGTTTGAAAAAAGTAGAAAGTGTATCCATTTTGACAAGTGTGATTGATGGTTTCTCCTGAGGATAATTTGCCTTTGGCTGTGTAAGTGCAACTACCCACCTGGCTGGGGCTTGATTGCGTTACGCTGCTGGATGAACGACTGCTGGATGAAGGTGTTCCCGCCGGAATGTCGGAGCCGCCGGTGCTGGAACTGCTGTTGACAGTTGAGCCTTTTGGTGTTATTATAACATAGAATGCATTGTTGCACAAATCGCTGTTATTGCAATTCGCTGCTCCAAAACCACTCAGGTTTAAATAGCATATTCGACTATGTCCGACTTCTGCCGCTGCAATGCCGCCGCAGTTTCCTACTGCGTTTATGGGCCAAGCGGTTTTGGCTACTGGATTTGCGCCGTTTAAGTAAAGCGCATTAAAATAATTGTTAAGCTCGCCATCCGTGTTTATCTGGTCTTTTTCCAAATAAATAACTCTTGGCATTACAAGTATGGCTGGCCTAGCATTTATGTTGCCGGTTGGGATTTCTTCATTTGAGTACTGGCTTTGCAGCTTGACCTTTAAATGCGGCACTGTTGGAACGAATGAGTATGCCGGGTCGGTGGTGCCTGTGGGCACTTCAATTACCGGCGGTGGCGGTGGTGGTGGTGGTGTGTCGCCGGTTTCAGTATCGGTATCGGCTGGATCTTCAGCAGGGCATCGGCCTTGAGAATCAGCACGCTTGGTGCCTAAGCACTTAAACTCATTGTCTTTTATCACTCCTGCGTTGCTCAATGCATCAAACATAGCATCGTTGGCTTGTATTCTGGGATCTTGCATTGTTTCGACTGCAGCGCCATCCTTCATAAAAATATTGCCTGTTAAATATTGATTGCCATTTATCTCTTTTATATTTTGTTCACTATATATGAAATAGTTTCTGGTTCCTTGACTTATAAAAATAGTTCCACTTGCACCTTTTGTTAGCCACAGAAGAACATTGGATGAAGTTTCTGTCTTTGGCAATCTCAAATTGCTGCCAGGGTCATTTTCTACTACAATTATAAAATTTCCTTTGAAAGTCTGATCTTGAAATGAGTTGATTCCGCCCCAGCTCATTCTGATCACAAGCCATTTTGTGCCATCTGCGCCAGTCCAGTTGCCTATCGCTCCATTGCTATGGCAGTTATTTATGGCGGTCATAAAAGATGATGCGATTGTTCCAGAATTAATCGTAATAACATTATTGGTGGCCATGCCTATGAGCGTAGCACAACTCGCATCTGATGGGAGAACAGTTGTTTTCCAGCCATCTGCAAATCCTAAAATTATTGGGTCTGGGATTGTGTATTTGCCATTGACCTTGCTTGTTGTTATCTGGTCGCCCAAATAGTCAAGAGTATTTGCTACCAAATTAGAAGGCGGTGTAGCACCGGCGGGATTATTTCGAGCCTCCCAAATCTGTCCGCAAACGGCTTTTGTGCAACTATTGCCAATCTTAGTAGGAGCCCAAGCCCCACATCCTACATTTTTTATTACAAGACTGCCTCTAATATCAATATTTTCATCTGTATAACTTTTAATGCAATCAACAGTTAAATTGCCTTGGACAGTCAATTTCTTGTTACCTGCATCCAAAGTTCCTCCAACATATAAATCTCCCCAGACTGATATATTGCCGCTCTTAGAAGTAAAGTTTCCGCCAACATAAACATTGCCACAAAATGCCTGATTCTGCGATTCCCAATCCTCTTTTACATAAGTATTGCCAATTTCACCATTCTCAAGCAAAGTTTCAAAAGCTGCAGGACGTGAAGTATAATTGTTAGCGTCATGGCTATAAGTACCGCAACCGGCTCCTGCACTTGCTGTGCCTGTAACATTCGCTTTCCCTGTGATTATAACATCGCCTTTGCTGCCAAAACCGCTAGTTGATGTATAATTTCCAATAATATTGGCTGCTTCAATTATAGCAGATTGAGTTAATGAATTCATAGCCCCGTGAAAAGGCGGAACTTTATTTGCCTTGCCTGAGCTGGGTGTTGTTGTGCCTCCGTCCACTTTCATTCTGTGTAGTCCTTCCACGCTGAAAATGCCAACCTGGCTGTGCTTTGAGCCATCCCTTGCCGTGCCAACACTCAAAAACTTAAACTGATATGGCTGTGCATTGGTATTCACTCCAGTCAAATAAACATCATACTTTTGCTCTCTTTTGCTCTGCATACTGCCCAGCAAATCAACTGTTTGAGTGTTGTTTACTGAACTCACCATTCGCACCGGATTTTGATTTCCCAATTCAAATACCCTTACCAAAGCTCCTGCATCGGCACCCTTATTCGTAAGCCATCCCTGAACCGCTTCCAACCCCGCTTGCGAAGCCTGCTGCGCCTCACTCTGCTTTAGCCTTGAGCCGCTTGAAAAGTTTTCTTGGGAAATCCAGCGGAAAACTACTATGCTCGCAGTAGTAGCAGCCAGCATAAACAGCAGAACCGCAATTAGCGAGACACCGGACTTGTAAGAGTTTTTCATAAAGCCTCCTTTACCTGATTACAGATGACACATTTATCGACTGATCAGAGTTTTTGAACTTCCAATTAACTGTGACTTCAACCTGCTTCGCAAATTGATGGCTTAAATTAAGATAATCGGCAGCAGCACTGTTGCTAGGCCCGGATGTAGCAAGTGCTTGCTGATATTCCGTCTTATGCTCTGCTACCTGATTCTGATTTGCAGGCTTTACATCAACCGCTATTCGATATTGTACTGGAATGTCCATGGAATTATTCAAAATCTTTGACGGAGTTCCTGTAAAAATACGTGTTCTGCACAAATCGTGCGTTTCATCATAATCATTCGGGCATTTCCTTTCACCTACAGTTACGCTCGCAGAACCAATAGCGGAAAGGGAATCTATAATGTCTTGCGCAACTACATTAGCTGCATCTCGCGCCCTTACTCTGAGTATGCTTTCTCTGTTGCCTTTTTGAAGCGTATTGAGTCCAATCAGCAAGAAACCCAAAATAACTGCGGCGGCGAGCACTTCTATGAGACCAAAACCTCGTTTCATAGTACCTCCCAAATTCCAGAGCGTTTTCTAACGCAAGAAATAAAAGTATTCTTTGAGTTTTTTTTCACTGCACTACCACAATAATTTCCTCCGGCATTGCATACCGTAAAACGACCTTCGCCATCTATATCTGAAAGACCAATTCTGAGTTGCGAGATAATGGAGTCGCCGTCAAAGGCTGTTGCTGCACAATCGCCGGTTGGAGCGGGGGTAGGCTTATTGGCTGTGGAGAAGCCGTTTGTAAGCGTTTGCGTGAACAATGCCGGTTGGTTAGCTTGTGCGCTTTTCAATCTCGCTTCCAATGTGTTGCCGCTCACAATTTTTATAGTAATTTGCTCCTTGCGCATTTTGCCTTCTGCAACTGCTCTTTCCGCAAAAGCGGTAATGGTTCTTGCCGCATCCTTTGCCTTGTTCGTTTGAATAAGTTCATTCATACTGCTCCATCCCAAAGCAGACAAAATGCCGATTATGATCACCACAACCAAAACTTCCAGCAAAGTGAATCCTTTTTTTCCGCTCATGTTAGTTACCTCCTACACCGTTGTTTGGAACGGGTATAACTGTAACTGTGCGGTTAATTTCGCCTTTTTTATTTATTCCCAGAGTTAACTCAAAAGCTTTCACTTGGGCTTTTGCGCTTGCTGATGACGGATTGTACGTTGAGCCGGAAGAACGATCAAAATGGTAAACATTATCTGTTTTCCGGTAAATCTGGAAGTTTGAAATATCCAAATGCCCTTTGGAGGCCGGACTATAGAATGCGGCTGTTATGCCAACGCAGGCGGTAGTTGTTTGGGGAACGCTGAAAGTAAAAAGTCTGGTGCTGATTTCGTCAGCAACCGCATCTTGCGGAGGATAGAACAAAAAATCCGGCACTCCGGCCATAGGCTCTCCGCTCATAGATGAATTTCGCAGACCTGCTGACAAATGATCGCGACCAGCCTGAAACATTGATATGGGATTATATCTGTTTGCTTTGTTCCCGCTTTGGCAAGTGGATTTACATGGATCTGTAGCGGTCACAATGTAGAGTAGTTCAAAGCTTATAGCGTACTCTTCATTTTTGTGGAAGGTGAACTGGCGGCAGTTGTTTGTATTTCCGTCTCTAAGATAATAGTTTGTATGTAAAGTTCCGCTGGAAGACGAGTTTCGCGAAAAACCGCTGAGAATTCCGCCAGCTATGGCTGTGGAAGATGCTGACGCAGAGGTTTTGGCTAAAAATCCAAATGTGCTACCTGAATAAGGGTATAGCGTAGCGGATGTTGACGATGACCCTTCCGGGCCAGGAACAGATGGAAGAAATTTGAACTCAGCTACATTACGGGCCATTTCAACTGAGGCCGGACAATCGCGATTTGCGTTAAATGTGCCGCCGGTACATTTGTTTTGCCTTTCACAAGTGCGGGAAAGAGTGCTATTTGCATCAACGAACCATTTTATTTCTAAAACATCTCCGCACCTTCCGCTTGCATCGTAATGAACTTTGCGAAATGTTATGGTATCATAATTTTGTCCTTTTTTTAATTCATAGGAGCTAGAATCCGTGCTGGACCAAAAAACTCCTGCGGCTTTTTCGAAATTCATTCCGCTTGTGCTGGATGTCCCCCAGCTCTTAGCCCCCATCTGCGAAATATCTTCCTTAAGGAGAGCCGAAACTCGTCCGGCCTCCTCCGCGCTTTGGAGCATGTTCTGGCTGCGAATCCGCATCCCGGTGGAGTCGGAAAACGCACGGCCGGCAACAACAATTATGAAGCCCATTATGGCCATGTAAACGAGCAATTCTATGAGCGTGAACGCGTTTTTGGGGACAACTGCTGGGGCGGCAGATCTACCAGCCAGTCATGCAAGTCACTATTCCTGCACTTACTGTAAGAGTTGCCGTAAATGGTTTGTTCGGATTGCTCCAATTTTCCACCCAAGTTGAACTGCCGTATCTTAATGCATCACCGCTTCTGGCACTGCCATTAAAAGTAACAGTCTTGGCTATCCCATCATTGCCCCAACACAAGAACTGGCCACCGGTGCAACTAGACGCTACAGAAACAGTATGAGTACCTGCGCCGAAACTTGTTCCGCTGCCGTTACATACAGCCGTTCCGCCGCCACCTACGCTTGAACTGCTAGGCGCAGATGAAGAACTGCTCGGTGCAGACGAAGAACTGCTTGATGGAGTTGTGCCGCCGCCACAAGTAGGAGTTCCCCCTGTAGTGTTAAAGTCTCCGGCCCAACTCGGTATGTAAATGTAATATCCGCCATCTGCCTTCTGCACATTATCATTTGCAAGAGCATCAGCGCAGCTCCGCTGACCCCAGCCAGTATTTCCACATCTGCCGCCAACATCGCTATTGCCACTACCCCTTAGCTTTATTCCATTGACCAGCAAACCGCCACCCTGGCCATTTTCATTTCCCATCGTGTTAATGACGGTTGCAAATACGCATCTTGGCCCATTCTGGTCTCCATTCTGACTTGTTTTAACCACCTGGTCAAAGGCAATACCATTGCACCAGCTAGGATTATATGCGCAAGTTGCAGCTCCGGTTACCGTTGCGCTTCCGGTGCATGTTGAGGTTAGGCTGTTCGGGTAATCGCCGCAATTGCCGCTGATGCTATAGTTGTTGTATGTTCCGGCTATGGTGAAAAGACTATTCCATGTAGCGTTGCTTGCATTGGTGCCGTTTCTGCTTACCGTCCAAGTTGGGCTCCAACCGGCATTAGGCACATTGCTGCCGCTGTTTGAGCAAACATTGCTCGGATCGGTCAGGGTTACTGTTGGCTGCGTTGGCGTTGCAGGCAAAGTTACATTTTGATTAGCTGTGCCCGTGCACTGATTTATGCTCGGAGTTTGCTTAACCGTCAAAGTTCCGCAGGTTATGCTTGACGCATTGCCTATGGCTTTGCCGCCACAAGTTACACCAGTCGGAACAGGGCTGTATGTTGTTGCCGTGCCAAGCGTTGCCGGAGGCAAGCCCGTGCTCCAACTCGCTATGCTTACCGTGCTGCTTGGCGAACATGTGACTACCGGGTCTGCAGGTTTGGCCGCAGAGGTGAACATTGTTTGCCCGGCACCGGCCCAAGTGCAAGTTGCTGTAGGAACAACGCAACCTTCTTTGAGAGTCGGCCCGTTCGTCATGCCCGAATTATACAAGGTGTTTGGCTGATAGATGTAATATCCGCCATCGGCTTTTGGAATATTTGTTAAGAAAGTAGCGCAAGCTGCTGCACTCCATTGTCCACAGGTAGTAGCAAAATTTTGCCCGTTAATCATGATAGTCGCTGCGCCATCATGCCTGTCTATTGAGCTTACAAAATAACAACCGTTGCTCTTTCCGGTTGAACTCCAATTATTTGTGACACTGGCAAATGCGTTGCCTCCGCACCAGCTTGCCTGATATTCGCATGGGCGCTCGGCCTCAACATTTTTGTTCGGGCATCTTTTTTCTATGAATTCACCATTGCTGCATAGAGCTCGTACTGCGGTAGAATCGTTATTCTTATGCTCACCCTGATACGAAGAATTTAAGGCTGCAGAACCGGTGATTGTGTAAGCGATTGTTATATTCGGTGCAGTGCTTGATGTGTTGGGGCTTGCATTTCCCCAGCTCCCCAATGAGCTTGTTTTCACTGAAGGCACTCCGCAAGATATAGCATTGCCATTAGTCACAGAAGATTTTATTGAGGGAATATCGCCAACGTAGTAATCACTCGCTCCGTTGCCCCAGTCGCAAGTTATTTTAGGTTCTATTTCATCTACCACTACAATACTGCCGCTGCACACTGCATTGCCATTGGTTACATTGCTGTTGTTTGTACTGCAAGTTAAACCTACGGTAATTTTTATTTCCGAGCCAACAGTAGACGTGTTTGTGCTGCTCGCGCTATGAGTAAATGACGGATTGCCGCAAGGCCCTGCAACAGTAGAATTTTCCACATAATCGGCAAGGGTGCCAAGAGGTTGGTTTTTTACAACTTGCAAGCCGGGCTTTAGTGTGCATTCCATTATGCCTAAGGTTAAAGTGCTCAAATTTATCAGCACATTTGAAGTTGGGGTTATGGTTGCGTCTGTTGCTGTGGTATTCAAATAGCTATCCGGAGGTAAACATGCTCCGCTAGGATTGCAGCTCCAGTTTACCAAACTGCCCGCATGTGTCACAGCATAAGTTACACCATGATATACATCGCAACCAGTGCTTCCTATGCAAGTCAAGGTTCTTTCGGCAACAGGCACTTTTTCGTCGGTTGTTGCAAGCGTTACATGCTGACTGCCGCCGCTTACGGTCACCTTGTGTTTTTTCCAAGCCAAATCATACTCAAACAGCACGGTGCCGCCAGCCGGTACCGCAGAGCTGATTTTAATGTTTAAATTTGTGCTCAAAGAACTCATTATTCCTTCATCCGGTGCTTCGCAGGCAGCTGGAATGCTTGTTGCCGGACCAACCGCTGCGCTCTGGCCGCTTACAGCATCGCATTTCCAGCCATTATCAACGTTTCCCATGGTATTAACCCCCATGTTGCAAGTCAGATTGAGCCATGAACTGCCGGGATTCGGGCAGGGAACCATATTGCCGCAAAGAGTGGAGCAAGCTATCCTGCGAATATCTATTTCATTCCTCTTTATCGCTACCGTTTGAGTTCTGTCTGTCCCCTGCTGGCAACCGCTTGTGCTTTCAATATATCCCTCAACGCTGCCCGCCGTGCTGCTGCTTGCGCATATATCATATACCTTCAAATTGCCCGCCGGAGGAATTTTTGCCGGATTGGTTGAAGACAGAATTACTTCCCATTTAGCTCCTTGCGTTTCATTGACACCAACGCTGATTTCGCACTCTTGACCGGAATCGTTTGTTTCTGCAATAGCGTAAATTTGGGCACATTCATCTTCTTCCACTTCGTTTTTGGATGCGCTTAAATTCACAGCCGGATCGCTGGCATCACCATACACAAATACATAGAACGGACTTGTGCATAAACTGGAATTTGCGCATTCTTTGCCGGTTAAGTAGCATTCCACAATTCCGGCACCTTCAAAGCTCCCACTGCACATAGGCAAGTTTTCTATTTCAGGTTTTTTCGCTCCATTCAAATAGAAAACGCTATAGAGGTTAGGCAGCTTAGACATTGAAGCTCCTTTTGTCACATAAATAACTCTTGGCACAACCAGAATAGCTTGTTCTGTTGCCGCACTGGTACCCAAATCCAGAATTTCTTCGTTGATATATTGGCTTTGCAGGCGGCTTTTCAAGTGATGGGTCAAAGGAATATGATAGACATCTTGCCTTTCTTGGATGTTATCGGGGTCATGAAGATCGGTATCGTTTGGATTTTTATCATCTCTGCATTTACCGGGATTGTTAGGATCTTCCAAGCCTGTGCCGGCGCATCTGCTTTCATTCTCATTTATTATTCCGGCTTGTTGCAAAAATTGGGACAGAACTTTATCTTCTACAAATTTTATATCTGTTGCATTTTTAACTTGCTTGCCGTCTGCCATAAACAAATAGCCGCCAAGATTCAATGTGCCGTTTATCTGATCTATATCCTCTTCGCTATATATGAAATATCTGAAGTTTGTCGGATTCGATGTTGAGCGAACATTGCTTGCACCTTTCATAAGATATAAAACGACATTGCTGTTGAGCGGGTTTGTCTGAGCCAAAACCAGCATTGACGGTTTGTCTCGAACCACTATTACAAAGTTTCCTTCTAAAATAAGCCCGGAAAGTTCATCATGGTTCTGGGAGCCGTAGTTTATGTTCAGCACAAGTGATTCATCTTCGCTGTTTTCATTCCTGTAAGGCGACTTGTATAGCGTGCCTTTGCCCAGTTGATTGGCATAGCAATCATTTACAGCAGCTATAAAAGCTGCGGTTGCATTGCGGTTTCTTACTTGGTCAAGAAGAATTATGCCATTTGCATTAACCCATGTATTGGTCGCATTCGGATTCCATAATCTGGCTTCACAACTGGTTGGAACAGCCTGATTTAACCAGTTTTCTTTATCTTTTAAAACTATTGGCGGAGGAACCGTATAGGGTGGTTGCAGTGTCAGTTGCTCACGCAAATGCTCAACTGTGTTTGCGCCTGCAATAGTCGGAGTTCCCGTTGCAGCTTGAAATGTACATCCCATAGATGTGCTGTTTTTATAAATGACGCTAGCTTCAAAACGAGCAGTGCTTGGGCAATCCACTTCCGAAGCTCCGCCCTGGAAATACTTCCCGGCAAGCCAGGCTGCGCCCTTAACGGTAACTTTGCCTGCGCCTCCGGTATTGAGAGTGCTAGTGCTGTTTGGCATTACTAAATTGCCTCCGACATTAAGAGTATAGCTGGCACTGCCGATTATTATATCGCCTTCAACAGTTAAATTGCCGCCAATAGTTATATTCTGGTTTAAGGTCAAATTTCCTTTTACATATAAATCTCCGCGCACAGTTACCGTCCCCGTTATATTCATATTGCCGTTTATATATGCATTTCCGCAAAGAGTAGCCGACTGCGGGCCATTCCAATTTCCTCCCAGGTAAAAGTCTCCCGGATTTTCTCCTGCTTGTCCCTGTGACGGGGCGGTACCGCCATCGCATCCGATATTCGTGCCGCTTGCTGCGGTGTAATCACCGGTCACTATAGTATGCCCGGTTGAGCGAATGCCTCCCGAACCCGTCCAATTTCCGGTTATTGTAGCTGTGCTGAAATTAATTTGAGTCGATTGCGGCTGCATTCCATAGAATCCCGGAAGGTCAACCTCGCTTGGCTTTCCCGGTATGCGCGGCACTTTAACCTGATAAAGACCGTCAACTTCAAAAATTCCAACTTGGCTGTGCCTTGACCCATCCCTTGCCGTGCCTATGCTTAAAAATTTAAATTTATAAGTTGGCTTGCTCACATCCACACCGGTTAAATAAACTTCAAAGTTCTGCTGCCTGCTGCTGCTCGGGCGCATGTCTTTTAACAAACGATTCCCGTCTGAGGTCAAATGCACAGGATTGCCGTTGTTACTCTGGAATATGGTCACAAGCATTCCGGCTTCTGCTCCCTTATTGGTTATCCAGGCCTGAACGGATTCCAAGCCGGCTTGTGACGCTTGATAGCTTTCGCTGTTTTTGAGGCGTGCGCCGCTGCGGAAATTTTCCTGGCTAACCCAACGGAAAATTACGATGCTCGCCAAGGTTGCAGCCAGCATGAACATAAGCACAGCGATTAAAGAAATTCCTCGCTTCATAACTCTTTGCTCCATAACTCCTCCTTACCTAACCACTGTGGATAAATTGATTGACTGTTGTGATTTTTTAAATTGCCATCTAACAGTAACATCAATGTTTTTAGCAAATATATGTGTATGGGGTTCGCCGGTGAAAATATCAACGTATTTGGATTCGCTTTTAGCTGTCTGATAATCCGCATCGCTGTCGCTAACCGTAACTTCTACATCAAAATCAACTTTTGTCGAGATAGCTCCTTCAAAGTCGAGGCTCCTGCATAAATCATCTGCTCCTCCACTGCAGCTTCTTGTTCCGGGCTGTATTCCGGCTAAGCCTTGAACCGCTATTGAATCTATCACATCCTGGGCTATATTGTTTGCCGCATCGCGCACTCTAATCCTCAAAATGGATTCGCGGTTGCCCAATTGCAGAAAGTTGAGGCCTATCAGCAAAAAGCCCAGCACCACTGCCGCAGCCATCACTTCTATCAAGCCAAAACCGGACTTTTTGCTCATAAGGCCTCCCAGTTGCCATTGCGCCTTTTTATCCATGCCTGAAATTTATTTTGATCTTTTGATTTTAATGTACTCCCGCAATAAACACCTGCGCAGGCCGTCATGTAACTGGGTTCATCAACGCCGGAAACTCCCATCCTGACAACTGCCGTGAGGCCGCTGCCGGATTTATCCGCTGCATCTGTCCACGCTTGGCAATCTGCGCAAGATTCCGTGCTCTTGGAAAAGCCATTGCTAAGAGAGTAGGTCATTGGAGTTTCTCCCTCTATTTGCGCTATAATTTCCTGACCATTTAATGTTATGGTTACCGGCTTTTTTTTCATTTTAGCTTCTGCAAGCACTCTTTCCGTAAAAGAAGTCATTGCTCTGGCGGTATCTTTTGCCTTGTTCGTTTGAATTAAATCAAACATGCTTGAATAGCCAAGCGCAGATAAAATGCCTATTATAATCACTACGGTGAGCACTTCCAAAAGAGTAAAGCCACTTTTCATATTGAACCTCCTGCGCTTGGATGCACTATAATGCCATTGTTGGGAACCGGAATTACCATTGTGGCCTTGCTTTTTTCGGATTTTTTATTTATCTCCAAATCCAGCTTGAATGCTTTAACTGCGGCTTTTCCTCTGGTATGCGCTCCGGTTATGCCCGGGTTGTAGTTGGAATCTGGGGTATCTTCAAAATGGTAAACTTTATCCAGTTTTCTGTAAACCTTAAAATTGCTGAATGTAATTTGACCTGCACTGGCTTGACCGTAAATGGCTGCAGTTATAGCCAGGCAGGCCGATATATCACTTGGAACGCTGAATTCAAAATTGCGTTCAATTGGAGACGATGAATATTGCGGAGGATAAAAAAGAAAATCCGGAACATTGGAAATTGTCTCTCCGTTTCTTCTAAGCCCTATGGCCAAGTGATCCAAGTCCGGCCTGAATATTGACATGCGGCTATATTTTTGGCAGGTAGATGGGCTGCCGGAACCCGGTATGCAGTCATTGGCTTCGTATGGAATATTGAATTGCACCGCATAAGTTTCTCCAACTTTGAAATCAAACGGCTCGCAGTTTTGCCAACCGGACTCACCATTTTTTGCACCCACATAATATTGGCCGGATGTATTGCTTGGCGAGTCTCCGGCGGTGGCTATGGGAGGAAAATTTTTAAGGGTAACGGAATTAGTTCCCATGCTGATATTGGCACTCGGATATCCATCCCTGTTTTGCAAACTGAATATATCGCCGGTCCCCCCTAGCATGAGAGTATCACTATAGCATGCTACCGACGTTATACATTCGCTTATCGTTGTTTTGAGCCCAGGTTTGGACGGAAGAAGTTTGAATCTATGCACATCTTTTGCCATTGCCATTTCATTGCCGGAGCAGTCATTGTTTTCGATTCCGTCAAGAGTTTCGCAACTGCGTTTCAGTACTACTGTGTTGTTTATTGTTTCGGCAAACCACCTTATTTTCTGAACAGCGCGGTAAGTTCCGTCAGATTCGTAGAATACCTTGCGAAAGCTGATGTCATTGATTGTATCGTTATCGTTTTCCCGCAACAAGCTGTAAGAGCTAAAATCCGCATTTGCGGCGTTTTCATCCTGATTGTAATTTTCGTAAACGGCATTGGCCTGAGCAGATGTTTCCAAGCCTATTTCGTTTTCGAGATTTGCGTCAAGTTTTGCCCATGTTTTTGTACCCATCTGCGATATATCTTCTTTCAAAAGGCTTGCTACCTGCCCAGCCTCTTCGGTGCTGATAAGCATGTTTTGGCTGCGTATGCGCATTTTGGTTGAATCAGAAAAGGCGCGTCCTGCTACGACTACTATGAAGCCCATTATGGCAATATAAACTAAAAGTTCAATTAAAGTGAAGCCGCCCCTGCCGTTTTTATTTTCGACCTTCCCCGAGAAAAAAATAAATACTGCTGGGGCGGCAGTTATATAATCCTTAAGAAACCTGCTTAAAATAGCCTTCGTTCAAGTATTTTACCCATTCCTTGTGTATCTTAACCATGCCTTCAAAACCAGCGTCGCTTTCACTGAAAATGAAGTCGGCATAGTGTTTCAAAGTTACGTTTATGTTTTTATGCCCGAGCATCTTAGATACACGTACAACATCATAGCCTGCACTCAAGGCTTGGCTTGCGAATGTGTGTCTGAACTTATGGCAGTGGACGTTGCTTATCCCTGTCATGTCCATGCATTTCCTGAACAGTTTTTGGCTTTTCATGTTGAATTTTCTGCCATTGCTGTTGAAGATATGCCCTCGTCTGTAGATCTCGAGCATGGTCTTGGTTATGGGTATTTTCCTTGCTCTGTGCTGATTTTTAGCGTCTATTACCCCAGACACTTTTTGCGGGAAAACAAACAGAAGTTTTTCCTTCAGGTGCCACCAGTCTTTGGTCATGTGAGTGATGGCTTTGTTTTCCATGCCGGTTAGCAGCATTAGCAGGATCATATCGTGGTAGTAGGGCTTTTTTTCGACCCACTCCAGTATTTTCTTGCATTCAGAGATGGAAAATGGGGCAACCAGCCGAGTATTCTCGCTGGTTTCCCTTACGGTTATCCCGTCAAACGCGAAATTAGGGGGAAGTCCAATGAATCTTTCCGCAAATCTCATTACAGCTCTTAGCCTTAAGAGCTCTTTATTTACGGTAGAAGCTGATTTTTTCCCCCTCCAGTCAGCATAGCTTCGGGCTTTTTCCCTTGTCAAATCGCTATAATAGACGATTTTTTGGTCGCTAAACCACTGCTGTATGGTGAAAATCTGTTTTTCAACTTGCATTTTCCAGGACTCTTTGGCTTTGGCAGTCTTAACGAAATCTGCCAGGTAGTCCCTGAAGATCTCCTTCCAAAGCTTGCGTTTCCCCCTCAAATGCGAAATTTTGACAAGAAAATCACCTAAAATTAACTTTTTTTCCAAAAATACACCTCCATTTATACTTTTGCCCCTAAAATTATATATATTTATACGTGGATATCCTTGAATTAGAGGCTAAATGTTGGGGAAACATTTGGCTCAGGTTCGTATAGAGGCGCATTATGGAAATTGTTCGGAAAATTCAGTGCGAGGCCCTAAAAGAGGGGTCTTTGACGGCAGGACAAACCGCCGCCCCAGCAGTTGTCCCCAAAAACGCGTTCACGCTCATAGAATTGCTCGTTTACATGGCCATAATGGGCTTCATAATTGTTGTTGCCGGCCGTGCGTTTTCCGACTCCACCGGGATGCGGATTCGCAGCCAGAACATGCTCCAAAGCGCGGAGGAGGCCGGGCGAGTTTCGGCACTCCTTAAGGAAGATATTTCGCAGATGGGGGCTAAGAGCTGGGGAAGGTCAAATAATAATGATATTGTCTTTGAAGTGGCTAACGACGTATTTTTGCAATTTAATCCCGCCGCCCCCAATGCGACAGGCACCGATTTAAGTTCATTTACACTAGACCGTACCGGAGCTTACGATGACTTTACCTTTCGCAAAGTGCATTACGATGCAGACGGAGTATGTGGCGCTGTTTTGGAAATAAGATGGCACGTTGAAAATGGCACTCTCATGCGTAAATGCGCTCAGCAATCCAAACCAAACGGATGCAATGGAGCATTCACTGAAGCCGATTGCCCAGCCTCAGTTGAAATGGCCCGTAATGTGGCTGTGTTTAAACTTTTGCCATCAATGCCGGGAAGCGGTCCTGCGTCCATAAACGCTGCAGATATCTTGTTCCCGCTTGCATCTGCCAATACATTCAGGCTGATTAAAAAAGATGTTGCTTCTTCCGCTTTTGCTTTGCCTACCGGTGGTGGAGCTAGGGTAACACTCCGCAATTTCACGCGTAATGCACCGAATAACATTATACATACAAACTTTTTATTAGCAGCGGAAAACCAATCATCATGCAGTCAACTAGAATTCCTTAAAAACGAAGAATATGTGATAACTTTTGAATTGCCATGCAATACGCCAGCTTGCCGGAATGTTGCAGATGCCCAGGAGAAATATAACCCTATGATAATGTTTCAACCTAGCACAGACCATTTGTCTGTGGGTTTGCGAAATACGAGTAGCGGAGCTCCCATTACTACTATCCCTGATTTTTTATTTTATCCTCCTCAAGACGACAATTCCGGTTCAAACAGTACCCGAGTCAGACATTTTGAATTCAGCGTTCCGCAAGATATCACGACTTGCGTTGGAATAACCGCAGCGTTCTACAGCCCAGCGGCAGACGGGAGATTAGAAATTCAGAATTTCAAAGTTTACAGAAAAACAGATAATGTTTACCATTTTGATCGCTCTGCGAACGCTTCTACTTACAACCCATCATTGGCAAGCGACAAAGCTAAAGTTAAAGCTTTTGAGTTAACGCTTGGAATCAACAAAAACAGTGAAATTAATAATGTACTCTCGGTGATACCGGTTCCCAATAACGGCGTAGGGGGTATATGAGAAAATTTAACGGTAAAAAAGGCTTTACATTGCTGGAAGCTATGGTCGTAGTGATTATAATCGGCATTTTATCTGCATTGGGCTGGTCCAGCATGTCTGAATTAATTCGAATCAATAATGCAAAAGAGGCTGCCAGAATGCTGACGGCTTTCGCGGAGCGTTCCATTGCGGAGGGCAAAACTCGTAAGGAAGAGATCACTATAAGCGTATCCGGAAACATAATGGAAGCCAAGCTTCAGACGGGAACTGTGCTGTTCAGCCAAACTTTCGCTAATGGTTTTAGGGAATTTGGAAATCCCAAGCCGGCGCAGTGCATAGTAGATAATGCCTTTATAAACACAGTTACATCGCAAGTTCAAATAGGTCTTTCCGGCATAGATGGTCCGGGCTGTTTTGTCGTTTGCATTGCCAATGGAAATTATTGCGGCAGTGCAGTGAAAACAACTGATAAAAATTCGTTTGTAGCGTATATAATGAAAAAAGGCAACTGGGAGGCACTATGAAACACGGATTCGGCTTGATTGAAGTAATTGCAGCATCTCTTGTTCTCGCCTTTTTGCTGATAGGGCTTAATACACTTCAAAAGGGCAATAGGGAAAGCATACTCAGAATAAGAGCTCGTGACGCAGCTAATGTGGTTGCGCAGGACATTATTGATTCAATTTCTGCTATGGGTTCAGCAAGTGTGAGTATTGGGGAAAGAAAATGCCCGGATGTTTACGATGAGGAACATGATTTGTGCAGAACACGTATTTTTACCGGTTCAACTTCAAGAAAGCCTAATAGTTCTATTAATGTTCCCATGCAATATCAAGTAATGGTTAATGTTAGGCCGACAAATACAAATCTAGTTGTGAATGACTCCACCGAATTTATGAAAGCATTGGGAAACAATAACAATTTTAATGTGAAGCATCAAATTGCTAAACAGGTTGATATAACTGTGAATTGGAAATTCAAAAATTCTGACCAGTCGATAAATGTTTCGTCTGTAATCAGATAAAGGAGGCGATATGAAAAGTTTTTCAAAATCTGGAATCTCGTTAATCGCCGTTTTGTTATTCATGCTTGCGGCAACTACTGCGAGCATAGTAATTTTCCGCTGGATTACACAGGAAAATTTTGCGAGTGGAGCTAGACTTAAAGCCAGCGAAGCATATCAGGCATCCCAGGCTGGCTTAATGGCTGTTGAGGGCTGGTTGGCGAACAAGGGTGCGGATGTCGGTGCTTTGATAAAAATTTATGAAGAACAAACTCCGGTACAGGGGCAAGAGAAAAATCCGGTACTTATGGTAAGCAAAGTGGGTGACGATACAGTCATAGATTTACTTGGCGGCATTCAGAGCAACAAGCAACAGCAGTTTGAGGTTTATCTTATTGGCGTAAACACGGAATCGCAACCGTTCAAGTTTAAGTTTTTGAGCGTTGGCACAGCGAGGGATGGTTCAAAACACAGTCAGGTGGGCATTTTTGATGTGGAAGGTTTGTATAAAATGACAATTTACAAACCTGTACAAGCTGAGGCCCCGGATATTCCGGCATTTTTCGGTGGCATAGCAGCTAACACGCAAGGAAGATTTTCCAGCGCAACCATACAGGGAGATTTAAAAGTAGCGGGTTTGTCAACAAAGGGTAATTTGCTTGTGACCGGCAATGCGACCGTAAGTGACAATGCGGAAATGTTCATAGGCTGCAAAAGCAAGGATACTCTTACAAGGGGTGGCGATATGTATGTACTCGGCACTTTTGATATGAGAGGATTCTCCATTTGCGGTAATGCTTATATCGGCGGTTTGCTCACAACAACAAGTAATCCGCAATTTCTAAAAAATCTTTATGCTGCAGGTGGCATTAGTAGTAATGGATTGTGCGTTCATGAAAATATAACACTCGGTGGAGATTTAGTTACCAATGGCAGCCGGATTACTTTTGACGGCAATATGGTTATGGAGCAGCAGGCACAAATAACCATTGTTGATGGTTCTACAATGACCGTAGGAGGAAGTGTTTGGAGCATGAATGATTTGTTCAAAGCAAAATCCGAAAATAAAAATAATCGCGACAAGTACGGTAACATAACCCTTGGCGGTGCCGGCAAATATCTTCGACCGATACCGATACCTGTGCCTAACAATGATCGTTGTATCAGGCTCTCAAGCCCAACAGCTACAACGAGCAAAAACCTTTATCTTCCGTCTGCCACCACCACTCAAAATTGTTCAGCTTATCCGGGACTATATAATTGTGGTCTTCCCGCCGTTAACACCCGTTGGTTTCAGCGGACAACAGGAACAGACACAGCTCATTTTTCAAGTGTGGTTCCTCCTTTACAAACTGCTGCTGCTGAAAATAAACCTGCGGGAGCAAATCTTTTGACCGATATGGCAAAAGAAATAAAGGATTGCCAAAAACCTAGTGGCGAAACATACAAATGTGTTCCCGATCCTATTGATGTACCGGATGACATAAAAAGCATTTGGCTGGCAAAGGGCAAAAGATTAGATACTTTGGTCAATATTACCAGAGATACTGCAAGTTTGCCGAAATCTTGCATTCGCCTTGTGGCAAGACCAAAAGATGCAAATGGTACCGGCAATACTATGAACACAGGCTATGATTCACATTGGATGTTTGGAGATGGTGTTAACAATGGCACCTGCGCTAATTATCCGTCTAAAGGTAGCAATCGCGGAGCATGTAGCGGTACCGGAGGAAAATACAACTTCTCAAGAGCGGCTAGCGACTGCTATGCTTCTTTGATGTTCAACGACCCTAAAAATATTTTGTATCAGAACAATGGTCAAGGAGAAAAATTCCTGCCTCTTGTTGTTAATAACCCAGATGAAAAATCTCCAGGGACAGGTGATTATTTAGAAGGCAATTTTATATTCGCATATACTGCAGATATGGGCAAAACAATGAAGCTTCCTCCAACTACAAACAATTCTAAAGTTTTCATTTACTTTCAGGAAGGAGCGACCGGAAGTTTACCTTTAGAAAACACCTGTCTAGGTTTGCCGGCAAATTGCAAACGCAATTACTTTATATTCAGTGAAAAAGACATAGCCGGTTCAAGCGGCAGCGCAACAATTAACGGGGCTATATTCTTGGCAAACGGTTCAAAGATAACAAATTCGTTGCCAGATGCATATATAGAATTTAATGCGGATCTTTACCAAGCTCTTAGGGATGCCGGTCTTGTGACAGGTACTACGGAGAAAGATACTACGGGAGGTGGTGGAAAGCCTATTCCGGATAATTACTATGTTCCGGCGACTTCGCATTTGAAAGTCAAGAGAGAGAGTCAGTATTCTACTTCAGAAGCAACTCCGGATGAAAAAATTGATGCAAGACCCGGCATTTTGGTTTTGCCGAGAGTAATTTATTTAAATCCTACGGATAGAGCCAAAATAGCCGGTGATGAATCCAAGCTTAAAGATTTTTACAGGGTGCTTTATTTGAACGGAGCTACAAAACCCTCTGAAGAAAATGATGCCTCATGCCCAAGTGGCTGGGAACTGGCTGGAGCAACGGATATTCCTTGCAGGCTTACTACTAAATCATCTTCCTGTCACGAAAGCAATCTTTGCGAAAACCATCCGTTCTATGTTATTTTTGTAGAACATGGTTCTACTTCTGATGGAGTTACCACGCCTCCCACAGGAGAAGGTGAATCTGAAGGAGAGACTAATGAGCCGGCAACATTAACTTGTTTCGGTGAAGGTCTTGGCCAGATCACGGCAGAGGGCACTGCAATAAGTGCGCCTCATTTGGTTTGCAGTAATAGTGCGGCTCCAGGCAGCATAACATGGAGCCCAGCTATTAATTGGAGCGAGCCTCGTCCGGGTTATTATGCAAATATCACTGCAACAGCAAATTGCGGCACTGATCGCCCGACTTCCAATGTTTGCGGAAGTTTAACTGTTACTTCCAACGCTGAGTTGAGCTGTACTATTACAGGCAATGTAAAAGCGGGTTCGCCTGTTACTTCTGATGATCAAATCAACGGGCCTATAAGAACATTAGAGTGTAAAGGCACTAGTAATGTTCCTTCTGCACCAAGTCATCCCAACTTTAGTTGGAACAGTCCAGCTGTTGGAATTTACGGTACTAACAACAACAATAAAATATTAGCGCAGGCAAACTGCGGTACAACGGCGGAGCCTAATGTTTTGACGGCAGAATGTCAGGGTGAGTTGAGAGTATTTGGTTTGAACTGCAAGAATGATGTTTCTTATGCAAAAGCCGGCGTCACTTTTACTGCACCCACTTTGCATTGCGTTAATGGAGTTGATACTACTCTTACTACTGTAAATATCAGTGATTGGTCACGTGGTGGGATTACCACTGGTTGGCAAATACCTTCAGATGCTTTTCCCGGCACTCAATATACTTTGTCCGCTACAAATGCAACTTGCGGTTCGGTATCTGGCATGGCAACAACTTGCGCAAATACAGTAAGGGCAGCCGGCATAAGCTGCACGGGCCTCCCGACAAACTTAACGGCTGGAGCTGCTCTTCCAACGCCCACATTGTCATGCAACAATGGTGTTACACCAACATTAATAAGCTATAACGCTCCGAGTACTCCGGGGACTGTTACTACGGCAAATTCTACATACACCATATCCGGAACTGCAAATTGCGGTACTGATACATGGCTAACCGGCATTGGTTTTTCCTGTTCTGTTATATCGACGAATCCGAATACCGGTGGAAGTCAGGCTTGTTATCCTAAGCAATCGTGGGGGTCAACACCTACTGATCCTGGCAATCAGTGTTTGAATTGGGGCGGTAAATGTTATAAGTGTAAGTCTAGCGATTCTCGTAGTTGGCATTGTACCACAGACTGGTTCTGGGGAGGAACTGATGATAGCTGGGATCCTGTCAAGTGGGTTGGTGAGGGTTGGCTTGAGGAAGTTAATTGTGGTGGTAGCACGTCGGGCGGTTGCCAGTATAATACGGCTTGGTGTGGTGGAATTGCGTTTGATAATGTAAGCTTTGGCGGCACTAGTGCACCAACCAGTAATAATCGATGTGTGTATATTGGAGATTTTAGTAAAATACAGCCCAATTTAAATGGAACGGTTTCCATAAATGGTGTAGCAAATGCTTGTGGAAGTGGCTGGAGTAACTGCCCACTGAACACCAGGCCAACATCGGCAGATGGTGGTTATTACGTTTATTTAAGCCAAGGAGCTGTTAATACTTACAATAACAATGGTTGGGATGGCATTACTGCAAAAGCAAAACCGGATTGTTCAACTATAAGTTCAAGTAGCAGTTCAAGCAGTAGTTCAAGTAGCAGTTCAAATGGTATTTGTGCTTGTGCCAATGTTGATGTTTGTGGCACAGTAGGTTGTAGCGGTCTGCAAACAAGCGGTTCGTTTAGTCATACAGGCGGTAGCTATAGCGGTGGCGCAAAGTGCATTTTCTTCAAAACAGCAACTCACATAAATACCAATACAGACTATGCATTATACATAAACGGTCGGGAAAGACGTGGATGTGGCTCAAGTGAGGCAAATGCATGTGATAATGCAATAAGTATATATTGCGATAATAACCAAAACGATTGCACTAATTCTTTGAATAATCGTCTTACTTCCACCACTGTACCAGGTAGTACAAACGGCAAATTAAATAATGGCTATTATGCGTATATTCCAGCAAATCTCGACTATTTGCAACTTGCCGTAACCCCAACAACTCCAGATAACTGTATTATGCCATCAAGCAGTTCAGTATCTCCATCTTCAAGCAGCTCTGCGCCACCGGCTATAACATCATGTACTCCAGCAAAGACAACTGTTGTACTAGGCGAAAATATAGGGCCGCCTATAATCGTCTGTTCCAGCGGGAGTCCAGATGTAAGTGCAGCAGCTTATGGTAGCGGGGCTCCGAATTCTACGAATGCACAAGCAAATTGGCGTAGTGGAAGCGATGCTTACTATCTTGGTAACACAAGTACAGGAAATAAAAGTATCACCGTATCTGGAGTTAGGTGCGGCACTACTGATATGGCAGCAAAAGGCTGCGGAAGCATTAATGTGGTTGCGCCCACTTGTACCGGAGTACCATCGGAAACAACAGTTAACACGCAAATCAATCCAACTGTAGTTTGCAGGGCAGGAGGACCAACAGCCGCAAGCCCAACTTTTGACGCTACTGGTGGTACTGGTGGTACTTGGCAATCCTCAGGTAACGGAGGAATGTTCACTAGCGCAGGCTCTAACCATACTGTACGTTTAACTGGAGTAACATGTAATAATGCGGTTAGTGGTTTAACTATAAATTGTACCAACCCGGTTAGCACTATTTCGAGCGGTAGTTCATATAGTGAACTAAACTATAATAATCAGGATATGATAACTATGACTCCTGGAACTTGTTATATTATAAAATCGGTAACGGGAAGCGGCGCTCCTAATTTCCGATGCAAGGATATAGATAATACAAATTCTCAAACTTACACGGTTGGAGTATTTAATAGTTCCACTAATATGATAGCCGGACGGCATGGGTTCACTGAGGCTAATGATATAGCTACTAGAACTAATGCAGTTAATAAGACTTTCTGCATACACTCTAATTTAGGAGGTTCTCCTAGAAGTATACATTGTGGATTTGCTTATTAAAGTAACACAAATTTCCCTAACAATTTAAAAAAGCCCCCTTCACAGGGGGCTTTTTCATTCGCACTTCACTGCTAACTCACAGCAACCCAAGCCTTCTCTTCGCTTCCGGCAAAGAAACGCCCTGATCCAAAAGCGCAAACACTTTTTCCATGCCTAGGCTTATCCCACGCTTCTCAGCTTTAGCAGCCATAGCTTCGGCTCTAGCTTCAGCTTCATCAATTTTCTTGAGAACGCTCTCATTGTACATCTGCTCTATAGTCATATCTACCACGCTAAACTCCTTGTAGCTTCCGTAAAGCTCTGAATGCATCTTAATCATGCGCTCCTTGAGCA
>Ga0209755_10002731_pt1 | contig 23558 bp, 20 predicted proteins | sample TergutCo191P1_FD_187301 | JGI IMG/M metagenome (GOLD analysis project Ga0209755, IMG submission 187301) | Cornitermes sp. P1 segment gut microbial communities from Petit-Saut dam, French Guiana - Co191P1 (SPAdes) (version 2) | ecosystem: Host-associated > Arthropoda: Insects > Digestive system... | reverse complement strand
AATCTGCTATTGCATACAAAGTTATGGGAGATGCCGATTTTTTTCCGCTCACTTCATTGTAGTAATAGCCATTTGTTTTGAGCCTTACATAAGGAGAAACCAATTGGATTCCGTTTATTTCAAATGAGCCTTTGTCATCTGCAATTGTGCTTTCGAATGATTTACCAGTTTGAACAAGATTACTGTCCAATTCATAAAGCGTGATAGACGAGCCTCTGACAAATGGACCCTTTTGAGAAAACCCGCTTATTTTTTCTTTTTTTACCAAATTGTTGCCGCCGTTGCTATATCCGCCAGTGTCATCGCCTCCTCCACCGCCATCAGAAGAGCAGGAAAAGAATGTGAATGCAGTGGCTATTATAATAGCAGTGATTAGAGTAACGTTACTCTTTTTCATATATCCTCCGATAGGTATGCAATCTCTCCAGACTTGAACGGCTCCGTTGGCGATTGGCTGTTTTTTAATCACGCAAAAGCGAGCCGTTGCTGGGGGCTGTTGGTTGCTTTGGAGGGTGAAAGTTTGCATAAGCGTTAATATAGAAATTTTGCCGTGAAGTCTGGGCTAGAAGGGGTAGCGAGCAACGCAGTGCGAGCTAGGGGAAGGCTTTGTTCCTCACTCGGCCAGAGCTTCACTCGCCCGAGACCAGCTAACTTCTGTGCTAGATGGGGCCAGCCTACACGGCTGTTGAAAATTTTTCTACTGCGTGCCTTTCTGGCTCGAAAAATTTTTTCTACATTCCTTTTATGTCAAATAAAGTTTTAATAATCGGAGCGGGCGGCGTTGCGAACGTGGTTGCCCAAAAATGTGCGCAAAATAGCGAAGTGTTTGGAGAGCTTTTAATAGCAACTCGCACGGAGAGCAAAGCAAAAAGCATTGCCAGCCGCATAAAAAACATCCCTGTTGGAACAGCTAAAATCGATGCAGACAACTCCGCAGAAGTTGCTGCCGTTATAAAAGACTTTAAACCGAAAATGGTTTTGAACATTGCGCTCCCCTACCAAGACCTTGCGATAATGGATGCCTGTCTTGAAACAGGTGTCGATTACTTGGATACCGCAAATTATGAGCCAAAAGATGTGGCTCATTTTGAATACTCATGGCAATGGGCATATCACGACAGATTTAAGCAGGCAGGCATAATGGCACTGCTTGGCTCCGGATTCGATCCCGGTGTTACCAATGTTTACACCGCCTACGCAAAAAAGCACCACTTCGACAAAATGGACACGCTTGACATAGTTGATTGCAACAACGGCGACCACGGCAAGGCTTTTGCCACAAACTTCAACCCGGAAATAAACATAAGGGAAATCACGCAGAATGGCCGCTTCTGGGAAAACGGAGAATGGAAGGAAATCCCGCCGCTCTCGATACACCAATACATAGACTATCCTGAAGTCGCAACACGTGGCTCTTACGTGCTGTTCCACGAAGAGCTGGAATCTCTGGTAAAACATTTCCCCGAACTCAAACGCGCACGCTTTTGGATGACCTTCGGCGATGAATACATAAAACATTTAACCGTGCTCAAAAATGTTGGCATGACACGCATAGACCCAGTGAAATTCAAAGGCATAGACATAATCCCTCTGGAATTCCTAAAGGCCCTGCTCCCCGAGCCATCAACGCTCGGTGAAAATTATTCCGGCAAAACCTGCATAGGCTGCCAAATAACAGGCCAAAAAGACAGCAAGCAAAAGAGCTATTTCGTTTACAACGTATGCGACCACGCTGAGTGCTACAAAGAGGTTCAGGGGCAAGCAATAGCCTACACAACGGGCGTTCCGGCAATGCTCGGAGCCGCTCTTATGCTTACAGGCAAGTGGCAAGGCAAGGGCGTGTTCAATATGGAGCAGTTCGACCCAGACCCGTTTATGGCAGAAATAGGCAAATGGGGGCTACCCTGGAAGGAATTGAATGTTCAGCTCGTCTAAGTTTAATTTATCCGTAGGGGCAGAAGCACAGCTTGCTGTGCTGTCTTTCCGGCTTTTGGAAGGGGTTTATGGCGATGACGAACTTAAAGTAAGTTTTTTGGCATCTTCTAATTGCTCGGAATCTTTTATTGGGCAAAATGCAAGTTTTTCCTTTGAAGGCGAATTTTTCAACGGCGTTGTGTCTGAGTGTTCCGAAGAACCATCCGGAACCGGATTTTCAAGGTATGAAGCGTGCGTATTTTGCAGCGGCACGCTTGACCGTGTCAATAAAAAATGCGCAGTTTATTGCGACACTGATGTAGAAACCATTATTAGCTCGCTTGGGCTTTCTGCAAAATTAAATTCTTTTTACGAAGTGGACTTTAGAATGCAATACAACGAAAGCGACCTTGATTTTATGCAAAGGCTTTTGGAAGATTACAACATAATCCAGTTCGCAAAACATTCCGCAGGCGAAAGCGAGCTTGTTATAAGCGATGGCAATGACTTTGAAGAACGGAAATTAAACATGGTTAAAAGCCGCCTGAAAGCAGAAGAAGGCGGAAATTTCTTTTTCGGCTACGGACATTCATCGTTAAGGCCCGGCATGGCAATAAACGCTTTTGGCGAAACCTTTATAGTTTGCTCTGCCTTGCATATAGGCAGCCAGGAATCTGCTTACGGATTAAAAGACAAAACCGATGGCTACACCTGCCAAATTGCCGCATTCTCAAAACAGTTGCTCGGCAACTTGCCTCGCACAAAAGCAAAGCCGCAAGTTCCCGGCGTTATAGCAGCAAAAATTGAGGGATTCAAAGGGAGTTTCGCAGCTCTCGACGAGCAGGGACGCTACACAATTCGCATGCCTTTCGACGAAGAAAACGATAACAGCGCGCTTTCGAGCTACCCTGTTCATTTAGCGCAGAGCTTTGCCGGTGAAGATTCCGGCGTTCATTTTCCGCTTAAAAAAGACACCTCTGTTTTGATTGCATTTGAAAACGGAGACATAGACCGCCCTGTTGCGCTTGGAGCTTTGCCCGGCGCAAACCCTGTTGCAAAAAACAACTCGTATAAAAACATTCTAAAGACTTCAAGCGGAATAACGCTTACTTTCGATGATTCCACCGGGAATTTGGACATTGAAGCTCCGGGCAATGTTTCGATTAAAGCAAACGGGAATTTGGTTTTGCAAGGGAAAACGGTGGGGATAAATTAACTCTCACACCTCTCCCTTTTCTCTTAGCTTGCCTAGAATTTCGTCTATGCGGGCAGCGTGTTGCTGGTTTTCATCGAATACAAAATGGAGTTCCGGGATTTTGCGGATTTTTATTATTTTAGACAAATGCGTGCGTATAAAACCGGCAGATTGCTGCAAAGCGGCAAGGCTCTTCATTTGCTCCTGCTTTGAACCCATAACGGAAACTCTAACCGTTGCATAAGAAAGATCTGCGGTTACATCTACTCTGGATATAGAAGCAAGGCCAACATGCGGGTTTTTAAGCCCGTTGCTTAAAAGACTTGCTATTTCTCGTTGCATAAGGGCACCTAACCTGTCGGTTCTCAGGCTCATATAAATATACCCCGGTTCACTTATTCTCCTTTGCCAAGTCTGCAAGCGTACGTGCCACATTGACCTGCTTAAAGAATATGAGAACATCGCCTTCTTGAATGTTTTCGTAGCCACGAAGCCCAATTCCGCATTCCAAGCCTGTTTTAACAGAGGAAGCATCGTCTTTTCCACGTTTAAGAGACTGAACTTTTGTAACTCCAAGCTCAACACCATCTCTATATACGTGAACCTGCGATTCTCTGTCAACTTCGCCGCTCTTTACCATACATCCAGCTATCAAGCCGATTTTTGGTATTTTGAACACTTGGCGAATCTCTGCTTCGCCTGTTACTTCTTCTTTGGAAACAGGTTTGAGCAAGCCTTCTATTGCGCCCTTGATTTCGTTTATGGCATCGTATATAACCCTGTAGGTTTTGATTTCCACGCCTTCTTGTTCGGCGAGTTCTCTTATTGAATGAGAAGGCATTAAATGGAATGCAATTATAATTGCATTGGAAATAGATGCCAAATGAACATCGTCATCGTTAATTGCGCCAACGCCTTTGCGAACAATTTTGATTTTAACTTCGTTGTTCGAAAGATTAGCCAAAGATTCCGCCAATGCTTCGCACGAACCCGCAACATCGGTTTTGATGAGCAAATTGAGTTCTGATATTTTGCCGGATTTTGCTTCGTCGTAAACCTGTTGCAAGGATATTTGCGTACGGAAGCGCAAATCTCTTTCACGAGCAGCCTGCTGGCGCTTTGCAGAAATTTCAGATGCAGCCTGATCGCTTTCTACAACAACCAAATCATCGCCGGCCTGCGGAGTTCCTGTGAACCCCAAAACCTGGCAAGGCGTGCTTGGCCCGGCTTCTTTTAAACTGTCGCCGTGCTCATTGAATAGCGCACGAACTCGGCCGCTGTAATTTCCGCACACAAAGCAATCTCTAACACGCAAGGTTCCATTCTGAACCAGAATTGTAGCTACCGTTCCTCTGCCTGCATCCAAGCTGCTTTCCACAACAGTGCCTCTTGCGCTTGCTGCCGGGTTTGCCTTGAGTTCCAAAACTTCAGATTCAAGAGCAAGGACTTCCAATAGCTTTTCCATGCCTTCTCCGGTTTTAACGGAGACTTTAACACAGCTTACATTGCCGCCCCATTCTTCTGCCTGCACTCCCCTTTCGGATAGCTGGGAAAGAATTTTTTCGGGGTTTGCTGTTGGCAAATCGACTTTAGTTATAGCTACAACAAGCGAAACCTTTGCGCTTTTGGCAAGCTCAATAGATTCAATAGTTTGCGGCATAACCATAGAGTCTGCGGCAACCACCAAAACTATAACATCGGTAACATGGCTTCCTCTTGCACGCATGGCCGTAAAGGCTTCGTGGCCCGGAGTATCCAGGAAAGTGATTTTTCCATTCGGAGTTTCCACTTCGTAAGCACCTATGTGCTGAGTTATGCCGCCGGATTCTCCTCGCACAACGTTGGTTTTGCGAATGTAATCAAGCAGAGATGTTTTACCGTGATCAACGTGGCCCATAACGGTTACAACCGGATGGCGTGTCTTTAAGTTCTCTTGATCGTCGCTTTGAATGCCGAGAGTTTCTTCCTGGTATTCTTCCATAAGAGAAGCTTCAATGCCAAATTCATCGGATATTATTTGCACGGTTTCAAAATCGAGCTGGTTATTAATGGTAACCATTTTGCCCATTTCCATGCACTTGCCTATTACACGTGCCGGCGGCTGTTCCAAAAGACCGGCAAGCTCGCCAACGGAAATAACGGCAGAAACGTGAATAATCTTTGCAGGAGAATCGCCTTCCGTGCGAATTTTATCTTTATTGTAAATTTTCTTAACAGGAGTTTTGGATAGAGATACCAAAACGCTATCAACTCTTTTTTGAGCCTTCTCTGTGGTTTCTTTTTGGATTTCTCTTTCTCTTTGAGAATCCCTGCCCTTTTTGTTGCGCTTGCCGTGAGAGGTATCGCCGTGACGTGAACCGCCATGCTGCGTTCTGTTATCTAAAAAGTCTTTATGAGCCGGCGTGTTTACAGACAGAACATCTTGAAGGGTTGTGCCAAAACCCGGACGGCGAATATGCGGGCCGCCAGCCTGTGCTTTGTTCTCTGTTTGCCTCGGTTGCGCACGTAAATTTCCGCTGTATCCGGTTGTAGAAGACTGCTTGCCGTGATGATGCTTTTGCTGGTGCTTGTTTTTTTGCCCAGGCCCGCCACGCATAGCCTTTTCTTGCTGGCTTTTTTGAATACGAGCCAAAACCGCAGGGTCAACAACTTTTGACACATTTGCGGTGAATGCGGATTTTTTCGGTTCAACAGGTTGCCCGGACGATTTTCCTGCGGCAGGTTTTTGCTCGACAACAGGTTCGTGTTTAGCGACAGGTTCGTGTTTGGCAACGGTTTCGTACTTGGCAACAGTTTTAGGCTCTGCATGAGGCCGTTGTTGCTCAACCGGAGCAGCTACCGGAGCTTTAACAAGCTCTGTTTCTGGCTTGTATTCTGCTTTGCCGGCCTTTACTGCCGGAGACTCTGCTTTTTCTACTTTTGGTTTTGCAGGAGCCTTTGTCTGAGCCGGCTTATCTATCTTTTTCAGCTTGGCTCGGCCAACATCTTTTGGCTGATCTTCACCTTCGGGCCTTGCTTTTTTTACCCCTTTGTTGACGGGCTTTCTTTTTTGCGCAGCTCGAACATCATTTATGTAAGAATCCAAAGCAGCTTCGGAAACTTTTGTGTTTTGAGATCTAACCACTGTGCCGTCCAAAGTTTTCCCCACCAAAAAGGAGAAGGAATCCTTTAAGTCAAAGGAGTGTTTTTCTATCCACGCATGGACTGCAATCATTTCATTACTCATCAGAGTTTGTTGCCTCGCTTGGAGAAGGTTCTTCCGGGATTGTTTCGTTTTCTTCGCTCTTGAAAAGCGTGTCTAACGAAGCTTTCTTTGTTATGGTGCGAGGGTCTTGCGAATGCATTAGAGCTTCTCTTTCCTCATCGGAATGACGCCCCCAATCGGATTCGCTGAACACGCAAATTTCTTTTGAAAGGAGCTGGCTCGCCAAACGAACAGCTTGCCCTTTATCACCTATAACAATTCCAACATCTTCATCACCAACTATAACTATGGTGCGAGGCGGATTAAAGCCCGGAACTTCAAAAGATTTTATTATGTTTATAGTGCCGCTTGCGCTAAGCGCTCTGCGCAAATACACTTCGGGATCTGTATCCCAGTGCACAACATCTATGCGCTCATTGTTAAGTTCTCTTGTTATTGCCTGTATGCGCTGGCCTTTAACGCCAATGCACGCACCGGAAGGGTCCACCCGGTCGTCTCTGGAATAAACGGCAACTTTGGCACGATAACCCGGTATGCGAGCTATGCCTTTAACTTCTATTGTGCCATCGTAAACTTCGGGAATTTCCTGCTTAAATAGTTCTCTTACAAAATCTTTGTTTACTCTCGAAAGAGTTACCTGTGCGCCAATTCCTTTTGAAGGCTCGGAAATTCCAGACACAACAGCTTTAACAGACTGCCCTATTTTCCAGCGGTCTTTGCTCATGCGCTCGCTGCTTGTAAGAATGGCTTCGGTGTTGCTGCCTATTGAAATTATAGCATTGTTTTTTTCCACTCTTAAAACCTGTCCGTTTATGAGCGTGCCTATTTTGTTTTTCCAAATTTCAAAAATTCTGTTTCTTTCTACATCGTTTATACGTTGTTTTAAACGGTCGCGAGCTTCTTTTATGGCATAACGGCCAAATTTTTCAAACGGCAAAGTTACTTCAAGCATATAGCCGGCTTTAGCATCGGCGTGATATTCTTTTGCTTGCTCTTCAAGCATATATTGCTCATCCAGCTTTTCAACCTCTTTTGCAGAGAGATTCGAATCGTAATCTGGAAAATCTTCGACAACTTCAACACGCAACACAACCTGAATATCTTCGGTAGCAGGGTCAACATCAACCTCAATGTTCTTATGCAGGTTCATGTACTTGCGCGCCGCAACTACAAGTGACTCCTTAAAAGCGCCGAAAACCTCTTCAATGGCAATATTCTTTTCCTTTGCCAAAAATTCCAAGGCTTCTTTTATTTCGCTAGTTTTTTTTGCTGTTCTCTTTGCCATTGTTTTCCTTTTTTTAGGGTTTTACCATCGCTGTTAAAATCGCCGGATTTGTCTATGCCCGGAGATGAAACTTCTAATGTATAAGCTGTATCTATCAGCTTCTCGTTTTCCTCTTTGTCCAGTTCTTCGCTTAAGTAGCGGCTCGTGCGAGCGCAGTCTTCCACACTCACACCGCCGTTCTTGCTTATGAAAAGCCTCAAAATTTTGCGCCTTGTGCCGGACAATTCCATTTCAACTAAACTAACGCCGGCACGTTCACACGCGCCAAGCACCAAAGAATCTAATTTAGATGTATTTTCCAGACAAGCCTCAAAAAAAATTAACCTTTCGTTTTTGCATCTACCCAATCTGCATTGGATTTTACCTCTGCAACGGATTTTGCAAATGCTGCGCTTTCTTCACTGTTCATTTTGACTTCAATGATCTTTTCAACGCCGGCTGCGCCTATAACTACAGGAACGCCGCAATACAAGCCATTAACGCCATACTGACCTTTAAGTTCTGCCGCACAGGTAAGAACGCTTTTTTTATCTTGCAAATAAGCCTCTGCCATTTTAACTGCGCAAACTCCGGGGCTGTAGAAAGCGGAACCGGTTTTCAGAAGGTTGACTATTTCAGTGCCTGCTTCTGCTGTGCGTTTTGCAAGTTTGTCGAACACTTCCTTGCTCATAAGCTGAGGAAGAGGAATGCCTCCAACGGAGACAAAATCGAACAAGCTTACCATAGAGGGGCCGTGGCCACCCATAACAACTGCTTGAACATCTTCTGCCGCAACGCCAAGTTCCATTGCAACAAAACTAGCCAAACGTGAGCTATCCAAAACGCCAGCCATGCCGACTACTTTTTCCGGCGCAAAGCCTGTGACCTTTTGCATTGCATAAACCATTGCATCAAGAGGATTGGTTACAACTATTACGAATGCATTCGGAGCAGTTGTTTTAATTGCTGTGCCAACTTTTTCAATAATGCCGAAATTCACTCCCAAAAGATCGTCACGAGTCATTCCGGGTTTGCGAGGAACGCCTGCAGTAACAATAACAACATCAGAACCTGCAATATCGCCATAATTGTTTGAGCCGTTCACAACAGCACTGGAATTAAGCGGAAGCCGCCCTTCCATAATGTCTAGAGCCTTGCCCTGAGGCACGCCTTCAACTACATCTACAAGCACAATATCCCCGAGTTGCTTTTGCGTCAACACGAGCGCCATTGTGCCGCCTATTTGCCCTGCGCCTACCAGCGCAATTTTCTTTCTAGCCATGATAACCTCTGTTTAAAAATTACGGTAATAATATAGTAAAATTAATCATCCACCCTAATCATTTCAATACGACGATTCAATTCACGGCCCTCTGCATGACTGTTTTCCGCTATTGGAACATCCTGGCCAAAACCAACAGCTTTCATTCTGCTCATTTTAACACCTTTGGTTGCAAGGTAGCCTACAACAGATTTTGCCCTGCGCTCGGAGAGTTCCTGATTGGATTTTGGACTGCCCTGATTATCGGTGTGGCCGTGAATCTCTATTCTAACATTTGGAGCATCAAGCAATTGTTCAGCTACGCCATCCAGCACTCGCCTTGCGTCAAGAGTAAGCTCTGCTTTGCCGCTGTGGAAATTAACACCTTTGAGGTTAACTTTTGCTTCAATAACAGGAGGCGGATCTTCCACAATAATTTCTGCGGTTTCAATTTGCGTGCCGCCTTTTCCTGTGGCAGTTATTGTATAGGTTGTGGTTTCCGTCGGCTTAACTCTTCTAGTGCCTTTCATAGGAACTGGACCTATGCCTTCTATCTTAACATCTGTTGCATCGGTTGTCATCCAAGAGAGCGTTGCGGTGCTGCCTTTTTGTATGCTCTCAGGGTTTACATTAAACATAACTGTTGGAGCAGTTGCAAGTTCTTCCACAACTTCAATTTGCGCAGATTCCGTATGCGTGCCGCCGTCTCCTTTGGCAGTTATTGTATAGGTTGTGCTTTCCGTTGGCCGCACTCTTCTTGAGCCGCTAGCCTGAACAGGCCCTATGCCTTCTATGGTAACTTCCGTAGCGTTTGTGGTCATCCACGTGAGCGTTACAGATTCTCCCGGCTTAATGGTTTCGGAACTTGCGCTGAATATAATAGTCGGAGCACTGGATTCTGCTTCAACAATAGCGCATCCTTTGTTGTCGGCATCTCCGTGTTCATAAGGGCACAAATCTATTCCGGAACAGGTTCCCGCAAACTCTTCGCTTTTGCCTTCTTCCGTTACCCACGGGTCGCAAACGCCGTCACCATCGGTATCCGGATTGCGATAAGCTTCTTTTTTCGCAGGGCATCCGTCGTTACTTTCCGGGCCTTTTTTGTAAGGGCATAAGTCTATGCCGGAGCAGGTGCGCGCAAATTCTCTGCTACGCCCGGACTCTGTTACCCAAGGGTCGCAAATGCCATCTCCATCAGTATCCGGATTGCGGTATTCTTCTTCTTCTACCCATTGCACTTCTGGCTCTTTAAATAGTTTAACCGTTATGCCGCCAAAAGCCACATATTTTGGAATAAGACCTGCAGCATATTTCGCTTTGGCAGAGCCGCTTAAATTGATAGTGAGGTCATTTATATATTGACTGTCATCTCCAACAAATATTTGCGCTCCTATTTGCAAATCTATTTTCGAATTTAAATGGAAAGAAGTGCCTAAAGTCACAGTGTTCAAATCAATATACATACGATCGTCACTTGGCCATACCGGCATATCCATGTAATATTCTCCGAAAACCGATACATATTGCACAGGAGTCCATTCCACTGCTGCTGCAAAACTATTAACTTTCATAAAGTTTGAACCTTCATCTCCAAGCGTTGTTCTATGCGAATAATTTAAATGAATCGCAACAGGAAAAGCCGATCTTGTTCTGTTAAAATCCATGGTAGCCGCAGCTCCGAATTTCATAACCGGATTTGAATTTGTGTAGGTAGAAGGAGCTCCTGTTCCTGCCTTAACTGGATTCGTATCTGTTGTATTAAGAAATAAAGGGTCTCTAACCCAAGGTCCGTAACTGTTTATGCTCCCACCATCGGTTTTTCCTGTTGGCACGGCAAAAGCGAAAAATCCTGCCAAGTCTACAGGAAAATCTTCACCAAAAGGAGCACGCACTTTCGCAGAAACTAGAAGGTCGCCCCAGCCGCCTGAGGTAAGGTTATCTGTTTCGCTATAATCATCAACTCTTAAATAATCGCCATACACCGGAATGCTTACAGAAAAATCAAACAAATCCGAAAGACCAAGAGACAAATGCGGATAAACGTTTCCGCCTATATATGAGCTTATGCTTTTGGCATTTGTATCATAGCAATGCGCTACAACATCATTACAAAGCAGCAAACGTTCGTCTTTTATCAAAGAATTAAGCCCTGCTCCTTCCATAAATAGACCCAGCCCAAAAACTCCATGCCCAAGGGTTTGAGCACTTTGAGTTTTATGAACACCGAGCTGGCCATAAATGTTGGAATTTCCATCACCTGCAAATGCAGGCAAAACGGAAAAAAGTGCCATGGCCAAAAGCATGACTGCTTTTTTTACTCTTTGTAAGTCTAAAATATAACGCATATTTAGAAATATAGAAAATAAGGGTCATGCCTCTACTGCTAGGTTGGGCCAGTTTTTAGGCTAATCGCTGCTTACTATATTTCCCCACATGACCCAGACTATAGCCGTGCTTACAGCAATGCAAGAAGAATTGGATGCAATTCTTGTTTTTTTTGAAAACTGCAAAAAAACAGATCTTTGCGGAATGCAAGTTCACATAGCAGAACATAACAACAAACGCTTTATTTTTGCGCTAAGTGGAGTGGGCAGAGCTAACACTGCTATAAACTCTGCTTTGATTGCAAAAGAATACAAGCCAAATATTATGCTAAACGTTGGCACAGCCGGCGGCCTGCAAAATGAGCAGAAAATTCTTGACGTGGTTATCCCAAGCGAAATTGTTGGCGTTGATGTGGATTTAACTGCTCTCGGTTTTGAATACGGGCAAATTTTAGGTGGGCCGGCATCTTACTTTACCGATAAAAACCTGCAAAAAGAACTGCTTGAAATATCAAAAAACATTGTTGCCACGCACGAAGGAACAGTTGGTTCATCGGAAGCTTTTATATGCAAACCCGAGCAAGTAGCGGAAATTAGCCGCCGCTTTGGCGATGGCAGGGTTGTTTGCGTTGAAATGGAGGCGTTCTCCGTTGCCGTTACTTGCAGCCGCTTTAAAATTCCGTTTGCAATTATACGCAGTTTATCCGATGTTCCGGCGCACGGCGAAGGAAACGAACTCGCCTTCAACGAGTTTTTAAAAGAAGCATCCGGCAATGCCGCTAAAATTTTGCACGCTTACGCTTGCAGATGATTTATTAAAAAGCAAGGCATAAGCTGCAATGGAGAGAGTTTCTATATTAACCCTAATGCCAAGCATATCTGCAATAATTCTGCTCCTAATATTTTTTTGCACACACGCCTGCAAGGAGAATGCACAGGAAAAGGAAGCTGAATTTGAACTGAACAAATTTGAGGGAGACAGCCTTGAAATGCATAAAAATTTTCATTTGGGAGGTGGAATATGCATACAAAAAGAGCCTTGGGATAATAGAAGTCATTCTGAATACTCTGGACCTGTTATTTATATCCATTCTTGCTACGATTCATTGCCAGCGGATACAATGCCTCCTACAGAAAATATTATGAAATACAGGCAAGGCGGCTTATGTTTTTATAATGATTGCAGCATTGATTTGGAAAAGTCTTTTACCGTACTTATGAATGTGCCGGATGGCTTCATAGATTCGCATGAATATCATGCTTTTTACATTTTTGCAAGCAAATACAATGATTCAACAATGCTATATAAATATGCTAAAGATCCGAAATACCAATGGGCAAGAAAAAAGAGAAATCAACCTAAAGACGATACTATAATGTTCTTTAAAAAATATGATGAATTTTGGGAAGAATTTTTCTCAATTGCCAAACCATTAAAGATAGAAGAGAATGCAACAGAGCAATGTAACAGCAAATTTTGCTCAACTAAAGATTTTCTTAATCCATTATATTCAATAAGATTCATGTATGAAACAAGATACAAATATATGACTTATGTTGAAGATGTAATTTCATTAATTACGAACAGAAAAATTAAACCCAAATGTTTAGATAAATTGGAAAGTTTATCCAGAGAAGGTAGATTGCCGAATTCAAAAGTAATCTCATTTGTGACAACAAAATATAATATCCTAATGCATAACGGAGCCTTCCCAGCCGGAGACTGCGATTTAAGCAACTGGCGCTACTTAAAAATCGACAGCCTGAGCAAAGAACACTATGAGAAATTAAAAGACATCGTAAAACCACCTAACAATGCAGGTTCATAAAATGCGAATACTAACACTATTACTAATAACACTTTGTGCATTCTCCTGCAAAGAAGAAACGCAGGAAAAGGAAACGGTGCATTCCAGCTATCATCTGGAAGGCGGTTTGTGCGTAGGCAAATATCTCAATGCCGACAGTTTGAATGGCAAGCCCGAATGGAATATAAGGTTCTACTCCTGCCCAGATTCGCTGCCTATAGACACAACGCCTCCAACAGAAAACATTCTAAAATACAGACAAGGTGGCTTATGCTTCTACAATGACTGCAACATTTGGCAAGGAGATTTTTTCACGTTGTTTATGAAAGTTCCCAAAGGCTTTATAGATTCAAGCGAATATTATATTTTCGCAAGCAAAAACAGCGATTCAACAATGCTTTACAAACGAGAAAATGCACATTCGCCAAGTGACACGATTACATTCTCCAACGAGTCCGGCGCATTTTGGGAAGAGTTGTTCTTAACGGCTAAACCTCTGAAGTTAAAAAATGAAGATTCTACCGACCGCTGCAACAGCAAATTTTGCTCTACAAAAGATTTTCTGGATCCTTTTTATAAAATAGAATGTGACTATGGAGTTGATCGCAAAGATATGTCTTGCAATAAAAAAGGTCATCGCATAGACAGAATCAAGCCCAGATGTTTAACCAAGCTGGAAAGTTTATCAGAAAAGCATGGCATTCTGATGCATAACGGAGCATTTCCTGCCGGAGATTGCGATTTAGGCAATTGGCGTTACGTGAATGCAGGTAGTTTGAGCAAAAAGCATTATGAAAAGCTGAAAGAGGTTTTGAGAAGATGAGTGGTTTTGTATGTTTTGCCATCACGTTCATCGTAGAGCGAAGTTTGTGCGTAAGTTGCAAAACATTATTTATACTCAACCTTAATGACAGGTAATTCCAGGAAAGGCCCGCTGTCTTTGGGAATTTCTATTTCTATGTCTTTGATGTAAGTGCTTGGGTCAAAACCAAAACGATATTTTTCTCCGGGAATCAAATTGCCTATTTGGAAAGTACCGTTTTTAGCGGTGAATGTTGTGCGTTTATTTACGATTTTGTTATCGCTGTCTATTTGGAAAATAGCAACATAGTGGTTGCTCAATGCTCCGCGTTCACCAATAAAGCGAGTTTGTATAAATGTGCGCATATTGTTGCCGAGGCGCAGTGCGTAACCCTGCTTGTAATCGCCCATAACATAGTACTGGTTTTGTTCAAGCCATGCGCCTTCCGGTATATCGTTTAAGCGAATGTTTATTGTTGTTGGGTGGTAATTTGTTATTCTGTTTTGGTAAGCAGAGCCAAGAGACCCGCTACGGCTGAAATCCAACTCATAAGCATTGGAATAATTAACACGCACAGTTGAACCGGCTAAACTGCTGTTAACATCTGCAAGTACAAAACCGCGCTGCACTGGCCTTCCAAATGCCCATAAACCATCTGCGAACATAAATGATGTGCCTGCTCTTGCTCCTGCGCCATAAGATTGCCTGTTACCATAAACATTTTCGTATTTATAAAAATTTGAACCAAGTCCCATTTCTATTCTATTAAAAAGATAACGCCCATTCATTTTTGCGTTCCAGTTATCCAAATCATTTTGCATACCAACACTGGCAGAGTAATTTTGCCCACCCGTATTGTTACCTCCATCAGACCAAGACCAGCCCAAAGTTGCTCTTTTATGCAAATTATAACCTGAACTTCCCGGAATTTCCAGGTATTCATTTTCTTCGTAATCCGTTTCGTAATTAAAATCCGAAGGCTCTTTATAATCTGGATTTTTCATATATTGCGACTCCATTTCATAAGAATGCCCGCTCATGTTGCCGTTAAGGTTTATGCGATGCTTTTTTATTCCGAAAGTATATCCGGCATTTAAGGAAAAGTGGTATGATGAATAGTTTTTGCTAAAACTGGAACTTGCATTTGCGTTCAAGGAAAATCCGTATATGTTTTTTGAAACTGCTACTCCATAGAGCTTGTCCATAAAATCTTTATTTTCGCTTTCTCGGTTAAAAGAAAGTCCAACATGCGCAGACACGTGGCTTTGCCAAAAAGATGTGCCTATGTTACCGGAAACTCCGGCAAAATTGCTCTCAACATAATTTAACGGCCTGAATAAATAAGGATTATATGTGGAATTTTGAATATATCCGGATAGTGAAAAATCCAGATGTTCCATATATTTAAATGGCTTGCCTATATTAATGTTATGCCTTAAATCAGCACGCCTTCCTATTTTTGACGAATCTGCATTCATAAGCCCGAACAATTCGGTGTAGCCAAGTGGATTAGCACTTAAAATCTGTAAACCAGTCATTGTATTTTGCTGTGAAACTTGCCACAAAAAGCCAGCGCTTAGAGAATGAAATAAACCGTAAATATACTCTGCGTTAAGCCCAAGCGTATCCGGGCGATATCTAAAACTTGCCGGAGTGTTAACCGGAACTCGCTTAATGCCTCCTGTTAGCGAATAACGGCGCTCTCCTTTAGTCAATGTGCGAGTATCACCAAGCTCAAAATCATATCTCACTTCTCTTAAATTATCATCATCGTCTGCTATAAAAACCTGCACTGTATTTAAACCCGTATGCCCGGTTAGGCCGCTTATTTCGTGGTAACCGGAAGGCATAAACAAACGGCGGTTTAACTTGCCGTCAATATGGATTTCAACTTGTGAAGCACGAGGCAAATAAAAATTTACCTTATGTCGTTCGGTTATCATGTTACGGGAAAACATGCGCTCGTTGTGTTCAAAGCGAATTCCGGCTAGAGGTTCATAAACCATAAGGTTAGAAACTCCTCCAACATCGCCTAAAGTTAAACGAGAGTTTATAGAATAAATATCTTTTACCAATCTTAAATCCCCACGCTTAAGGGTTTCCTTCCAAGTCTCTTCTTTTTCAGGCTCTTTAAATCTAACATTGCTTTCCAAAACAAAACCGCCAAGTGAAAAAGCTCCGTCCGAATTCAAAAACACTGCGCTGCGGCGGCAATCTTTATCTCTGTCGCCATAATCTAAACAACTAAAATTTTCTGTTGCATACAAGTTTGCATAAAAAGAAACAAAGGCTGGTTTTATAGGGGAACCAATGGGTTCTCTTGCTTTGCTGAAACTTATGCGTTGCAATACTTTCATTTCTGCGGGCAATTCAATGCCAAGTTCATATACATATTCATTCAAATTTACTTTAAATCCTAATTCCTTTAATTGATTGCTATTAAACAAACCATCGGAGCCGTTTACCCTTGGGCGTTCATTTTGAATTAATATGGAATCTAAATATTGAGAAAATGGGACCGAATAAAATGTGAAAGAAGTGTATGCGGAATCATAAAAAACTTCCGTATTCCCAAAGTTTTTGCCGTCTCCTGTGAATTGAACCATAAAATAATGCGCTCGAAAGCGTTCTGTCTTAAAAGCAGCTTGAAACAAATCTTCAAAACTCATTTTTTCCAATTTTTGCTCATATTCCATTTTTTTTCGCTTTCTCTCTCTATCTAAAATAGCAGCAACCGAATCAAGTGAAAATGCAGAGTCACCATGCCTCCGCATAGATTTTAAAAAAAAGTAATCCGCATCAAAAGGAGGAATGCTGTCTTTAACTTCCCTAGTTTCTACAGGAACATCTTTTATATCTGATTGAGCGTATATGCTTCCTAAAAGTAATAGTATTATAAATACAAACATTTAATCCATGCCGTAACGGAACTCTTTTGCGGTTAAAGGTTTGTTGTGTTTAAACTTGAATCGGCGTTTTTGTCCTGGCATAACGGAGTTTTCTTTTCCGGTGAATTCGGTGATTTTTTTACCGCCTGCCATTATGTAAATGCGGCTTAAAGAAACACGCCCTGAACTTTTGTTTTCTACTATAACTTCTATGCTGTCATTGCTTATGGATTTGGAAGACACAAATGTTAAAGAGCCTGCTTTGCCGGTTTCCAGAGCTATTATGGTTTGGTAATTTATGGTCATGGAAAGGCCCACGCTAACTTTCTTTTCTGCCGATTCTTCTTGTGGAAAATTAAAAGGCACTTCTTTGGCATAGAGTATATAAGCTTTGTCTGTGCCTATTCTTTCTTTGCTTTTCAAAACCACTTGCGATTTTATTTTGTTGCCGGGATACAGCAGAATTTGAGATGGATAAACCATGAAATCATTGCTTATGTGCATAGCGGCATTTATAACATTGCCTTCCAAATCCAAAACCCGTTCATGCGCAGTGAGTTCCACTGCAACAGGCACTCTGCCTATATGGGTAAGCTCAACCCAACCAACTCTTTCACCAGAGTTTACCTTTAATACAAGGTGCTGAGGGCTAATGGTAAATTTATTTGCGCAAGCAAGAGAGAGGCAAAGTAAAATTAAAAGAATGGGCATATATATCCTTATGGGTAGGGTAATATTTTAAAGGAAGCTTTTCCAAAGAAAATGCCTGCGCTTGCTTTTTGCGAATTCCAGGAAGCTAATAACTCCATGTCATATTCTTCTTGAATATCTTGATAAAACTGAGTATTAGCAAAGCAGTTTTGCCCTTTTTCGGATATATTCAAATCTATATTTTTATAACTGCTTTGCAAATCTTTATATTTCAATTTAAATCCGGTTATAAGAAGCGCATAGCCATATTGATTTTTTAATTCCCGGCAATTTTCAAAAGTTATTTGCAATATAAACGGAGTTTTTGCGCTATCTCCTCTAATCTCAAAAGTACCCAGAATTTCATCTGTTCCTAAATTGGAATCAGAAATATCCTTACCCTGCGCTACATGAATAACAGGCAAGGCAGCAAAAACAGGAAAACAGCAACAAAGCAAAAACCTGAACATAAAACAGGAGGCCCCTAACATAAAATAGGAGGCTCATATTTGGAGCCTGCCGGAATCTAAAATATTAGTATGTGGATTGAAGGCTAACAGAAATTGATTCCGTATATTCGCCATTTCCTATCAATTCTTCAATGGTAGCCGGAATAACGGCATATATTGCAAAATTAGCTTTGTTATTAGCATCAGTATCACTTGGTCTATAACCACCTGTCTTGCCTAAAGCATCAGCTAAAGAGATAGGGGCGGTAATTGGAGTTGCACCTATAACTACGCTTGTGCTTGCATCAATGTTGTTCACCGTACACGTTGCTATTGAAGCTTCAGTAGGCTCAAAACAAGCATTTACTCTAAGCACAACATCGGGAAAAGAATTGCCAACACTGCCAACAGTGGTTTTTAAAGCTTCAGCACTATTATTGAGTAATTTTCCGCCATTTTCGGCTGTAAGAAATACATTCCACGCTGCCAAATTGGTTTCAACTTCAATTGTGCCTGCCAATGCAAGATCGCTAGCAGCAACAGTACCGTTAGACGCCATAGTTAAGTCAGCATCACTTAAAGCATTATCAATTACAGTAATGTTTGCAAGTTGCGTAATTGTAACGCTAAAAGTTATGCCATTAGTAGCATCAACTTCTACAGTTTGTGCACTAGCCAATGTGGTTGCAAAAAGAACGCCAGCCGCAGCTGCCGAAGCAGATTTAATAAGGTTCATATAGGAACTCCTGTTTTTATTTTCAAGCGGAATTGCTTGCTGGTTTAAATATACATTATTTTTTTGAAAAAAGCAAGCTTTTTTTGACTTTTTCGCAAAATTTAGTCGATTTTTTTCAAAAAAAACACCAAAACCGGCTAAATTTACGTAAAAATTCCCTTTAGGCTACCCGTGGCATTGCTTGTATTTTTTGCCGCTACCGCAAGGACAAGGATCGTTACGGCCAACTTTTGGAGTTTGGTTCACAACCTGTGCCGGCTTTGCGGGTTGCTGCTGCCGAGCGCCTTGTTGCGGAACAGTTTCGCCGGAAGCATTTCTGTTCTCAAAAGTCATGGTCGGTTTTTGCGGAACCGGCATTGCTGCAAGCGGAATTGATTGCCCGTTTACCTCAATCCTAACATTCAAAATTCCCATAATCGTGTTTGAAGCTATGTTTTCCAAACATTCCTGGAACATTTTAAAGCCTTCGGCTTTGTAAACAATCAAAGGGTCTCTCTGCGCATAACCGTGGAAACGCGTTGCCTCACGCAAATGGTCCATTCCATACAAATGCTCTTTCCACTGAATATCTATGGCCCTTAAAAGCACATTGCGCTCAAAACGAGCGTATTCTTCAGGAGGAACCATAAGCCCAAGCTTATCGTAGCGTTCTCTGTAAAGCTTAATGATTTCGTCAAGAATTTGATCTGCCGTGAAGTTAACAAGAGTATCGCTTTCGGGCTTGTATTCAAAGCCCATGCTCCTTTTTAAGTCTGCGGAAAGACCTTCCATATCCCAGGTTTCCGGATAGGAACCCGGAACAACGTATTTGCTCACTTTAATGTCTGCGGCATCTTCCAGTCGGTTTGAAATTTCCGTTTTTATATCCTCACCCATCAAAATGCGGCGGCGCAAGGAATATATAACTTTTCTTTGCTCATTCATAACATTATCGTAATCCAGCAAATGTTTGCGAGCTTCAAAGTTTTGCCCTTCAATTCTTCTCTGCGCATTGCGAACGCTTTTTGTAATCCACGGATGCTCAATAACATCATCGTCTTTAAAGCCAAACCTATCCATTACTTTTCTAACGTTGTCACCGCCAAACACACGCATTAAATCGTCGTCTAAAGAGAGGTAGTATTGGCTGGAACCAGGGTCTCCCTGCCTGCCGGAGCGGCCTCGTAGCTGGTTGTCTATGCGCCGGCTTTCGTGCCTTTCTGTGCCGAGAACGTGCAAGCCGCCAAGCTCAACAACGCCTGGCCCAAGAGCAATGTCTGTTCCACGGCCTGCCATGTTTGTAGCAACGGTTACCTTGCCGGAATGGCCTGCGAACTGAATTATTTCCGCTTCCCTGCCGTGGTTTTTCGCATTCAAAACATCGTGAGGAATACCTTCTATGCGAAGCATCTTTGAAAGTTTTTCCGATTTTTCCACAGAAATTGTTCCCACCAAAATGGGCTGGCCTTTTGTATGGCGTTCCTTGATGTCTGCGATAATGGCTTTCCATTTTGCATCTGCGGTTTTGTAAATCTGGTCTTGCATATCGTCACGAACGCAAGGTTTGTGAGTCGGAATAACCCATGTGGGCATATTGTAAATTTTCAAAAACTCGGTAGCTTCTGTTTCGGCAGTGCCGGTCATGCCGGAGAGTTTTTTATACATGCGGAACAAGTTCTGGAATGTGATTGTAGCCAGAGTTTGGTTCTCTCTGCGAATCTGAACGTTTTCTTTTGCTTCAATAGACTGGTGAATTCCGTCGGAATAGCGGCGCCCTTCCATTAAACGACCTGTATTTTCATCAACAATAACAATTTCACCGTCTCTAACAATGTAATCCACGTCTTTCACAAAAACATTTTTGGCTTTTATGGCTTGCAAAATATAATGCACCCAGTCTGCCTGTTCGCCGTAAAGTCCGGAGAAACCCATAATGGATTCAATGTGGCTAACTCCCTTTTCCGTTATTTGCACATTCTTGTATTTTTCGTCTATGGTGTAGTCGTCGTCTCTTTTAAGGCGGCTAACCAAATCGCAAGCCTTGCGGTATCTATCGGTTGCATCTTCTGCCGCACCGGAAATTATGAGCGGAGTTCTGGCCTCGTCTATCAAAATTGAATCAACTTCATCGACAATGCAAAAATTGAGAACCCTCTGAACAAGGTCTTCTTTTTGTATAGCCATATTATCACGCAGGTAGTCAAAACCGAACTCGTTGTTTGTGCCGTAAATAACATCGGAGTTATAGCTCTCTCTGCGTTGATCATTGCTTAAGCCATGCACAATTAAGCCAACATTCAAGCCAAGGAATTTATATACCCTGCCCATGTTTTTAGCATCACGGCTTGCCAAATAATCGTTTACGGTTACCACGTGAACGCCATCGCCGGAGAGAGCATTCAAATACACAGGGCAAGCCGCAGCAAGCGTTTTACCTTCACCCGTTGCCATTTCCGCAATTGCGCCTTCGTGCAGAATTAAACCGCCTATTATTTGCACAGGAAAAGGCATCATTCTAAAAGGCTTAACAGATTCGGGGTACATAGCTCTCACTTCCGCATAAAATTCTGCCGAAAGATGAATGTCCCATTCCGATGTTCCGTTTGCCAAAAGCTCTTTTGCGGCTTCTGCCTCTCTCTGCCTCTCTTCAGTTAATTTTGAAAAATCAAAGCCGTACTGCGCATCAAAAACATTAAAAATGCCGAGCCGCCTGTCGCAAGCCTCCTGGCTAACAGCAAAGGCTTCTACCTTAATGTCTTCCAGAGTTTGCCCATTATTCAAAAGCCCTCTGAACTCCGCGCTTTTTGCGGCAAGTTCCGAATCGTGCAATTTTTGGCATTCCAACAGTTTTTCACTTATTGCATCAAGCGCTGGCTGTAAGCGTTTCACTTTTCGTGCATGCGGCGTGCCAAACATCTTGTAAAGCAGTTTATCAAATATGCTCATAGGGTATGTAATTTAGAAAAAATGCATCGTTACAGCAAATTTACCACAAGTTTTACAGCCAAAGCTATGCTTGATGCCTGGATAATTCTTTTTATCCAAATTTGGTCGTGCTTATGCTGGAATTTGCTGCCCAGGTACCCGCCTATAACACCGCCAAAAGCCATGCAGAGCGCAAGCCACAAAATAACTTTACCAGCCAGAAAAAACACGATAGAACTCAAAAGCAAAAACCAGAGGCTTAAAAAATTCTTAATGCCGTTAACATGTTTCAAGTCCAAGCCGCTGTATTTACGCAAGGCAAAAATCTGAATAAAGCCCATCCCAACTTGCAAAAAACCACCGTAAAAACCAACTGCGGAAAAACCTAAAAAAGCCTTTGCCCCTGGCTTTGCCGGCGGAGCACTTGGCGGCTTCCCTAAAGGGTCTATGCCCATGGAACTCATTATAGCAACAGCAACCATAACAAAAGCTAAAAGCATTTGAAAATGCGAATCGCTAATAAAAATGGCAATAATGGTACCGCATGCTGCACCAAGAAGAGTTGGGGGCAAAAGTGCTTTTGCAATGTCCATTCTAAGGTAGCCGTGACGCCTCATGTTGAAAACAGAGCTTAAAATCCCAATGGTCATCCCAAACCTGTTTGTGCCGTTTGCTACTGTGGGTGGCAGCCCTAGCAAAATCATAATAGGCAAGCTAAGCGCACTAGCACCACCGGCCAAGCTGTTTATAAAAGCAACCGCAACACCAAGCGCAAAAAATACAACTGCGTGAAAAAGAGAGAAATCCAAGTTAACTCACAATTTTTCTTGCTCTTTTCGGGTTAGCCGGCTGCCAGCCTTTTTCAACTCGCTTCACTTGCTCAAAAAGCTCATGAATTGTCCAAAATAATGAAAAGCCTAGAACGGCCAGCAAAACGGATGCCACAAGATTGCTTATAAATAAAGAAGCAGTGCAGCAAACCAAGCCTAGAACCGCAAAAATCGGCCAACACTTAGTTCCAAAATAATATTCGCTTTTAATCACCACCGGATGAAGAATCCCTATTATGAGAAAAGTTCCCAAACCAACGATAATACCTGAAAAATGCATATTTCTTAACCTCGCTTACGGCTTAAGAATGTAGAAAATTATATTTTCACTGCCCAATTACCATTTTTACGTCCGCCAATGCGTTCTAAAGCCCCCAACGCTTTTAATTGACGAATATTCGCCTCAATATGACGTCTGGTAATACCAATAGATTCTGCAATCCTATCTGTTGTTATTTCAGGATTCTGTCTCATAATAGCCAAAATTTTCTTCTGCATTTCATTTATATTAAAGTCTTTTCCGAAGTCTTTTCCTATGTTGTTTTCGGTAGCATTATTGATAACTTGTGGGGTGTCGCTAAAGCCTAGTTCAAAATATTTCTGCGAGGCGTTTTCAACTACTCTGAACGCTGTTACCAAAGAAAAGTCAAACGCAGCCTCGCCATTTCCGTTTTCCAGGAGTTCTTTTTGCACTCTATATACACCACGGCTAAAACGATTGACATATCCCAATACTTTCATTGCTTCGGCTATAAATGGGTTGCGGTAATCGCTTACTGGACTTCTACGACAAGTACATCGCCGTCGCCGAAACTAAATTTTTCGACATTCATGATCGGCTGAGGAAGTATGTTGCCATCCGTACGGATATTGCTGATTTTAAGCAAAAGATTGTTTACCGCTTCCCGACACATCGTTGGAAAACGCGCAAATCGCCTGGCAGAATTTATCGGAATTTTCCGAAGAACTTGTCCGTTCAATTCTGTGGCTTTCTGTATCGCAAATAATTTGCTTTAGCTGAGTTTTATCAATCATACGAACAACCGTATTGTAAAATAGAAAATTATGCACTTTGGAAAAAACCGGCAGCCTCAACAAACTCAATAGCCATTCCCAAAGGAAAAAATACCGCATTGCTTCCCTTAATAGGTTCTTCATTCTTTTCATCATTCATCGTTCAATTTGCTCAATTTGCTATGCCGATATTTTTTAATCAATCTTTAAGTTCATACGCACCCAAGCCTTAGAAATTTCCACATCAAGTTGCGAATGCACATCTTTTCCCGTA
>Ga0209755_10002730_pt1 | contig 23564 bp, 19 predicted proteins | sample TergutCo191P1_FD_187301 | JGI IMG/M metagenome (GOLD analysis project Ga0209755, IMG submission 187301) | Cornitermes sp. P1 segment gut microbial communities from Petit-Saut dam, French Guiana - Co191P1 (SPAdes) (version 2) | ecosystem: Host-associated > Arthropoda: Insects > Digestive system... | reverse complement strand
TCCATCTGACCCATAATAAATCCCCTTTTTGGCTGTAATCCTTCGGTTAGATTAATTATGAGGCAACGAATAGAAAAGTCTCAAATACTTTCGTTCATTCGGTTTGATTTAATTTGAGGCAATTCGCCCCGGTCCCCTCCGGCCACCAAAAACCGCCTCTGCCCCTTTCCATATATTATATTAGGAGATTGAACCCGTACCGCCAACAGGCAGGAAACAGCGTAATGGCCGAAAACGCCGAAATCCTCGAAACCGAGCTGAACGTGAACCGGGAGTTCAAGGACACTGTATTCTCACTCTTACTTAATGGCGACACCGAAGCCGCCCGCCTGATAACGAATTCCTTTTCCGGGACGAACTATCCCGAAGGCACGGAGGTCGTTTTCAAGACGCTCCAAAACGTATTTACTAAGGGCAGAATCAATGACTTAGCCTTTGTCGTAGACAACAGGCTGATCGTCCTCGTAGAGGCCCAATCTACCCTCAACGAGAACATGCCCTACCGGATGCTGCAATACATAGCGGAGACATATAAAAAGCTCCATGCGAGGCGGGACGAGTACCGGGAGCGGAGGTTCACCCTGCAACGCCCGAAGTTCATAGTCTTTTACAGCGGCGACAAGGAGATGGATGAGGATGTGCTGACCCTGCGCCTCTCCGATATGTTTGCCCCCTACGGCCCCGCCGACGCGGTGGCAGACGACGGGGCGGTAGACCTCGAATTGACCGTGAAAATGTACAATATTAACCGTGGGCGTAACGAAGATAAGCTAAAAAATTGCACAACCCTGCGTCATTATGCTATATTTATAAGTATGGTTCACGAGTACCGGAAAACGATGCCCTTGGAACAGGCCATCAAACAGGCGGTCGTGGACTGTATAGACCAAAATGTGCTAAAAGAGTTTTTACTTAAACACGAAGGAGAACTGGTCAATATGTTGGTATCGGAATGGAACATGGAGACCGCCCTCGAAGTCCGCGAGGAAGAGGGTAGGACAGAAAAAGCGAAAGAAATCGCGAAAAAGCTAAAAGAGTTGGGCAGACCAGTCGAAGAGATCGAGATTGCCACCGGCCTCACGGTCGACGACATCCTGCGCCTGTAGCCGCCGTCCGTCCCTTCGCCTCCACATGCGGCCACAGCGCCCTGTGTCGGGCGGTAGATGCGGACTTTGAGGTCGTTGACGATAACAAGTAAGCGTTATTGGTCGATAAAAAATGTAAAATTGTTACAAAATTGATACTTTTTAACGCCTATTTTCCTGACGCCGGGAAAATAGGCAGAAAGTATCAAAAACGCAGAAAAGTACATTAATTAAGGGGCTTTTTTGTAAGTGCCTCAAGAATGCACAGACGGCGCTGATGCTTATCTATAGTCAGGCGTGTTGCATCATTATAAAACCTGATTTATTGAATAAAAGGAGAAACGAAGGTGTCTGACATGAAGAAATTTATTTTAGTAATCGCAAGCATAATGATTACCGCAATGGCTTTTACAGCCTGCAATCGTGGAAGCAGCGCTGCAAAGCAAACAGATTTCAGCATTTACGGAGTGTGGCGTCATATAGGAGGCGCTGATGTGGAACACGGTGGAACATGGACTGGTGATGGAGCAAAGACGTTTTCTTTTTTCAAAGACGGCGAAAATGTCTATTATACATCGAGCGGATCGGGAAATTCTATTTGGCAAGGCGTTCTTGAAGATATGGGCGATTTTAGGTATACATTTAACCCCCATACTCAATTTAATTTAGATAAGGGAACATATTTTGATTTTGAAGTTCGAGGTCCCTATGCATGGGTTGACGTAAGATACGACAGTGAAAAAAAACGGCTGGTATCTGCGGATCATACAACCGAAGAATATTATGAATGGGCAGGCGAATCGTCTCGTCCCGATCCCCGTTATTTTACACTCACCGCCGCTTCTTCCGACCCAAACGCAAAAATCCTCAACGGGGATTTATCTGATTTTTCGGCTTATTGGATAAATGGAAGGGGTGTGAGACCGTGGCTTAATTCAGACGGAACTTTTTCTTCAAATCAAACAGCAAGCGGTTTTCGTAAACATGGAGACGCTTATACATGGAATGTATCGCAGGGGGAATCTGGCGGTTTTGGGGTAATATTATACCCTGTCGGCGTAGATGTCGAATTAGGCAACAGGATTATTGAAACTGATAAAACAAAAGTCCGTTTAACATCTGGGCATGATCTTCCCGATGATCCTAAAGATTATTTTTATTTAGAATCTGAAATAGGCGCTTCGCCTTTAATTGCAATTATTCAGATTGGATTTTCTCGTGATAAGAATTTTACTTTTAGGAAAGTTCACGAATTTGAAGATAAAGGCAACCTCGGCGATGGGATTACGATAACATCAGACATCACGATTAAGGATTTTAGTTTTATAGCTGTCGATTATGATTATGAAGCCGATTCTTGGATAGTAGAAAGAACATTATTTACAATCCCCGAATTAAAATCTTCTGAACATAGTGAAGCGTTTCAGGCAAATACAAATGTCGGCGACGGAAAGCCATCTCGCGGAATAACCTTTATAGACGGAAATACAAGAAGATATTTTTATATAAGCGAGAGCGGCGTTGACGGATCGCTTTCGCTGACAGAGTTTCAACTTAGGAAATAATAAAATAGTATAAAATAAACTAAAAGGAAATTAATAACGCAATGCCTAACATATCGGTAACAAAAAAAATCAAAGCCGTCACAAGCATAATAATCCTCATAACGCTGTTTGCGGCTTGCGGCAGAAAAAACGAGGCACAACAGCAAAATTCAGCGCAGATACCCGTTACGGAGGCTTTAGTTTTACCGCATGTTATTCCTGAAACAGATGAACCCAAAGAAACAGATAAACCCAAAGAGACGGATGAAGTTGAAGATTCTGTTTTGGATGCAGACAAGACATTAGTGATGTCCGGCAGAACATTAATAGAGTACACAAGAGGTAAAACCAACGAGGTTTGGATTTCTGTTTTGCTTGCAAGCCAGTCATTTCTGGAAAAATACGAGACATACAATTCATTCATCAAAGATGAACTCTATGCACAGAAAATCGCATTTATACCGGATGCTCCGGTTAAAGATTTCCGTTGGTTATCCGTTGCTATCGAGTATGATTCCGATAATAAGGAAATATATGAACTTTACGAGGTGTATAGACTGGATGAATTACATCCCCAAAAGCCGCTTGTTGTATCATGGGTGGAAGTTGGAATAATGTCGCGTTTTGGTTTTTCTTATTGTGATAATGGCGGACAAATTAAATATTTTATAGGACGTGTAGGGAATTATGGTATTGACCCTGATGAATACGATGGTCCTGATTATGTTATTTATCAACTTTTCCCATAAAAAAATAGTATAAAAATATAATGTATAAAAAATGGTGTACGCCCAAACTTCGTATAACAAACGGTAACTGCTCACCGCCCTGACCGGGCGGCTCGGTTGCCTTAACCCCCCAAAAAGATAATCGTGTAATAATTTGCAATGGCAGATCCATACAGCGGATAATTACGGGCGGTCCCGGAACAGGCTGGTTACGGCTGCCGGTGGTCTGGAAAGCTTAGAGCTATTTCAAAAGCGGCCGGATAACTTCCGCCAGTTCGGCTCCTATTTTGGCCTGGGCCTCGGCGTTTGGGTGCCAGTCGCAGCCGGAGAGGCGCTTTGGTATCTGTTTGTACGAGTAGAAGTGTATCGCCGTATTTCCCTCTTCCTGTTCCCGTTTGACAAGTTCTTCTATGTATGTCCTCACCGGTTCTCTTGCGGATGCCACGCATACGATTTGCACGTTTGGGTGGCGGGCGCGGATGTGGTCTAAGAAGTTGCGGTATTGGGCGATGTAGGTCTCCTTTGGCGGGTACGGGCGCGTTGAGAAGTCGTTGGTGCCGAAGTTGACCACGGTGACGTGGGGCGTCCACGATTTAAAGTTCCACCGCGATGTGGAGTCGTTTTTGAGCGTGCGGGTGTAGTGGTGCCCGAAGGGGTGCGGGGCGGTGATGAACGGGGATTTCCAGTTGCGCATGAGCCCTTTGCCCGTCATGGCTGCCATGTGGGCCTCGGCGCCGAGTGCGCGCGCGGCGGTCAGGCCGAAGGCGGTGTTGGCGTTGGAGTAGATTGCCGGGTTGGCGCAGTAGACGGTATTGGCCTCCGCGCCGAAGCCGAGCATGCTGGAGCCGCCGATGAGTTCTATCCGGTAGGCCGGGCGGTCGTGCGCGAGCGGGTGGAGCGACTGCCCGGCGTCTACGTAGAACCCTTTGATTTCTGCGATCTGGTCTTTAAGGCCCTCGAACCGCTTGGATATCCGCAGGCTGTGCGTTGATGAGGCGGCGAGCCCGGCGGCGAGTTGGTGGACGGCCTCGACGGTGTCGAACCGCGCCACGAACTGGCTGTCGTTGACGTAGATGTCGTACCGCCCGCCGTCCCCCCGTACCATTACGGCGCACGACGATCCGCCGAACCGCAGCTCAATCATGTTCCCCGGCCAGTCGAAGCGGACGTTACTTGGGTCGCGCGTGTCGAACCTGCCGGTGTAGCGGATGTGCGGGTCGGACGCTGAGACGGGCTCCGTGCCGGGCGGCGGGGCCGGCGAGGCGGCGGAGGCGGCGCACAGTAGCAGGATAGCATATATAATTGACCTGGTCATTGACTTTTTGCCGTTAACCCTTGTATTTTTTGTTTATGCCCTGTTTAAGCGCGTACTTTTGGAAGCTGCGGGCGATCTTGTAGAGCACGGCCAGGGTCGCGAGGTTCATCAGTGCGCGGGTGAACCAGGGTCGCGGTCGTTTTTTGGCGGACATCGGCAATAATCCTTTCATCATTATAAGGGGGCTGTTATATATGGAATATACTACAGGCGCAGTGGGAAGGTGTATTTGTATTCGTCTTCACGAGGGCGACCCGGTCTACATGACGATTCAGGACGTGGCGGAGAGGGAGGGGCTTGGCGCCGGCGTGGTGTTCGCGATAGGCGGGGTGAAGAACGGGGCGGTGGTGGTGGGGCCAAAAGACCAGGACGAGCGCCCCCTGCGCACGATGGTGGAGAACTTCGCCGACGCGCGGGAGATAGCCGGGGTGGGGACGCTCTTCCGCAACGAGGAGGGGGAGATGAAGCTCCACATGCACGCCTCCATAGGCAAGGGCACCGCGCCGATAGTGGGGTGCCCGAGGATGGGGCTCGACTGCTGGCTCGTGACGGAGGTCATAATTCTGGAGCTCACCGGGGTGAACGCCGTGAGGGCCAGGGAGGCGTCGGGGCTGGAGCTACTGACGTTTTTGCCGCGATAAGGCGTTGATTTTTAAGGGTAGCGGGCAGCTCTGTTGCCGCCCGCCATCCGTATATTCTGATGCCTACTTCTTTTTGCCGAGAACCGTGCGGACGTCTTCGGGCGGTTTCGTTGTTATGAGGCGCAGGTGCAGCCTGCTGATCCGGTAGCCGACGTCGTAATCGCTGTTGCCGGCTTTTACCCAGGCATCCTGTACTGAATATGAATGGTTGTCTATGTTGTCGATAACATGTGTCCAGTTTTTTGTTGGCGAGTATTGGTTGGAACTGAAGTTATAGGCGTGATATTGGTCTATGCCGACGATATTCTTGCCGCGGATGTCGAAACTGACTGTATCGTTTTTTTTGTATGTTGTGTTATCGTCGCCGTTTTCTTTTATGGTGTATGTGATGGGTACCCGAACGGTGTTGTAGATGTCGCCGTAACTGTCTGCAAGCGTAGCCGTGCCGACCTCTATATTCCAGCGATAAATTGCGTCCGGTGAACTCGACATTTTTTTGTCGCCCTCAACGAGGTCGGCAACCATCCGGATGTCGGTATCGAAGAACATTGACGTGGCAACAAGTTCTTCGCGTACCTCGAAACGGCTGTTCTGTATGTAGTTCTGTATTTCGTTATGGAGCGCGCGCCTTTTTTGGGCATCGGCGACGAAGTAGGAGAGCGGAAGGATGGCGTCCTGTACCCCCGCAAAACCGATGCACGCCAGATTGTCGTCTGTAAGAGAGGCGCGCCAGTCACTAAGGTGGCTGTGGCTGCCAATCACGAGTGTAAGATCGCCGCCCCTAATAATTATATGTTCTTTCTCTGTAAAATAAATTAAATTGGGCAGGCTTGCGGGGCTTTCTGTTCCGCTTATGAAACGCCCGGCTTTTTTATTAATGTAGTCGTAAAAAGTGCTATTGGTGGTGTTGAAATTGCTTCTGGCCGTACTCAGGCTGTATTCAAATCGCCCTCCCATTTTGACGCCTAACACTACATGGGTTCCGTATGAATGTATAAGGTCTTGCGGAGTGTTTATTTCCAGCGCTTTTTGGAAATTGTCTGTTAAGTAGTTGTGAAGATCCTCGGGGTATGTAATGAAGTATGAGCCTTTTACTGTTTCGGATACGTATGAACCAAAAACATACTTGTTGCTCTCGCATCTGTCCTTGCCGAAGCGGCGTTCAAGATCGCCGGAAAATGCATATGGTTTCAAGTATCCGGGTATTTGGGTAGATTGGAATCTATTCCTCCGGTATTCATTGATTGTCATCCCTGTATACGGCCCGGAATCCCCTCCTGAGCTGCGGGATTCGATCAGGCTGTCGGCAAGTATTTTGTTTATATCAAGGACTTTGGCCCTTTGAGCCATGTCCCCAAAGAGATCGCTGGTAATGTTATAGCCGTTGCCGATCCACTCGGCGGCTCTTTTCGGGAGGGGGTCTTTTAATGGAAAGGCGGGTTTTCTGGGAGGCTCAGGGTTGGCTATACGCTCCAGCAGCTTGAGGTGGGCCAGCGAGTCCTGAGTAGCCAGAGTATCGGCGGTGCCCGCGCTGCGTTGCGCGTCCGCGGCCGCGACGGAATCCATGCGCCGGGTATATTCCAGCGCCTCCGCCGCCCGGGCTGAGTCGTTGAGCGCGGCGAGCGCGAGTTTTATGGCTTCCGAATCGCCGAACGGGTTGGACGTTTCGCCGTCAGGCCCGGTCCCCGAGTCTCCGCAGCCCGTGATAATGAATCCGGCCGTAACCGCGGCCGCCGACATGCACAGAAACAGCTTTTTGACGCTCATACGCCAGGCCCCCTTGCGTGGATAATGCAATGTTGTGGGATAATAACTATAATATAGTATAATACTTACTGATCCGGGATATTACTATTAGAATATATCCGGAGCGGTCTTGTTACATTATCTTATATAACAGGTGCGGCATAGAGGGCAGAGTCCGTCAAAACCTGCCGTTGGCCGGTCCGGCGCGGCCTTGCGGGGGGCGCCGCCGCCCCCTATCCCCCGAAATCAATGCGTTGTGGCGTTGTCCCGCCTCTGCCACAAAATATTGTATAAATAGTATTGACATCCATTCCCCGATAACCTATTTTCTACTACGCACGGCATAGATAATGACATTTTAAACGGTAATTATATTGGTCATTAACGAGGCTGTCAGCGGATATTAATGTTAATTCATTGATAAACATATAAATAGTAAGGGAAGAGGCGGGTATAAATATGGCGTCTAAAGCTGCATCCGGCAATATTGTAACCGAAGTTTTGAACAAAACCGTCAAATCCGCGATCCTCACCGCCTCGGCTCCGGCGCCGAAGGGCGGGGGGCTTAAGGAGCGGCTCATACAGAAGAAGGCCGCTATCAGCGCCAACGCGCGGGTTGTGCTCGAGAAGCGGTATCTGATGAAAGACGACAACGGCAACGCGACCGAGGGGCCCGAGGAGCTCTTTTTCAGGGTCGCCGAGAACATCGCGTCGGCTGAGAAGCTTTTCAGCGACGAGGCCAACACTGATCTGTGGACGGAGCGGTTCTATAACGTAATGGCCGGCCTCGAGTTCCTGCCGAACTCCCCCACGCTCATGAACGCCGGCCGTGAGCTCCAGCAGCTAAGCGCCTGCTTCGTCCTCCCCGTGGGTGACTCGATGGAGGAGATCTTCACGTCGGTGAAGAACACCGCGTTAATCCACAAGAGCGGCGGCGGCACCGGCTTCTCGTTCTCGCACATCCGCCCGAAAAACGACCGCGTCAAGTCCACAAAGGGGATATCTTCCGGCCCGCTGTCGTTCATGCGCGTGTTCGACATGGCGACCGAGACGGTCAAGCAGGGCGGCACCCGCCGCGGGGCCAATATGGGGATTTTGTCGTGCAGCCACCCGGAAATCCTTGATTTTATTGAGCTAAAGGCGAAAGACGGCGTGATGTCCAACTTCAACATATCGGTCGGCATTACCAAAGAGTTCATGGAGGCGCTCAAGAAGGGGGAGGAGTACCCGCTGCGCAACCCCCGCACCGGCGACGAGATGGGGCGGCTCAAGGCGTCGCGCGTATTTAACAGGATCGTGGAGCTCGCGTGGAAGAACGGCGAGCCGGGGGTTGTGTTTTTGGACAGGATCAACGAGTCTAACCCCACACCGCACGTGGGGCGGATGGAGAGCACGAACCCCTGCGGCGAGCAGCCGCTTTTGCCCTACGAGTCCTGCAACCTGGGGTCTATCAACCTCGCCAAGATGTTCTGCACGAAGGACGGCAAGAGGGTGGTGGACTACGAGCGGCTCGGCTCGACGGTGCAGACCGCCGTCCGTTTTCTTGATAATGTAATAGAGGTGAACCGCTACCCGCTTTCGGAGATCGGCGAGATGACCAGGGCCAACCGCAAGATCGGCTTAGGTGTTATGGGGTATGCGGATCTGCTGATAGCGCTGGGGATCGCCTACAATTCGACCTCCGCCGCCGGCGTGGCCGAGGATGTTATGAAGTTCATCCAGGATGAGGCGCGGAAGGTGAGCGCGTACCTGGCCCGCGAGCGCGGAACGTTCCCGAACTTCCGCGGGTCGGTCTACGACAAGGAGGGCGGCCTGCAGATGCGCAACGCCACGGTTACGACGATTGCCCCGACCGGCACGATAAGCATGATCGCCGGCTGTTCGAGCGGCATCGAGCCGCTGTTTGCCATAGTCTACGAGAAGAACGTGCTCGACGGCAAGCGGTTCCTCGAGATCCACCCCGATTTCATGGCGATCGCGCAGAGCGAGGGTTTTTACTCGGAGGAGCTCATGAAGATGGTCGCCGAGTACGGCAGCCTCGACAGGATCCACGGCATCCCCAAGCGCATTAAGGATGTGTTCGTTACTTCGCACGACATTGAGCCGCGCTGGCACGTGACGATACAGGCGGCTTTCCAGAAGTATACCGACAACGCGGTATCGAAGACGGTCAACTTCCGCCGCGAGGCCAAGGTTGAGGAGGTTGAGGAGGTATTCCGCTACTCTTATGAACTCGGCTGCAAGGGCGTTACCGTTTACCGCGACGGGTCGAGGCAGAACCAGGTGCTCACAAGCGGCGGTACCCCTGGCGCCCCGGCTGCCGATTTCCCGTTCGCCGGGATGATCCACCCGCGCCCGCGCCCGGACGTTACGCAGGGGCGTACTTACAAGACGAAGACCGGCTGCGGCACGCTCTACGTGAACGTCAACTCCGACCCGCACGGCTTCTGCGAGCTCTTCACCCAGATGGGCAAGTCCGGCGGCTGCCCCGCGTCCAACGCCGAGGCTGTAGCGCGGTTGGTGTCGCTCGCGCTGCGTTCGGGGATCGATCCTGCGGTCATAGTAAGCCAGCTGCGCGGCATCCGCTGCCCTAGCCCCACATGGCACGAGGGCGAGATGATCCTCTCCTGCGCCGACGCCATAGGCCGCGCGCTCGAGAAGGCTATCAATGAGACCGCCGGAAAGACGGCAGCCATACAAATCCCGTATTCCGGCCTCGACATGGGCTACTGCCCGCAGTGCCCGGAGTGCGGCGGGATTATGGAGCATGAGAGCGGGTGCGCGGTGTGCAAGTCGTGCGGGTACTCGAAGTGCGGGTGACGGGTTTGCAGGGTATTTATGATGAACATGATTGTCAAGTTAATAGCAATAATAACAGCCGCTGCCGCGGTTGCGCTGTCTTAGGCGCTTAGCGGGTGGGAGTTGGTTTAGGGGTGAGTCATTTCATCCGCGTTAGCAGTAACGGAGTGCCGGTGTTTAATCACAGGGTTGTGATCAGGTAGTATCCGGCTTTCCGCTATGGCTCCGTCAAATGCATTTCGCCGTTCTGGAAGTCACGTGGTTTTGGGCTGTTACTAAAAATTGATATTAATTATCTCCACGCCCGCGCCATATAATATTTTTATGGAGGGCCGCTGTTGGTTCCGGGAAAGGCGCGTCTTTTGCTTAAAGAGCTTCTCACTCCTGAGATTATCCAGCTTATCCGCGAGCGGAAGTGGACCGATATGCGCGAGGCGCTTATCAGCTGGCCGCCGGCGGAGGTTGCCGCGCTTATCCAGTCTATTGAGGAGCCTACGCGTGTGCTGCTCTTGCGTTTTTTGCCGCGGCAGTACGGTGCGGAGGTCTTTTCGGAGCTTACGCCGGGGTCTCAGGATGACCTTCTTAACGAGTTGTCGAACCACGAGGTGCGCGGCCTGCTTGCCGACCTCAGCCCCGACGACCGCATAGCGCTCATTGAGGAGATGCCGGCGGAGGTTACGCGGCGGCTCTTCAGCCTGCTTTCGCCGGAAGACCTCAAGGAGACGCGGCAGCTGCTCGGTTACCCTGAGGGCAGCGTAGGCAGGGTAATGACGCCGAACTTCGTGGACATCAGCGCGGAGTGGACGGTTTCGGAAGCGCTCTCGCACATACGGAAGCACGGCCGCGGCAGCGAGACGATCACCGTGGTTTATGTAACCGACGAGACGGGCAAGCTTTTAGATGAGATACCCCTGCGCCGCCTTGTCCTCGCGCCGCCGGAGAAGACGGTAGAGTCCATAATGGACGGCAGCGTAGTGTCGCTCAACGGCTACAGCGACCAGGAGGCGGCTGTGGCGATGATCAAGAAGTACAACTATCTCGCGCTGCCTGTGGTAGACTCGGCTGGGGTGCTTTTGGGGATTGTGACTATCGACGACATGATGGACGTGGCTGAGGCGGAGGTGACGGAGGACTTCCACAAGCTGGGCGCCGTGAGTATTGAGGCCGACGGCGAGGGGCCCATAGAGAGCATAAGGGAGGCGGCGGTATCGGTACTGTTCCGCCGGCGGATCGTGTGGTTGGTTTTGCTTGTTTTTGTAAATATACTGTCGGGCTTCGGGATGTCGTTTTTTACCGACACTATTGCGGCGGCGGTGGCGCTGGTGTTTTTCTTGCCGCTCCTCATAGGCAGCGGCGGTAACGCCGGATCGCAGTCGTCCACGCTTTTAGTGCGTGCGCTGGCCACCGGCAATGTGAGGAGGCGCGATCTGGGGCGGATGCTGGGCAAGGAGTTTCTGGTGTCGCTGCTTCTTGGCCTTACGATGGCGGCGGCTATTGCCGGGGTTGCGGTTTTCAGGGGCGGTATGCGTGTAGGGCTTGTGGTTGCGGCGTCGATGGTGCTTATACTTGTAACGAGCTGCCTTGTTGGGGTGCTTTTGCCGTTTATACTGCAGCGGTTCGGGAAGGACCCGGCTGCGGCGAGCGCACCGCTTGTTACAAGCATTGTGGATATCAGCGGGGTGCTGATATATTTTTCCCTTGCGTCAAGGGTTATTCGTTAGGGGCGAATGGAGGGTGTATGAAAAGAATTGTTGTGTTGATGGCGGTGGCTGCCGCGGTATCAGCGTCTTTCGCGCAGTACCGCGCTGTTGACAGGCAGGCCGGCATGATGGTTGAGGGGCGTCCGTTCCTTACCGATGCCGCCCGCTACAACAGCTACGATCTCGCCGGTTCGCCGCTGGGGCTGTTTGACCTCTCCCGGCCGAAGGAGCGCATGAGCATAGACCTTGGCTACAGGTACTACGGTTTCGGCGGCGAGACGGGGCACTACCTTAGAGGCCAGAAGATAAGGATGGGCCAGCCGGGCCGCTCGTTCTTCGAACTGTTCTACGGCCCCGACATCATGTCGTACGATAACGGCCCAAATGATATCAGCCTGCCGCTGCACCGCTTTGGGCTGGCGTTGGCATCTCAGGCCGCGGAAGGCACTTTTCGCACGTCAATCATGTTTGACGGGTACATTGGCACTCAGGAGTGGGAGAATGGCGACAGTGTAAGGTTTATTGGCGGATTTGAAAAACTGCGGCTTGACGTGGGGGGGCAGGTGCACCCGTTTTTGAGGATAGGCTTCTTCATCAACTTCACTGGGCATGCCGATACGCTGCATGTACCGAATAATAATATAGGGCGCAGGGACTTTTCGGCCCAGACGAACCTGCCGGAGATCGGCGGCAATATAGATTTCGGCGATGATGAGATGCCGGTGCGCAGCAACCTCTCGGTGTCGTACGCGTTCAGCCGCTTCGTCTATTCCTCACAGTGGCTGTCCGGCGTCCCGCAGGTTGACGCGCGCGGCAATGCCAGCGCGATAAGGAACGACAGCCTCCGCGTAGCGCTTGTGACGCATGGCGAGATACCGGTTTCCGAGGAGTACGCCGCCGCGCTCGGGCTGCTCCTCGGCATATCGAATAACTCCGGCAAGATGCGCAATCCGCACGAAGATAACTGGCCGTGGCTGATGTACGATGCAGTGCCCAACACCGGCTACAGCCTGTTTGGGTTCCACTTCGGCGTGGGCGCGGGGGGCAGGCTGCACAAATACGCCGATGTGCATGTCGAATACTCTCTGGCGGCCATGTCGCTGGATTGCGGGTCTGCGTATCCCCAGCCTGCCGTAGAATCGCGCACGCTGCACAGCATTTCCATTGGGGCGTCTACGCAGCTGAACAAATATTTGGAACTGCCGTTGCATATTACCCCGCGGATAGCGTATTTTATATCTGGGGCGTCAGGGATCCTGGGGCCTGTACATTCCGGCCTTGACCCGGTGAATGTAATTTCGGGCAAGAGCAAAAATGTGCTGTACCGGCCCGAGACTTACCTGTCCGGCGATGGTGTGTATCTACCCGGTTTCTCGCGTACCCGCGGTGTTACGCTTGGGGCGGACGGCGCGTTAGAGGAGAGCCTTTTGGTGTCGCTCTGGATGACGTTCCTGTCTAAGGACGGCGTTAAGAAGGACGGGATGGAGATGGGGCTGTCGGTAGGTTATTCGATGTAATCCTGACAATAGAGAGTATAAATGGAGAAGAGCAGATATATGGATAAAAGTACCGGTAGGGACACTCGTAAAGATGTGTCGAAAGACGCGAAGGACATGCACTATAACGATCCGACGTGGATGTACCTGAACAACCTCGGGCGCGTTCCGCTCATGAACCGCGGCCAGGAGGTGGAGCAGGCTATCCTCATCCACTTCGCGCGCCGCAACCTCTTAGACATGGCTTTCAGGGAACCGCTAATCCTTGAAACCCTGTACCGAATAGGCACCCAGCTTGAAGACGGCCTCATAGAGCCGGCAGACGTGCTGAGGGTAGACGAAGATCAGGTGAAAGACCCGGTGCTGGTCGAAAAGATGCGCAACGCGTTTCTGGCAAGCGTCAAGGAGATAAAGACCCTCTATGGACAGGCCAAAAAGCTTGAGGACGTCTCCGGCGATTCGAGTGAGGATGAGTTCCTCCGCAAGATCGCCCAGATCCGCGACCAGTATGTGGAAAAGTGCCAGCAGCTGCGCCTCAATACAAGGCAGATAAAAGATATACTCGAAAAATACAGGGCGTTTTTGCAGAAAAACAAGTTAGACTTGCTCTTAGAGAGATTTTCCTACTGGGAAGGCGAGCGCAATCAGGCCAAGTGCGCCATCATTGAGGCCAATGTGCGGCTTGTGGTGAGCATCGCCAAGCGCTACGTCCACAGGGGCATGGAGATAAGCGACCTTATACAGGAGGGGAACAAGGGGCTTATCACCGCGGTAGACAATTTTGACTACCACAAGGGGTACAAGTTCTCGACGTACGCGATCTGGTGGATACGCGAGGCGATATCCCGCGCCATACACGAGAAGTCGAAGACTATCCACCTGCCCGCGAGCACATTCGACCTTGTAAACAGGGTGGAGCAGTTCAGCAGGAGGTACAGCCTGCAGCACGGCTCGCACCCGTCTGTCGAAACAATTGCCGAGGAGCTCAAGTGTTCCGAAGAGAAGGTGGAGTTCGCTCTCGAGTGCGCCGCCAACCCCATATCGCTCGATATGGAGGTGGGCAACGAAGACGGGACGACGATAGGCGAGTACATAGAGGACACGCGCAGCGAAGACCCGTTCAACCGCTTGTCGCTCGAAAATTTGAGGGAGCACATAAACTTAGTGCTCGACTCGCTCGACCATAAGGAACGCGAGACGGTAATAATGAGGTTCGGCCTCGATGACGGCCGCATCAAAACGCTCGGCGACATAGGCGCGAAGCTCAAGTTGACAAACGAGAGAGTGCGCCAGATAGAGATAAAGGCGCTCAAAAAACTCAAGCAGTCGAGCATTGTGCAGGAGCTGGAGTCGTGGCGGGAAGACTTCGGCAATATTACCGAGAAGGAACACGAGTATTAATTATTGTACCTGCACCGCGGCGCAGCTGCACGACAGCTGTGATGCTGCACCACGGCGCGGGTATAATATTTAATCGCTGAATCTATAAACGGGAAGGACGGATTTCTGTGGAATCCAATATATGCGGCCAAACGAAATGCGTATGCCTTCTGGGTTTTCCGGTCGCCCACTCCATATCGCCGCAGATACACAACCGCGCCTTTTCGGAGCTTGGGCTGCCGTATGTTTACGTACCGCTCTGCGTTCCGCCTAAGGATCTGCATTCGGCGATTTACACGCTGCGCGCGGGGATGGCCGGCGCCAACGTGACGATCCCGCACAAGGAGGCGGCGCTCAGATATTGCGATGAGGTGTCGGAACTGTCGGCGGCGGCGGGGGCGGTCAACACGCTATACATGGAAAACGGCAGGCTCTGCGGTACGACGACGGACCCGGCGGGTTTTTACATGGCGCTTGAGTCGGCCGGGCACAGAATGGGTGATGACAGCGTGGTGATACTCGGGAGCGGCGGTACCGCCAGAACGCTTGGCGCGGCGCTTGTTTTGAACAGGAAGTGCCGGTCGCTGACGATAGCGGCAAGATCGGCTGAAAAGGCCGCGGCGCTGGCGTCATCCCTTGAAAAATTGGGGGCGGTTCCGGTTAGTTATTGTAAATTGGGTTCATCGGACAGTAAAAAAATATTTGATGACTGTTCTCTCCTTGTCAACTGTACAAGTGTGGGGATGCATCCGAACATAGACAGCACTCCGCTCGGCAAAAGTTTTTTTCACGCGGGGATGATGGTGTTTGACGTTATATATAATCCTGCCGCCACGCGCTTTTTGAAAGAGGCGGCTGAGGCAGGCTGCAAAACAAAAAACGGTATTATGATGCTGCTCCACCAGGGGCTTGCGTCTTTTAAATACTGGACCGGCGTACACGCGCCCGGCGGTCTTTTCAGTGAATCAGAGCTGCAGGCGCTGGTTGACAGGGGATAGCGTTTTTTACGATAATAACGATGCTGATTGACAAAAGATAAATTTTGTCGTCTGCGGATAAGGATATGCTGAAGATGAAATGGATAGTCCACCCGTCGGTTCTCTCCGGCGCCATAACGATACCTCCCTCGAAGTCGCACACGATACGCGCGCTTTTGGTGGCCGCGCTTGCCGCCGGCGACTCGGTAATAAGGTGTCCGCTCCTCAAAGGCGACGGCGCGTCGGCGATGCGGGCCGCGGCGTCGCTCGGCGCAACAGTTGAGGCCGACGGCGAAGACGTGTACGTAACCGGCATCGGCGGCGACATGAGTCTTGGCGCCGACATGATAGACATGGGCAACTCCGGCACCGGCCTCAACCTCTTCGCGTCCGCCGCCGCGCTCGGCGGAAGGGCGAGGCGCTTCGACGGCGACGCGTCGCTGCGGGGGAGGCCCGTGAAACCGCTAATGGAGGCGCTCGAACAGCTCGGCGTAAAAGTTACAATGGAGGGCAGCGGGCAGGACCTTCCGTTCTCAGTGCAAGGCCCGCTCAAGGGCGGACGCGCGGTAGTGAACGGCATCTCGTCCCAATTCGTATCGAGCCTCCTCTTCGCCTGCCCGCTTGCCCCGGAAGACTCGCACATCACAGTGCAGGATCTGCACGAACAGCCATACGTAGAGATCACGCTCTGGTGGCTCGCCAAACAGGGGATAGAGATCGAATATTCGAAAGAGCTTACGACGTACGTGATCCGCGGCGCGCAGAGCTACAAGCCGTTCGACATGGCCATCCCCGCCGACTTCTCCAGCGCGGCCTTCCCTGCGGTGGCCGCCGCCATAAACGGCAGCGCGATAGAACTGTGCGGGCTCGACTTCTCCGACCCGCAGGGCGACAAGGAGGTCTTCCGCCACTTGGAAACGATGGGCGCGAAAGTAAAACGCGGCGACAGCTCGGTAACAGTCTACGGCGGCTCGCTCAAGGGCGCTATTTTAGACCTCAACGCAATGCCCGACGCGCTCCCCGCTCTGGCGGTAGCGGCAGCGGCGGCGCATGGCGAAACCGTATTCAGCAACGTAGAGCAGGCCAGAATAAAAGAGACCGACAGAATATCCGTAATGGCCTCCGAACTCGGCAAAATGGGGATCGATGTGAAAGAGCTGCCCGACGGAATGGTAGTGCGCGGCGGAAGCCTGAAAGGCGCAAACGTAAACAGCCACTACGACCACCGCGTGGCAATGGCGTTAGCATTGGCCGGGATGAACGCCAACGGGGAAACGGTGATAGAAGGGGCCGAAGCGGCGGAGATCACCTACCCGTCGTTCGTTGAGGATTTTCTGAATTTGGGTGCGGATATCGTGGTGGTTAGTTAATAGGTATATGAAGAGGTTTGAAACTGCTCTCCAAACGGAATGCCATGTGCATTTCGACTGTTATATGGGGTAGGCACGTTATTCAGGTTATGGATTGCTAGGTTATTTTGGATATTATAAAAAAAGTTTGCAGATATGCTTGGAAAATATTATATTATTAAATATTATATACCGTGGATTGTTATACGGTTAACTGTGGTTATAATTACTAAAGAACGTATGAGGTGATTAAATATGCAGTTTAAACTTGGAGAATTGTTTTGTGGTCCTGGCGGCATAGGATATGCTGCGATGACTGCAATGATTGCAGAACCATCTTATAAAATCGTTCATGCATGGGCAAACGATTATGATAAGGATACGTGTGCTACATTTGTTCGGAATGTGGCAAAAAATGAAAAAACGGTTATTTGTCAAGATATCAGAAAATTAAATTATAAAAAGCTTGAGGAAATTTCGGATATTGATGCATTGGCATTTGGCTTTCCCTGTAATGATTTTAGTGTCGTAGGTGAACAGAAAGGCATGGATGGAGTTCATGGTCCATTATATTCATATGGAATTAAAGCCCTAAAAAAATTTCGACCAGTTTGGTTTTTAGCTGAAAACGTTGGTGGTCTGCGAAATGCTAACGACGGCAAAGCTTTTTCTAAAATTTTGGATGATATGTATTCTGCCGGATATTCTGTATACCCTCATGTTTATAAGTTTGAGGAATATGGAGTTCCGCAGTCACGGCATAGAATAATTATTGTTGGAATACGCAGAGATTATTATATTGTATATAAAGTTCCGTCAACGGCTCAGTTTCAAGCAAAGAGACGAACCTGCAGGGATGCTATAGAAAACCCGCCAATTTCTAAAAATGCTCCAAATAACGAACTGACGAAACAGTCCGAAGATGTTGTTAAACGTTTAAAATATATTAAACCTGGTGAAAATGCTTTTACCGCTACTATTCCAGAAGAATTGCAGTTAAATATTACTGGTGCAAAAATCAGTCAAATATACCGGCGGCTTGACCCGAACAGGCCTGCATACACAATTACTGGCTCAGGTGGAGGTGGAACACATGTGTACCACTGGAAAGAAAATAGAGCACTAACTAATAGAGAGCGGGCACGTCTACAGACGTTTCCTGACGACTTTGTTTTTGAAGGTTCAAAGGAAAGTGTCAGAAAACAGATTGGGATGGCTGTTCCTGTTGATGGTGTAAAAATTATATTTGAAGCTATTTTAAATAGTTTTGCTCGTATTGAATATGCATATGATGATTACAATCTATCACCGTTGATTCAAGAGAATCATAAAGACATTTTCAATGTCCAAAGTCTTGGATTAACATACCTTTTAGAACCCGAATCGGAGTTAGTATCATGATTTATTCAAAATTGTATTATGAGGTATTGGTAAAGCCTTGTCAGGAAGGGGCCGATACACTTAAAATTATTTCAGGATTCGCAACGTCTGCAATGGCGTCAGAACATCTAGAAGATTTGTATGGTAATGGTTTAAATGTCAATATTTCGCTTCTTGTTGGGATGTGTCCTTTAGCTGGACTATCTTTGAGCAACCATAACGGCTTTCAAAGTATTATGACGTCTGCGGCAGGTGCATTTAAAGATAGCTTTTCTTGCAGTTATATCTATAAAGAACCACCTATTCATAGTAAGTTATATGCTTGGTACAAGAATAAACAGCTATATAGGACATTTATTGGCTCTGCAAATTACACACGGCATGCTTTTAGCAAACGTCAGGGTGAATTGATGGCAGAAATAACAGATACGGATATTTCTGACTATTTACAATCAATTGAAAAGAACTCTATTTTTTGTAATCATCATGAAGCAGAAACGCTAATAACCATTATGAATGATGCTAACTATTATCGGCAACATATCCATGAAGATCCACATCCCGGCAGAGATGCCGGAAATGTAGCAGTAGAACATGTTTCAGTGCCATTATATAGTTTGAAAACTGGAGAAGTACAAAATCACGCTGGATTAAATTGGGGACATCGAGAAAATTATAAGCGGGATTTGAATCAGGCATATATTCAACTGCCGCCAGATGTCTACAATAGTGATTTTTTTCCTCCTTCACCGCAATGGTTTAATGTTGTTACAGATGATAACAAATCATTTTTATGCCGGCGAGCGGAAAAGAGCAAGGACGGACAAACTATCCATACCCCACAAAATAATAGTTATTTAGGTGAATATTTCAGAAATAGGCTGGGATTGGAAAATGGTGCAGTTGTACGGCGTGAGCATTTAAAACGTTATGGGAGAGAGGACGTGATTTTTTATAAAATTGGTGACGAATATTATATGGATTTTCACGTTTAATGCGTAATGGATAACTTATCTAAAGACAGCCGCCGCAAAAATATGCAGCATATTCGTTCTGAGAATACGGTGCCAGAGCTTCTTGTGATGAATACTTTAAAGTATCGTAGAATCTATTTTGCTAGACACGTTAATAAAATAATCGGGAAACCAGATATAGTTTTCCGCAGAAAAAAAATAGTAGTATTTATTGATTCAGATTTTTGGCATTGTAATCCACGAAAATTTATTATGCCACAAACAAATAAAGATTATTGGGTAAAAAAAATCAAGAGAAACGTTGAACGTGATAAAACGGTGAATAAAGAATTAAGGAAAAATGGTTGGAAGGTATTAAGATTTTGGGAGTCTGATATAAAAAAGAACGTTGAGGTGGTTGTAAATAAGATCATTCGAGAATTGGACAAATTATGAATATGTGGACGATTGACGCTCTGAAAGACGTGGTTTGCAATTGGGAATCTCTGGCGCCTTCCCGTGTTGACGGATTTCTGGCGTTGATGAATCAGCGCTTCCCGCCGGATGTTTTTAACGATCATCTCGGTAAACGAAGGCACGCGCTTGAAAATGTCACCACTTCTAAAAAAGTGTTAGACGGCGCCGTTCAGAGCTTCCCGGATGTTGCCGGGTATCAATCCCTGAACAGTTCGTTTGAGGATATGGCCAACTTCGCGGTCGTCTTCACGGCAGGGGGGGAAGGGGAGCGGTTGAGGCTGAGCCTGCTGGATAAGGGCGTTCCGGCGGAATCATTGCGGGATTTCACGAAAGCCACGTATCCGCTTAAAGGTTTTTATGAGGATTTCGGCGCGCTGCAGATCAATCTGGCTATGGTCGGGCGGATATGCCGCAAACATGGCCTTGATATCCCGGTGATAGTCACCACCGGACCCGCCGGATCTATTACGGACAGGGTCATCCCGGAAATCCTCAAAAAACACAATAATTTCGGATTATCCCACGTCAAGGTAGTATCGCAGGACGAACGGCTGCATTTTACCGTTGATGAAAAAATCGCCGTACAATTGACAGACGGCAACCAATACCCCGTCACCCAGCCCGACGAAACCGGCGGCCCGCTTATGAAACTGAAGCAGAGGGCCGATACGGATGACCCCGGCGGTACCGATAATCAGTCAACCCTCCAATGGTTAGCTGATTTGGGGTGCGAAAAATTGTTAGTTGTTCAGGGGACCGCCATCTACGAGCCGAAAATGCTTGCATACATGTCATCCGCGGCGAAAGGCCACGACTGCGTGGGTGTGGGGATCCCAAGAGCTGCTTTTGACGCCAAGGACCCGTTCGGGACGTTTGTGTGTATTGATAAGAACGGCAAGCGCTCGGTCTGCATCATCGAACAGGACATACGGAATGACGAAACCCGCACCGTCACCAACAAAGATACAGGCGCGTACCTCCCGTTCAACACCGGCCTCTACGCGATTGACCGTAAACTGTTGGAGGATAATAACCTGCCGGATTACGCGACCCCGCCGAAAGAGGTTTTACCGCTCCTCCCCCGGTCTCCCAAAATAGGCTACGCCGCGACGGATATCCTCCCGTTCGCAAAAAAACCGCTGATCCTGACGGTCGGACCAAATATGTACGCCGTCATCAAAACCGCCGAGGACCTCGAAACGATGTCGTCGACGGCAATCCGCTTCGGTTTGCGGGAGATGATTGCATCCCCGCTGTGAACCGATTAAAATGTGTACCAGTCGTCGTCATCGTCATCGTCGTCGCGGGCCTCGTCGGAGACTGCCCTGATAAGCTCTTCCACCAGATCGTACCCGATAAGGATCTGCCTGCCCGATTCGCGTTCCATTTCCATAATATTACCTCGCTTCTTTAAAAGTGTGTATTTTTCCGTCCTATTCATAATATACCACCTCAATGTGAAGATTAAGGGCGTATTTGTGTAAAATTTGCGTAAGATTCCGAGTAAAGCGTACACAAGTTGCCGTTGCCGTCTGCCTATTCACAGGTATCAACAGAGGATATCCTTAGAAGCTCCTCTATCAGTTCCACCACTTCGTACCCGACAAGAATCTGCCTGTCAGCATTAAGCTCCATCTCCATCATATCAAGTTCCATCTCCATCATATCGAGCTCCATCCCCATAATATTGCCCCTCTCCGTTAAACGGGTGTATTTTTTACATACTGCTCGTAAATATACCACATATCTACGGCTCCGCTTATGGCGTCTTTGCCTTTGCCGCAGACGGCCTTGAGCAGGTCATTCATTGTTACGATGCCGTGGTACCCGTTTTCGTCTTCCACGACTATCGGGTTGCGCTGCCTCCCGTAGGGCCGCTGCGCGGCGAGTTTCGCCACGCATCCTAACGGCATACGGTGGTCGACTTTGAGAAACTCGCGGTCTTGCACCACCTCGCGGATGGTTTTTTGGGAGTAGGCCCGGTAGCGGTACTTGCAGTTCAGTATTTCGTTAAACGCGGTCCCCGGCATGAAGCCCACTACCCTGTTGCCGTCCACAACCGTAAAGTCGGTTATGGCCTGATTGTTGATCATGGTCATAAAGATCTTACTAACCTTCGTATCCGGCTCGAAGGTATGCCCGGGCCCCGATAGATGCCCGATAGTAGTTTTAATTTCCATTTCCATCATACCCAACCCCCTCATTTAGTGTGTAAGCCACCCTACGCTGTAAATATACCATTCCAATGAAAAATCGCAGGGGCGGCTGTGTAAATCTTTTGTAATAATTGGGGGGTGGATTCCGGCGAGGTATAAAAATTTATTTTGCGCCGGGCGCGCACAGGTGTTATATTATAATATAGAGTAGGTGCCATTGTTGATTCCTAAGCGGGATTGCAGCGCTTACAGGATTGATATGTCCTAATAATTCAGGGGGTTACGTATGTCTAAGGTATCTGTTTTTGTTGCGGCGGCGTTTTTTTCTGCGATGATACTGGCGGGGGGCGCGCTTGCACAGGATGTGGACGCGCAGGTGCCGGTTCTCGTAAACGTAGATGCCGACATCCGGATTGACCCTCCTGCCGAAGGCGGTATCGGAACCGTTGGCGGCGTTACTGGCGGCGCTGAGCAAATCTTCAACATAAAACTGGCCGCTGACGCATCAGTATCGCACCGGATGCGGAACAGGACAAATTCCGGGGCGTGGGTCAGCCACAACCGCGAAAACGTTACCCTCAGCTTAAACTCTCAACAGTATCAGAACGCATCCATATCCCTGTACTCTTTAAACGGTAAGCGGATACTGAACGGTAAAGCGTCTGCCTCAAATGGGACAGCCAGAATCTCTCGTGCCAACATCCCTGCCGGCGTCTACCTGCTCTCGGTCAAGGGAACGAAGGGCAACTCCTTCACCACCAGACTGACCCACAGCGGCAGCATATTGAATATCAACGCGGTATTTGCCGCTGATAGCCCTTTATTACGAAAGAGTGCGGCTGACGACGGATACGGGGAGTGGACAATAACCGTTACCGCGGCGGGATACAACACTATAACGCGCCCATTCACTCCGATAGAAGGACGAAACCCGCGTCAGGACTTTGTGCTAACCATTATCCCCGAGGCTATGCCGGGCGACACGACTATTATCAATTTGAAAGGGACGACCGCTGATTTTACCGGTAACAATGTTAATATTATCGAGCAGGATCCCTACTATGGGACGATAGTCGAGATTACCGGCGGCGGGACGTATCTTGTGCAGGGGACGCTGAACAAGGGTTTTGTAGCCGTATCCAAGAAAGATCTGAATGTTACGGTTATATTGAAAGATGCCCATATCACGAGCCCGAACTACGCGCCGCTCGTCTGCCTTAAAAAGTCCGACGTTACCGTAGTCCTCGCAACCAATTCCACGAACTCTCTGGCCGACGGCGGGCAGGATGCGGCGGACGGCAAGTACGGTTTCGGCTACGACCCTGACGAGCAGCCGAACGCCGCGCTATTAATACGCAGGAACCTGACCATAAAGGGCACGGGCAAACTCAACGTAACTGCCAAGTGCAACAACGGGATAGGGAGCCGCGCCAGCCTCAAAATTGAGGGCGGGGATATAACGGTAAGCGCCCCCAACAACGCGCTCAAAGGCAACGACGCGGTCACCATTGCCGGCGGCACGCTCAACCTTACTTCGGGCGAAGACGGGATCAAGACTGAGGAGCGGGACGCCGGGCTGGGCGTGGTTTCCGTAACCGGCGGCAGTATCACCATAACCGCCGGCAAAGACGGGGTCGACGCCTCGACCGGCCTGAACATATCCAACGCCGCCTTCAAGGTCAAAACGGGTGGCGGGAGCGGCGCTTCCGGTACCGTCGCGACCAGCGCGAAGGGGCTCAAGGCCGACTCCTCCATAACGATATTCTCCGGCACGTTCGACATAGACAGCAAGGACGACGCGATCCACGCCGACAAAAACGTGACTGTCCACGATGGCG
>Ga0209755_10002729_pt1 | contig 23564 bp, 26 predicted proteins | sample TergutCo191P1_FD_187301 | JGI IMG/M metagenome (GOLD analysis project Ga0209755, IMG submission 187301) | Cornitermes sp. P1 segment gut microbial communities from Petit-Saut dam, French Guiana - Co191P1 (SPAdes) (version 2) | ecosystem: Host-associated > Arthropoda: Insects > Digestive system... | reverse complement strand
CTCTCTCTCTCTCTCTCTCTCTCTCTCTCTCTCTCTCTCTCTCTCTCTCTCTCTCTCTCTCCTTTATAGAAGAAAATCGCTAATTTACTCACTATGCACCTTTTCAGGGGATAGATCTGCTCACAGGGCAACATATCTGCCTTTCCTCAGGGAAAACGCCGTTCAAATGACGCATTTGAAGGGCTTTTTACATATCAACAGAGAATCGAATAAGGAGGATTTCAAATGATTTGTAAATTAAAATGTTTATGGCTTATTGCCGTAACCGCAATTATCGGGCTTGCCGTATCGGCTTGCGATAACGGCGGCACAACGTCTGCCCACACTCACACCGCAGGAGCGGCGGCGACTTGTGTTACTCCGCAAACTTGTACATCTTGCGGTGAGGTAATGCAAGGGGCAACGGGACACGACTTTGAGCATGATGATTGGGACGAGGATGAAATAGACGCATCATGCGAACATCCAAGTTATGACACCATAGCTTGCAAAAACGCACCCTGTACCATAAAAGACAAGCGCACAGGCAGTCATCCAGCACTCGGGCACGATCTCCCTGGAGCGTATGCGGCAACTTGTATGGCAAAAGGCTCAACAGGAACAGGACACTGTTATCGCTGCGATGAAGATAAAACAGGCGTTCCACTCAACGTAGACCCTGAAAATCACGATTTTAGCGGAACGCCTGTTATAACACCTGCCACCTGCACAACGGACGGGAAAGAAGTTATAAATTGCGGTAACAACGGCTGCACAGAAACACATGGAACAGTGTTAGAAGCACTCAAACATGAAGGTACAATACAGCCATTTGCGGCAACTTGCACAACAGCAGGAAATTCCGCCGCTTTATCGGGTAATTGTGTCCGCTTTGCTCAATGCGGTCATGTTGTAACAGGTACGGTAATCCCTGCGCTCGGACATCTTGTTAATTCATGGGATTGGACAACATATAATTCATCTAACGGATACACATCTTGTACTCGTGATAATTGCAGCGGCGGATTAGCCGCAATAGGCGACACAGGACCCGCAGGCGGAATAATCTTCTATGTGGCAGACGATACAGACGGCAGACCTGACGGCATTATCATACAAGGCTACACAGGAGCTACAGGATCATTCGATGAATATACCGCCTACTACCTTGAAGCTGCTCCTGAAAATGCATCAGGAGCAAATGTGTTTTGGTCAAATACAAATATATTAATACCTAATCTGTCGCAAAATAGTACCGATACAACTGACAGGGCAATCGGTAGAGGCAGATTAAACACAGCGATAATCATTGCGGCACATACTGCTGATACAGTCGCTGACAATGCCGCAAAAGCAGCCGCAGCATATACAAACGGAGGAAAAGACGATTGGTTTCTTCCAAGCAGAGAAGAACTAAATCAAATGTACATACAAAGAAGCCATGTTGGCATAACAGCAGGAGGTTTCTGGTCTTCGTCGCAGGGTAATAACGCTGGCGCGTGGGATCAGGTTTTCAGCAGTGGCAATCAGTTCAACGTCAACAAGAATAGCTATTACAATGTTCGTGCCATCAGAGCCTTCTAGGCTCTGGCACTTTAAGGAATGGATTATATGGCGGCTATTCAGCCGCCCAGTGTACGGGCTTTTTAACAGAGTTTAATCGAGGTTTTTTGGGGTGTCGGCAGTCATTTTGCACGCCCCCAAAATCATTTTGTTGATGTCCTAAAACATTTTGGTCATGTCCTAAAGGAATTTGTTTGTGTCCTAAATCATTTTAGACGTGTCCTAAAAGGTTTTGCTGGTGTCTTAAATGTTTTAAGACATGTCCTAAAGGTTTTTGTGAGTGTCTTAAAAGCTTTAAGACGTGTCCTAAAGCAATTAAGACACGTCCTAAATGATTTTGTGATTGTCTTAAAATCGGCACAACCGCTGATTTTGGGTCAAATATTTGTAAAAAGGCTGTTTAAGCCTTAAAAATAGGAGTTATCGTCTCCGCTTTGCGGAGCCGTTCGATTGAATTATCCGCTCACGCGGATTAAATAGGAGTTAACTATGTCAAGTGCAAGAGATTATATCCCTCAAAACGCCGCCCAATTCAGCGTGTTTATGGGTCAGATGATCCAGTACGTCAACAATCAAATGAGCGTCACCCCCCTCGTGTGGACGCACATTCCGCAAGATCGAGTGACCGCCCTCTCCAACAGTTTCGGCGTTTTCGGAGCCGCATTCACCGCCGCATTGGAAACCCCCACACACGGAAACACACTCGCAAGACAGGAAGCCCAAGCCGCCGCAACAAGGGAGATTAGAGGATTTGTCAATCAATTTCTGCGTTTCGCTCCCGTTACCAATGTTGACCGTGTTGAAATGGGCGTGCCTAATCACGACACCATCCGCACCGATCACAAAGTCGTAAGAGAAATGGTAGACTTCGTTTTACACCTGCGCAACATCAGAGAAATAATGGTTGACTTCTGGCAGCAGGGATCGTCGCATAAAGCCAAACCCGTAGGTTATGACGGAGCAGTAATAGTATGGGATTTAATGGACTCACCGCCCGAAAGCCCCGATGTCTTAAATCATCACACAATGGCAAGCCGAACGCCTTTCGCTTTACATTTTGAAGAATCCCAAAGAGGAAAAACAGTTTATGTTGCGGCGGCATGGCAAAATGAAAGGGGAATACTTGGTCAGTGGTCGGAGATTAAGTCGGCGATAGTGCCGTGAGGAAATATAATTAAAATAAAAAATATTAATCAAAAAGCATATATCTATCAACGCCGTACATCCGTGTACGGTATTTTTTTTTGTAAAAAATGTAAAAAAAGTCGAAAGCACGGGGTTTACTGATCCTGCTAAGGCTTCGGAGTATTTCAAGGATAAAGAAATTATCTTGGAAGAAATTACTAAAACCCTTGAAACAATTACAGGCGGTCAATCAGAGCAATTTACCGCGCTTGAAAAAACTGTCGGGGAACTTCGCAAGGAATTGAAAACTCAGGCGGCGTATCCAAAAGAACTTTCGCAAAATGAATTGTTTTACAAATTGGGGCGCGGTGTCGCTGCGGCTTATCGTGGCAATAATTCAATTCTTGCTGAATTGGGATTTATGCCAAACTTCGGTACTGAAAACTGGACTAACCCTAAAGATGTTAATTGGGTTATGGGTAAAGGCTGGACTGCTCAACGTGCGGCTGCTATGGGCGATATGGAAACTTCCGATCAATTTCTTATTCACCCTTCATACGAAAATGAGCTTGTCGCTATCGCTGAAAAGAAAAGCGTGATGATGTCGCTTGCTGACAGTTCAACTATGACTGTTCCTTCTGTCCTTGTTCCTGTCGAGGAAGAAGTCGATGTCAAACTTGAATGGCTGACTAAATACGGCGATGAAATAAAAGAAGTCGATAAACCCAAAATTGAAAATGTAGAATTAAAGGCTCTGACTGCCGCCGGATTTATTCGTGTTTATGACGAATTTGAAGAGGACAGTTTTCTCGATTTAGGAAAACTTTTTGTAAAAAAATTCATCGGCTCTTATGCTCGTGAATTTGATAAGCAATGTCTAGTTGCAGATAACACTCCATTCACAGGGGCGTTGGCTACTGACAGGGCGGTCAATGTTGAGATTGACAGCGGCGATATTAACGATTTGACGTGGGAAGATTTTAGGGACGTTACTTTGAAAGAGCCTGCGGAGGAAAGAAAAGACTGCTGCTGGTTCTTGCATGAAACAGTATTAAATCAAGTTTTCAGGTTGAAAGACGATAACGGAAATCCGATTGTCCGCAGACCTATGGAGAAAATGCCAGGCGTTATCGACCTTTACCCTTATCACGAATGTCATGTTATGCCGCAATTTGGAGATATTAAAGCAAATACTCCGTTTGCGGTTTTTATGAACCCACAACGGATTAACCATCGGAGCAGAAAAGGAATTGAGCTGACAAGATTTGATAAAACTGAAAATTCATTGAAATACGGTATCAAGGCTTTGCGCTTCCGCAAGAGAGACGCTTTTGCTTTGGTTATTCCAAAAAAGCACATGGTTATTTTGAAAACTAAAGCGTTATAAAAAAACTCTGGTTTATGCTATTTGAAAAATACACCTGTCAGCGGATTACGCTTTCAGGTGTCAGGGAAGGATATAGAAAAAATGACTTCCATGTCATTTTTTCTATTTGGAGTTTTTACTTCGCAAAAACTCCATTAATTATGATTACAGCGGCGTCCATGCCGCCTATAGCATTTGTTAGCCGTTAAGAATAAACTCTTAACGGCGATTTTTATTCTTGCTAAAGTGCCGCTAGAATTTTGTACTGTTCATCTTCTGATAATTTTTTGACACTAAAAGCGCAGTTGTTGCATTTTCTGCTGTCTTTGCAAGCCTGACAGACTTTTGAGCTGTCCATGATGAAAGGCAGTAGTTGAATTATTTTTTCTACTGCTTGGGTCATTGGTTTGTTTAGAAACCACGCGAAACGGCGAACCGATACTGACGCTGTTTCCGAAAATTGCGGTGTATAGAACCGCTTGTTGTTTTCTGTGTTATACATTGTATAACCTCCAGATTTGAAATAACCCCCGATAACTAAGAACGGGAAGCGTGAAGGATAAGCAAAACCTGAAACCGCCGCCTTTAACAAAAAATCTCCCACCCTGTTTTGTGGTATCTATATAACAAGAACTGAACAAATAGAAATAATTATATTTAGTAATTTTTACCTTATCATGAAATATCAATTTTTTAGCAGATTGCGGACACTGGGTGGTATGTTTTTTTGCGTTCTTTAATCCTAAAAATATTCAACATAGCAACTGTAAAAGCAATGAGATAAAGAAGTTGGACGTTATTACCGAGAGCATGGAATATGGAGAAAATATTCTGTGCTTATGCAAGAGTGATAGATTTTTGATAATTATACTAAAAGTAAATTTGTTTTTTAAAAACCAAGACCGTATAAAATCTGCTTTGTTGTTTATTTATTTGGCGAAGCCGATACGGTTTAATACCCCGAGGCTTGCCTCGATAGTAGACAGCAGTATATTGTAGTAGGATGAGTAAGCTCATCTGTAAAGAACATAATGCAAGTACATTAATGTACCATGTAGTATCCCCAGCGAAATACCGCAAAGCAGTAATAAATGAGGAAGTATATAAGAAATTGCGACAGATATGCCTTGGGATTGAGACAAGATATGAGATAACTTTTCTGGAGATAGGCACGGAAGAAAACCATGTACATTTTTTGGTACAATCGATGCCGACATATAGTCCCGAGCTAATAGCACAAATAATAAAAAGTATAACAGCGCAGAAAATATTTGAAGCATGTCCTGAAGTAAAAAAATGTTGTGGGGAGGAGAATTTTGGTCCAAAGGATATTATGTTAGGACAGTAGGAGAACACAGAAACGAGGAGACAATACGAGAATATGTGAAGAATCAGGGAAGAAATTTAGATAATTACAAGAAGTTACATGAAGGGAAGGGGCTGTCCGAGAAGTAACAAAAACGAGGTATACACCTAACGACAACATATATAACGTGGTTTAATATTTCTTATGCAACATATAGTGTCGATTGTAACTTTTCAATACTTATTGGACATCTCCTTTCATATTAAGATAAATTATGAAGGTTTAAATAGATACCGCAGGGCGCCCTGCGAAGGTTCATTACATGAAGGCGATTTTTATTTTCAATTTATATTACGTTATAGAATATTCTCTTTATATTCTTTATTAGGGAATTCGTAATCAGGTATATTATACTATTTTTGTGAATGATTTAATGTAATATGAAATGAATATTAAGAAATATTTATATATTATTCATTTATTATAAATATTTATACAAAACTTTTATACCCATTATTCACTTTTTCTATCAAAGCGTTTGAAGAGCCCAGTATGTTTTTATATGAAAGTAAAATTTTTACTGTTTCTCTTGTCTTAATACGATCTTTATTAGGAAGCATTGTCTTTATTTCAGTTAATGTTGGATAGTGAGCATTTTTATTTTTATTTTTTATATATAGTAATATTTTCCATGCTAATTTATCTTTAACATAACATGTTTTATCAAGTAAATTAATACAAACATTTGTAAGTGGCAATAGAATAAATTGCCATATATCTTCAAGTGATGTTATTGTAGATTCTGTTACTAATACAGGTATGATAATTTCTGCAAAAAATAAAAGAAAATCTTTTTTTTCTAAAGAAAGACTAGTAGCTATTCGAAAAGGTCCAATAGATAATGTACTAACTGCCGTTGGATTTTTTATTAAGTATCCATGTTCCTCAAATATTCTACATAAGTCCCAAAATCTCTCCTGAGGAAGTCTAGAATTTGTAATCGATCTATTCCATCTTTCGCATAAATATATATCATAATAATCATTAGACATATGTAATATCTCCTATTTTTTATTTTAAAATATTCATTATACTATTAAACTTAACTGTATACAATTTATTTACATTATCGTACAATGAAGTCTTTATATGTTGCGATAGTGATCGTGCATTTATAATATTTCTTTCAGATAGATTATCTTTATATAAGTTTAGTTTATCAAATAGTTCTTGATCATTATTATTATGATAGAAAGTGATGATAAATATTCCATAATAATTAAGGAAATGCGTTTTTAAAAATGTTAATAATTGTGAGATTCCTTCATGATTAATATCCAATTGTTCTTGTTTCATCAATTGAATAACAAGAAATAGAATAATTACTCCATCGTAATAATTGCGTGACAAGAATTTGTGTATACAAAATGCTAATAAAGATTGAATATGGAATATTGAATTTCTTCTTATCTCTGCTTGACATAAACCATTTTTAACATCAGTAAATAGTTGATCAAGGTCTGGAGAAGATGTAATACCCCAAGTATTAATAAGCCAATTAATTGATGTATTAACAACATCTTGTTTTCTTAATTCATAAGGATATTTTGCAAGTAAATCAGTGTGTTTTTTAAATATTTCTAAAATCTGTCTGCGTTCAACAATTGAAAAATCATGTTCCTGTATAAATATATTTGTAAGTCCTCTTCCTAGTGTAGATGCTAGCTCATTTGCTTTATATACATCATTTACAGTATTCAGCTTTGATAATTGTTCTTCAACTTTTAACATTCTATCAAGACTTTTATTAGGTATATATATTGGGTTTTCAATTAATGAGCGTGATTCCATTAGAACTGTTATTCGATGCCAAACTATACGAGACATTTTTCTCTCGTTATTTCGAATCATATTAAATTGTTTATATGCAGCAGAAGATTTTCCGCGCTTGAAATATAGTCGTGCAAGAAAATATCGTAATACTAGTTGAGTATCAATCGAATATAAATTAAAATGTTCGCTATTTACACCAAAATTTATAATAGTATCTACAGGATGCCCTTTATAAAAATAGTTTGATATTTTATCCCATATTATATTTTCAGTATTTGGATCATCTAAAACAAAATCAAATGGATTTTCTATTATTGAATCAATTAAAAAATCAAATTGACCACATAAACCATTGCTGGAAGTTTTCCCAGAAGATTGTTTCTCTATACATATTGATTTTAATAAATTGTGAATGTTAATGCATTTTGTTAATATTGTATTAGATACAACTCCATATAATCTTGATGCAATGCTGTCAGCTTCAATATTACTTACAAGACCAATACATTTTTCAACATTATCATCTAAAGTCAAAATAGGTGATCCAGAAATTCCACCAAACATTTCTTGTGGTGATATTATATGTGTATTCTTCTTTAAATCATAATCACTTGTAAACACATTTCCGGAAAAGTTCAACGTCATTACAAGAGATTTATTTTCTTCTTTGAAAATCCCATGTATTATATTAGTTAAATAATGTGAACAAACAGATATTTTATAAAATTCTGGATACCTACCTGATGGTGCGTAAATGGAAGCACCTAAAATATTTAAAGAACTATCGTTAATATTTTCATATAACTTAAGAGGGAAAATATCAAATTTTATATTAGGTTCAACATAAATATCTAATAAAGCAAAATCTATACCAAATTCATAATTGTTCGTTGATGACGGTAGCCACACGGGATTAGCTATAAACAATTCATTTCCATAATCAAGATTTTGAAGGAATATTTTCTGTTCTTTACTTATTGTTTCTGATATTACATGAAAAGATGTTAATAAATAATAATGATTATCGTTAATATTATCATGAGCAATAGCAAAAGCGGTTCCACATACTCTCGGTTGTTCTGAATAATTTGTGTTTTTAAACAGAAGTATTCGGAAAATACCTTTAATACTCATTTTTTCAAGATTTGTTCTAACTTTTCCACAACTATATTGGTAGTTTCTTCTTCCAATACTAGATCAAATAATGATTCTCTTGCAAGTTCTGCATCATGTTGTAAAGCAATTACAAGCTTCCCCAAAGAAACAGCATAACCTAGTTCTAAACTGCTCCCGACACCTAAATAACCTTTAGGATTAATCATAAGGCACACATCAGCCGTTTTAATCCTATTAAGATGAGCAAATGTTGCACCTTTCCACAATAACAAGTTTCCTTCGTCATCAACTGAAGAATATTTGCTAATATTGTGTAATGGTGGGGTAAGTACGATAAACCCTTTTTGTAAAAGCCCATTACAAATTTCATGGATAATTTCTTTATTTTTTCCACTCCCACAAGCGGTAATAATTGGCATTGCTTTTTACTCCTATAATTTCAATGTATTAATGTTACCAGACTTATATTCTTCACCAAGAATTGTAGTACGATTATTCCGGACATTGACAACATTATATCCATTTATATCCAAGCTATCAAGTATCGCAGAAAGTAAAATTTCCATATTTTCACGAGGTACATCATCTAATAGGATATGATGTACCATTTCTCGTGGGGTAAACTTTGAAAAATCCTTTAATTTACGGACAGCGCATTCGCTTTTTTGGAATTTTATACCCAAACCATTGTAATATTGCTTTATATCAACTTCAATGATATTAAACATTGGACGAATAATAGCATAATCAGTACCAACGATTTCTTTTCTGATAGGTTCATCAGTACCAATGACCTTTTTCTTCTTCAATTCCATGATTGTAGCCCACTCGTTACTTTGCAATAGAGTAGTTTTACTTTTACAAAATACTGGTTTCATTGTTTTTATAAGATACTTAAAATTTGTGTCATCATATTTTGTATGATTATATATCCATCGATCAATGTACATAAAATATGACTTTAGAAATGAGGCTATCGCATCTGTTCCATGATGTCCAAAAGTTATTTGTAATGCGTTGCTATTTAGGTTACACCATTCACTAAGCAATGTTATTTTTGAATTGAAACATGGAGTACAGATGGTTAACCCTATATGTTCACCACGAGATATTTCTTGAATTTCCTTATAATAATTATTAATTATAGACAATGTATTAGGAATATTTTCTTTAACGAAATCTAAATCAAGAATCTGCAACTTAAATTTAAATATTTCAGCAATTGATTTAGCGCTTTTCCAATCTACATTATAACCAACATCAAATATTACAGGTTTTACTATATAACCTAATTCCCTAAGAACAAGGCATAAAAATAACGAATCCTTACCACCAGAAAAAGCAACAAAAATATCTCTTACTGGAAAAAGTTTATATTTATTTATTGTCTCATTGACTGTGTCAAGAATTGTGGTAGGTATTGGTTTCATAGTATGTTTTATCCTGTTGAATCATGTAAATTTAGGAATTGAGTATTTTTCTAAATAATTGTTTGGTTTAATTATAATCCCAAAATATTCATGTGAAATCTTATCTTGTATTTTTACGCCCTCAATTAGGAACCAATCGGTATCTCCGCGCACAATAATATCTCCAGGAATTAATTCTACTTGCGAAACAAATAATTGATCAGAAAAAAATTCTCCGATTACATTTATATACTTATGATCTTTTCCAGGTTCTACAATAGCTTCATAGTTCATGTAAATTCCTCGTTTCAATATATATTTTATTATATCAATTTTTCAACATTTTAACTATATTGTATTATTATTAGGAAAATTAAAAAAAGTCAATAGGTCGTTGGTTACTTCCTAAAGAAAAAACTTTCATTTATTAACTCTCCTCACTCAAAGGCATTTTTTATATCAAAAAACAGTCTCAAAAGTGTGTCAAATTGCTTCATTTATTAAGTTTTTAGACTTATTTTCAACTTATTCTCTAATCCTTACGTAAGGAGAGTTATTAATATGATTTTGATGTAGAAAAAAATTCTTTTGCACTGTAGAGACAGGTTTTTATAGTCATGATATTATGTTAAATATCGAAAACTGATATCTATATTTCTTCTATACCCATTATTTTCAAGGCGTTATTGAGAACAATATTTTAGTTTTTACTAACTTTGTTAGTACGACTTTTTGTGATCTTAAGTTAAATTCTTATGTAGTGGATTTTCCTAATAAAAGCTACCTATGCGACTGACAAATTTTACAAGAGCAGCCAGAGCCAGGAAAATGCCTTATTCCTACTCGTTTTTGGTTTTTGGTGTCTGCTCGTTTGAAAATTAAGTCGAAAAGTTCGGTTTCGTCGTTTTCGAGGGATCTTCTTATGGAGTAGGCGCAGAGATCGGCTATTTGGATCATGCTTGTCAGGTTTGAGTTGACGAATAGCGGAGTTTCTATAATGTTTTCGATGTTTTTCCAGAATGTGCCTTTTTCATGGAAGGTTTTCATTAACTCTGTGTGCTTTTTGGCTACTGTTTCGTTGTTGTCGTGGATTAAAATGCCGTATTGCATATTGTTTTGTTTTCGGGAAAAGTTTTGCAGGCAGGTTTGGAAGCGTGTTATTACTTGTTCAAATGCTTGTTCTGATATTGAATTGGTTGAACGGTTTGGGTCGTATTTTATTTTGTCGATACATTCGGCGAATAATCGAGCGTAAGTCCATGATGATACTGTTTGTGCAAGTTCTTGAATAAATCGCTTTCTTTCGTCGAAGGTTAAGTGAATATATTTTTCGGTTTCTTTATAATTTTTTTTGGCTTGTTTATAGGCTTTTGCATTGGTTTTTTGGAGTCTAAAAATTTCGGCTTTTCTATATTTCTGGACTTCGTATATTCGTTTGTCTTTAGGCAGCGTATCAAAGCCTGGTATTTTTGTTTGCTCTAAAAACTTGCGGAGCAGCCATGCGGTATGGATTTCTGTGTTTTCAAGTCCGTATTTTTGCTTGATTTTGGTTATTTCAAGTTCGGCTTCTTTCCATTTGTTTACAGGGATTGCAAGTCCTGCGAGTATGTAATGAGAGGTGTTTCCTGTTGTTTCCGGTGTGCCGGATTCATCAATATAACATAGTAACATCAAAAACCTCTGTATACAAAAAAAGCGACTGGAGATGCGATACTTTGTATCGCTCTGGGAGACGCTTGGCGACTCCTTCCAGACGCATTATAAATATATCGGTTTTTTACAATAAAGTCAATAGATCGCAGATTTTTATTACTTCTTCAATCCTCTATCTTTTAAGGCGTTGTCGAATTCGGCGTTGAAGTCTTTGCGGATTTTTTGAAGGTCTGTTGCCAAGTCTTGTAAGGCGGTTTTTTCTATGTCGGTTTCGGTTATGGATTGGGGTAGGAATAGACGGTAATTGTCGATTTTGAGGGTGGTTGCCAGTTTAACAAGGGTGTTGTCGCTGATCCATGTTCGGCAGCCTTCTATGTCGTTTACCATGTTGGCGGATATTCCTGCGGTTTCGGCGAGTTTTTCCTGTGTTAAGCCTAAATGTTCCCTGTACCGTTTTATGTTTGCGGATAGCGTTTTTCTAAGCAACTTTAGTTGCAGCGTTAATGATTTATCACCCATATTCCTCATTTATGATATTCTTCAAAAAATACTAATTACACCCGATATATACGGTATTGCACTTGACTGTATCGGTGTTATGTTTTATATTGATAATAAGGTAATAAATTAATAAAGCGGTGTCAAAAATTGATGTGGTGTTTTCTGCTAATTTAGGGCATTATTTTTTTACAATTATTTTTTTGGCTTGTTATATTTTATTACGAGCGTTATTATTAAAAAAGAGAGCAAGGCGCAATTTGCAAAGTATCAGAACCCTTCAAATCCCGACCTTATGCGCCTTGTTCCTTGCTCTCAAAAACACAATAAAAATAAACACAATAACTATGTTATTATTTTTTTTCTGCGGTTTTATTATCTTGTCATTCCTATACGGCGAAGCCATGAAGTTACATCATTGTTTGGTACGGTAACTCGTGGGTTATCGTTTGGATTTCTATCAAAGGCGCTGACGGAAAGACCATCGCCAATAACCGCTCCAGGACATAATCTCCTTATATCATTAAGGCTGCTTCCAAAACGGCTGCCGCCATGCGTAACAAGTGGATATATTGTTTTGCCTGAAAAATTATATGTTTCTAGAAATGTAAAAAGAGCCATTGGCATTGTTCCCCACCAATTTGGATAGCATAAAAATACTGTATTGTATTGCTGTATGTTTGTTATGTTTCCTGATATTGCGGGTCTTGCGTTTGTGTCTAGTTCCTGTCTGGCTACTCTTGTACATTCGTCATAGACAGTAGGATAAGGTGTTACTGTTTTTACTTCAAATAAATCACCTCCTGTAGCATTTGCAATTTGACCTGCAAGAGCTTTGGCGTTTCCGCTCCATGAAAAATAAACAACAAGTATTCTGTTGTTTCCTGTTTGTGCGGTTAAATCCATTTGAACCCCCAGTAAAATAAAGATAACTGCTAATAGAATAAACCTTTTCATATTTCCTCCGTTTGATATTTTTTATTGCCTGTTTTAAGCCTGGCAATGAGCTTTAATAAATAGTAAGCAGTGAAAACAAATATTCCCATTATTGAAAGTGTTTGAGCGTAAAATAAAATAATTGGTCTTTCTGTCGGATAATAATCAAAAGAAAATCCGAGAAACATTTTTGAAAACATATCTCTGTCGATAAATGACCAAATGCCGAATAATAAAAATAATAATGCAAGAATGCGTGTGATTATAATTAAAGAATGTTTTACGCCGATATATTTTGTAAACATTCCCCAATGAAGTCCAAGATGAATGCCTGCTATGGGAATAAACCAATAAGCGGCGGTTGTGTGTATTTGTCTTATGCTGATTGTACTTTCAAAATTTGAAAAATAAGGCTTCCAGTTGGCTTCTAATATGCCTGAAATTATCATTGTCGCTGCTGTTATTGCAAGTGATATATTTATTATTGTTATGAATATTCGGTATGGAGTATATACGCCTTTGAACATGGCTGAAAACCATTTACGGTTAAAATAAATATGTACGGCAAATAAGATAAATAATGTTATGCCTATAAACATATGGTATGTTCCTCTTGCCAATCTGGGATTGTATGCTAATAATAAAAAAATGAGCATGACGGTATCTATCACAATGTGCAATTTTTGTTTTAATGTCATTGCGTTGTTTCTCCTTCCTACCCAATCCTGAATATATAATCTATGGCAAGCCCTGATAAAACGGCAAACAATATAACAAATAACAGAAAGAAAATAAAATGTTTTATTCCAAGAACGATTTTTACCGCTCCCAAATTAGTAATTTTCATGGCTTGTCCTGTGATCATGAACGCTGAAGCAGATCCTAGTGTCATTCCTCTTTGCAACCACGTTTGAAGAAGCGGAATTGTCCCTCCTCCGCAGGCATAAAGCGGTACTCCTATTGCCGCCGCCATAAGTATACCAAAACCTCTATTATTCATAAACATTTTAGCAAATAATTCTTGCGGTACATATCTCTGAAAAAGTACGGATAGAATTATACCGATTAAAAAATAAAGCCATGTCGCTTTTATGTTTCTTCCGAAATTATTTATGTAGCGTATAAAAGGATTTGGTTCTGTATCATGGTTTGCCATGTTTTCAAATTTACTAAACTTGAAAAATGGTTTATTCCTGAATAATAGCCTGATACAAAGCCCTGCTGTTATACCTAGAATAAAACAAACTGTAAAACGGATTATTACTACCTGATAACCTAAGGCTGCGCTGTAAAAAAGCAACTGCGGATTAAGAAGAATTGAACTCATGACAAAGGCGGCGATCCATTCTTCCGCCATCCCTTTTTCGGAAAAAGAAGCGGCTATCGGTATTGTTCCGTACATACATAGAGGAGAAGCTATGCCTAAGAGTGAAGCCGGAATGATTCCGAACATTCCCATTTTTGTGTTCCGCATTTTGACAAAGAGGGTATGTATTTTCTCTTTGCCAAATACGGATATTAAAGAACCTAAAGCCATCCCAAAAAGATAATACCAGATTATCTGTTCTGTCTGGATTGAAAAGTAATACCAGAAATAAATTACTTCCCTTATGAGTATTTCAATCATTCAGGATTGTTTATTCCTGAGAATTAAAATCTATACGCATATTGAGAAAGCGCTCACCGTCTGCGGTGGAAAAGTCATAAGAGCCATGTCCTCTATCCAGTGTTTTTAATCTTTGCATTTCTTCATCTGTTAGTTGAAAGCCGAAAATGTCAAAGTTTTCCCGTATATGGTTTGCGTTGCTTGATCCTGGTATTGCAACGCTTTCAATTTGTAAATGCCATCTTAGAATTACCTGCGCTGATGTTTTACCATGCGTTCTTGCAATAGATGAGATAATTTCATTATTAAACAAGGTCTGCGTGTTGCCTCGTCCGCCTAGCGGAAACCACGACATTATTACAGTTCCATGAGGTTTCAGGAATTCTCTCATTACAGACTGATGAAAGAACGGATTTGATTCTACTTGTAAAACTGCAGGTGTAATTGTTGCTATATTCATTATTTCACTAAATTTTTCTTCATAAAAATTTGAAAGACCAATCGCTCTGACTTTTCCTTCTCTTACTGCATTCTCCATAGCTTGATATGCCGCTGTATAATTGCCGTATGGCTGATGAAGAAGTAAAAGGTCTATATAACCTAAATCAAGCCTTGCAAGAGTTTCATCTATTGCTCTGGCAGCGTCGCCGTAATCCGGCGGCCATAATTTTGTAGTGATAAATACTTCTTCTCTTGGTATTCCCGATCTTCTAACTCCTCTCCCGACAGCTCGTTCATTCATATACGCATTTGCTGTATCTATTAATCTAACGCCTGTAATTAAAGCGTTATAAACAGATTCTTCAGCTTGTGCAGGAGTTAAAGTAAAAGTTCCAAGTCCGAGTATTGGCATTTCAATTCCGTTGTTTAATGTAACGGTTTTTCTTTCCAGATTGAATACAACTTCAAAATTTTTATTAACGGATTTACACGCTGACAGCATTGTAATACACATAATTACGGCAAAGATGATTGAAATTGTTCTTGTCATAATTGTTTCTCCTTCCAAAAGTTTATTGAATTTTATAGTCTAATCAGCTCATATGTTTTACTGCCAATGCCAATGGCGGCGGCATGGTTAATTGTTAAAAGTCCGTTTCTTGATTCAATGCGGTTGATTAAATCTCTACTGTCAGGCGCAGAATATACAAGATCAATACAGGCTTGATCAAGTGCGACAGGATCAAGAGAAGCAAGTATGCCTATATCCGCCATTGTGGGTGCGGCTGGTCTGCCGTTACAGTCGCAGTCAACGGAAAGATGATTCATTACATTGATATAAAGTATTCTTCCGTTTGCTCTGTCGATAATTGATTTTGCGGCTTCTGCCATTGATTCAAGAAATGCGTTTTGATCTCCGCCCATAAATGTAGTTTTACTTCTGCCTGCGGTATGTATCCAGTTCTTGCCTGTGCTTGACGCATAACCTATTGATAAATTTTTTAATGCGCCGCCAAAACCACCCATTGCGTGTCCTTTGAAGTGGGAAAGAACTATGTGAAAATTAAAGTCATTTATACGGTCTCCGACAAAATTTTCTGTAAGGTGTTTTCCTCCAACGACAGGAATACTAATATCCGCTCTTTCATCAAGTATCACTACGGGAGCGATAGCGGTAAATCCATGCTCTCTTGCTACTTGATAATGTGCTGCTGCGCTTGCTCTTCTTCCTCCGTAGGCTGTGTTTGCTTCGACTATTGTACCGTTAACTCTTTGAACCAGACCGCTGATTAACTCAGGTTTTAAGTAGTGGGTGTTTCCCGGTTCTCCGGTATGTAATTTAACAGCTACATTTCCGTTTGCTTCAAGCCCAAGAGCCTGATAAACTGCCATCAATCCTGCAGGGCTTATGTCGGCTGTAAAGTATACATTGGGAGTGATACATGGTTCGACAGGTATTTGAGGGTTACCGGATGGGTTTTCAATAGCTGTTTGTGCATCGACTTTTGCCGCACAGTTTGTGAAGGACATTAGAACGATAATTAGTAACAATAATGTTGTCATTGAAAAAAGTCGCTTATATTTCATTTTTATTCTCCTATTAAACATTATTTTTTTTCTCCTTTATTAAAAATTTGTTTTTCAACTACCGCTATAATATTGTCATAGTTTTCTATTTTGTAATTGAGTTTCTTTAATGCTTCTTGCATTTCTGCTATTCGCACCTTGAGTAGTTCTCTCTCTTTATTTAATATTTCTATGCGTACTTTTCTGGTTTTCTTTCCTTTATGCAAAAGAGAAACATACTCAATTAAAGCTTCTACTGAAACGCCTGCTGTGCGCATACATTTTATGAACTCTACCGCCTGACAGTCATTCTCGCTATAGTTGCGAATTCCACCTTTAGTCCGTGATACTGGAGCAAGCAAACCTATTCGTTCATAGTAGCGGAGAGTATCTGTTGTTAAGCCGTATTTTTCGGCTACTTCTGCAATGGTCATTTTCATTTCCTTAATGGTAATATATAAAACCTACAACTTGAAGTTAACTCCAAGTCAAGTGTTTTTTGAAAATAATATCAAATTTTTCTTCATTAAAAAGGGAATTTTTGACTTCCTTTTGTATAATTTTTGTTCACCATTATTATTGAAGATTTTTACAAAATTGGGTTTTTTGGGTAAATATAACCTTCAATAGACATTTATATCCTCATTACATGGCTAATGAGGGAAAATCTTAAATTTCTCTATTTTCTTTTAATGATTTTAAGGCTCTAATGGGCATTAATGACCGAGAAGACAGGATTGCCCAATTTTGCCTTTTTACGGCTACTTTGAGTTTAAAACAATGTTACGATAAGAAACATTTTTAACAAGACTACTGACTTCATTAGTTCCATTCTGTTATTTTTTTTGCTTGTTAGATTTTTTTTAGAGCGTAATTATAGAAAAAAGAGAGCAAGGCGCAATTTGCAAAGTGTCAGAACCCTTCAAATCCCGATCTTTACGCCTTGTTCCTTGCTCTCTGTATCAATTAACAATGAACAAATAAAATTACATATCATTTTACTGCTCTTTGTTCTTTGCAAAAAAAATATAACATCTGATACGCAGACGTTATTACAACAAACTTAAAATGTAAGATAATACTTTTCCATTATCTTCCTGTATGCAAATTGTTTTATTAGCGATATGTTCAGAAACTTCTACGTCAGAAATATTTACTCTGATAAGTGTTACTGATTTATATTTCAATGTAATTGCTTCAAAAGGATAGCGGATAATTACTGGGGTATTATAACCTACGCCTAATTCTAATAATACCATGTTTTTATCAATGGCTTTGTTCACATAATCGACATATAATGTTTGATTTTTAATATGCGGCTGTTCTACAAAACGATGATCACAGCGTAAATTCGGCATTAAGTATTTTCCGCATTTTGGGCATAGTGGTATATCGGTATTTTGAATTTCAAATGGAGATACCATATTTCCTATCATTTTTTTGATCAATTCTTCATTATCATAAACGTCTTGGGTGCAAGGTTTTTCACATTGAAAAAATCCGTAATTGCCTTGCGGTGCGAATATTTTATTTTCATTAAAGCCGCACTTTTGTAATTGACAGTCTACGTTGGTTGTACAAATAAAATAATCTTTTCCATTCACAATTTTAAATAAATCTATATATGATTTTAATGCGTCAGGTTCATAGCGTATATGATATATATGTTTTGCCCAAAATCCCCAAAAAGCTGCTGCGTTTTTTTTATTTATTGTTGTTGCCCAAAAACAACTCATTATTTCTATGATTGATTTTTTACCTTGTTCAAAATATTCAGGATACCACTTTTGGGCAAGTGTTGGGTCGGAATAGTTTAATCCGCATGAAGCGGACATACCAGAGCCAACGCCTATAAGGAGACAGTCTGCGTTTAATATTGCATTAGCCGCTTTTTGAATTTTACCGCAATAATCGGCGTCAGCGTAGCAGACGTTTGTAGATTTGTTCATCTTCTTCCTTAAAGACATTAAATATTATTTTTATTTTTTTATTTCCAGAATTCAAAAAGTCAGTAACTGTTTGTATTGCTATTTTTGCGGCTTCTTCATTTGGATAATGAAATTCTCCTGTTGAAATACAACAGAAAGCGATACTTTCTATATTGTTTTGTTCGGCTAATTCAAGACATGAACGGTAACAACTTGCAAGGTCAAGTTTGTCTTTATCGGTAACTTTATCATAAATTATCGCTCCTACAGTATGAAGTATGAATTTACATGGGAGATTGTAAGCGGCTGTTATTTTTGCTTTCCCTGTCGGTTCAGGGTGTCCTTGTTTTGACATTATTTTTGCACATTCTAATCTAAGCTGAACACCAGCGAAAGTGTGTATGGCGTTATCTATACAGGCGTGGCATGGTACAAAACAGCCGAGCATACCGCTGTTGGCGGCATTTACAATAGCGTCAACTTTTAATGTTGTAATATCGCCGCGCCAAAGGTATAGATTTTTTTGTATTGGTTTTAAGTTTTCAATATCTGTTATTCCCTTTTCCGCTATCATTGATTGCAATAATTTATCTTGGTTTTTGATAAAATTATCACTTACAGGTTTTGGTTCTCGTTTGTTTACATGGCTTCGGAATAATTGCCAAAGATATTCTGTATCTTCACTCGATAACAAAGCAGGGAATAATTCAAATATTAAATTTCTTAATAAAGAGTTTTTATCAACCAATATTTAGACCTTATAAGTTTTTGGTCCTTCGGTAAAACTAAATGTTTCAACTTCTTCAACATCAATGTAAAAGATTTTGAAAATTGGGTTGTCCGCTGTTTGATAAATGCCCTTTATCGGCGGATTTTCATCAAGCGCTCTTGCTTTGAGTTTTATATCCTCTACAAAAACTACTTTACCATTTACTGATAAAACAGGAGAAAAATTTTGCGGATAAGTACAAAATGATACATTCGGGTTTTCATTTAATTGTTTGTATACTGGTTTTTCGCTGTTGGTGCAAAAATAAACTTTGTTTCCGTCTGCAAAGAGGTATTGAAATACTCTCGTTTTTGCTTTGTTCCCTTCAATAGTCGCAAATACGCCGTTTGGATTTGCTTTCAGGATTTCCTCATAATTAATCATAATTATCCTCCAAAAAATATTTTGGCTTGCATTTTTAAGCCCTTGATAGTAAATTATAAGCGGTAGTGTTATTTGTCAAGTAAACATCGTTTTGTTTGGTAGTTGTTTTTAAGTAACATAGTTTCCAAAAAGAAACTATTGGAAATCGAGGTTATTATGTTAAAAAGATTTAATTTACCTGCGTGTCCTGTCGAGACGGCTTTAATGATGATGGGCGACCGTTGGAAGGTTCTTATTGTTCGGGAATTATTAACCGGAACAAAGAGATTTGGGCAGTTGAGAAAAGGGCTGTCAGGTATTTCCCAAAAAACTTTAACAGAACATTTACGCATTATGGAAGAACATAATCTTGTAAATCGTAAAGTATATGCGGAAGTTCCCCCAAAGGTAGAATATTCGCTGACCGATTGCGGTAAAAGTTTGAAAACTATACATGACGCAATGTGGAAATGGGGCGAGAAATTCCAGGAAAGTCAAAAAGCAAATAAAAAAGAAAAAAATTGAAAAAACGATAAGAAATATTTTTAACAAGACTAGTGACTTCATTAGTTCCATTCTGTTACTGCCAATTCTACTATTGGCAGTATGGAAGATATAAATCCAAAAAATGACCTTCACACACTTATCCCCATTGATGAATTCAAGGCTTTAATGGGCGTTGACGACAGAGACGATAAAACTGCCAGATTTTGCCTTGTTACTTCCACTTTGACGATTGAGGAATACTGCAAGCGTAAATTCCTGCGAAAACAGTATTTTGAGGTTTTTAAGTGGTCTGGTCATTTGGTTTTGATACTGAAAGAATATCCTGTCAGCGAAATTTTGGCTGTTTATACATATAACGATTTGCAAGTTTCAGAAAATTGCGGAATGATACTTGAACCTGAATTTTACCGCCCGATGATTGGCAATGACTATAACGAAGGAATACCTTTTGAATTGTTGTTGTCTCCTTCCTTGAAACCGTATCAATTAAAACTGATTAAGGTAATTTACTCGGCTGGCTATGTTTCAAAGAGCAATGAAAACCAGATTACCGATGAGCAACTACCTGAACGCAATTTGCCGTTGGCTGTCCCTGCTAATCTTTCGGCGGCTTGTTTGGAATTAGCGTCTTGGAACTTTAACCGTTATAAAGGAAAACGGATTGGAATGTCAGGAAATATCAGAGGCGCAGGCGTTCAAGGCGAGCATTTTGAAATGTCTATCCCTGAAAATGTTAAGGCTTTGATTGAACCATACAAGAGGAAAACAATATGAATGAATTTATTGAGCAAAAAATTATAAACGCTGTTAAAAAACTTTTGACAGGGAAATTTAATGATATTCTTCGTGAATTTGATTTTCAAATTCCTTTTGTAGAATTTAGTATTTTTCGCGGCGTTAATGTTATCGCTCCTTTGGTTTCTCTTGCTTCATGCGAACAAACAGAGAAAGAACGGATTGTAAAACAAGATACATATTCTGTAACGGTTACTTTTCCTGTTTTAGATACTGTAGAAAGTGAATTATTTTGTTTCGCTTATGCTGACGCTTTTAATAAATCGTTAGGTGATGATGTTACTCTTGGCGGTGTTGCTGACAGGGTGGTAATTACTAATAAGAAGTATGTACCGCCTAAAAAAGCAGATTGCGGTATGGATTGGGAATTGATAATTTCATTGCGGATTATTGTAGAAGGACTTAACAAATGAAAGTACAGGGCAGGGATTGTTCTATTGTGATAAAAACCCAATATAAAGAATTTGACGTGCCGTATTCGGAAGAAACTATCAGGGAAGCGGTATCAATTTTACAAGAAGAAGCGAGTATCGAAGGAGACGGCAACTGTAAAGCGATTGTAAAGAAAAACGGCGTTACTGGTTGTGTTGTTACTCCATTAACGATTGATACTGTTCCTTTATTACTTTACCTTGCTTTTGGTTCTGCGGGAAAGCCGATTTATGTTTCTCAAACAAGGAATGTTTATAACAGTAAATTAAACCTTTTACCCTTAGAAGATAATGAATGTTTTGATTTAATCCAGGACAGGAAAAATGAACGGCGTGTTTTTGAAGATTGCCGTATACAAGGTTTTGATTTCCGTATTGAAAATGACAGTGCCATAAAACTTAAACTTGATGTATGCGGAGAAAGAAACGCTAAAACTTATTTATATGCTGATGATGTTGAAAGAACTACAGGCGAAAGATTTAAGAGTAACCACGTTGATTATTATATTAACGAAAAAATAAACAATTTTATTTACGGTATTACTTTGTCTGTTAAGAAAACAGGCGGCGTTAAAACAGAAATTTGGATTAAGCGGATTTTACCTGTCGGCAATGAACTGCCTGAATGTATAGAGGAATTAAACATAAGAGCAAGGCTTTTATCATCAAAATATGAATGTAACTGTTATGGTCTATTCAGTATTACGCTAAAAAATCTTGTTTTGATTTCTGATGAAACTAATATCAATTCCAGTGATACGGTTATAGATCCACTTAGATATTATGTTTCAGACGGTGTCTCCGCAACTGTGCATACCGTTTCTGATGAGGTGATCAAATGACATTTTATAGCATTGATAATGCCTTACAAGAAGCGGTTACTAAAGCCGATAAACCTGTGCGGTTAAAGATAGAAATTGAAATGGGCGGTCATTTTCAATCGGTTTTTGAACAAGACATTATTGAAGCGAATTTTTATTCATTAAAAGAAGCGAATGGCGGTGTCTCATCGAGAGGAGAAGTTTTAATTGATAATTCTTTCGGATTTTTTTCTGACTGCGGTAACAGTGCAGGATTGAAAGTTAAGGTTTCGTTTTCCATTGGCGAAGGTTTGCCTTTTTTCAACAGGTTTATTTTTTATATTGACGATAAAGGTATACAGGACATAAAAGGTAATGGTCGCAAAAAGTTTGTAATGCTTGGGCTTCGTGATTTGTCTTATAAAATGCGAAAATCTGACGAAGCGCGGGATTGGACTTCCTCTGCGGTTTTTGCTTATTCAGTTGTATGCGATAAAACACAAGCGGATATTTCTCTTGTTCATGGTATCGCTAAACGTGCAGGGCTTACGGTTGATGATATTGATTGTTCTACTATTCCTGTTACTTTGCCTTATGTACGATTAAAGAAAAACATTTGGATTGAACTTTCAAATTTGGCTGCTGCCTATCGCTGTCATTTGGAATGCGCGGTTGAAAAACCGCTTGTATTTGCTCACTCGCCATATCAGGTAGAACCGTTAGACGATAATGACTTTTCATATACTTTTACAGGAAGCGATATTTTTTATTTACGAAAAACTGAACACGCTGATTATTACCGTAACTCGATACGGTTAAAACTGAATATGCCTGTGTCTCTTGATAAACAGGAAATTTGGCGTTATGACGAACCGCCTGTTTTTTATGATGATTTTATGCAACCCCATTATCCTTTTAAGTTTCCGCTTGTGCGTGAAATTGAAATATCAAGATATGAAGCTAAATACAGAATTGTTGACATTGACGGCAAGGAACGGAATGTTTTATATGCTGATGATATAGATACTTTAGAAGAAGCTGAAAACCGTCTTGAATATGACGGCGGCTCTTTTTCGTATTCCTTTTACGATGTTACTACCAATTCAGACAGAGCGATTTTAACTTTACAAAAAGAAAATGACGGTGATTTATACAAGGCTTGTATTCATGGCAGACCGATTGTACATGACTTAAACCGTTCTTGCTTTGTGCGTGATGATGAACAGATTAAACAATTCGGCACTTACGCTTTGAATGTTACTGGCTCTTACTTTTCTGATTATGAAATTGACGGTATACCGCATTATGAGGATTGGGTTAAGCGTGAATTAGCAGAAAGAATTAAAAACAATAGGGAATTTACTGTTAAAACACATAAAGCGGTTTTTAATGCTCGTGTCAGTGCGAATGTAAAGATAGAAACTAAAAACGAAAATTTATCAGGTAATATAAACGCTTTGTCTTTTAGATACAAGCGGAATAGCGCGTTTGTTTCAAGTTTCAGAATTCTTGAAAATAAAGGAGAACAAGGAAATGAAGAATAAACATCATCAACCAATAGGAGGTAATTCTAT
>Ga0209755_10002728_pt1 | contig 23567 bp, 23 predicted proteins | sample TergutCo191P1_FD_187301 | JGI IMG/M metagenome (GOLD analysis project Ga0209755, IMG submission 187301) | Cornitermes sp. P1 segment gut microbial communities from Petit-Saut dam, French Guiana - Co191P1 (SPAdes) (version 2) | ecosystem: Host-associated > Arthropoda: Insects > Digestive system... | reverse complement strand
TAGCTTATGTAGCTACTAATTTACCATATCATAAAAGCGACAAAAAAGCAAGGCTTTTCCTTGCGTTTTCTAAACTTTTTTCAATTATTTTCGATTTTTCTAGCTAACTAAGTGGCAAACTCGGGGGACGGCTCGGAGCTTGAGCTGGGCCGCGGCAGGACGTACATAGCGATAATACGAAGCACCATGGACGTGGAGTTTAATTGAATGAAAAAAACTGTTGCATTTGAGAATGGCATGTGCTAAAATCCATTTTGTACGTTAAAATGAAGAGAGAGGTGAACATGATGAAGGAAGGGATCCACCCCAATTATCAGCCGACTACCATTAAATGCGCATGCGGTGAGATTATTGAAACGGGAAGCACGAGAAAAGATATCAAAATCGAAATCTGCTCCAAGTGTCACCCCTTTTATACAGGCAAGCAGAAGCTGGTGGACACCAGCGGACGTGTTGACAAGTTCAACAGGAAATTTGGCCTGACTCAGTAATCGAAGGATCAGGCGGCGATGAGGCCGCCATCCGACCCGCGCTTTAACGGCGCGGGTTTTACTTTTGGAAAGAATTTGAGGTATATATGGAACAATTAATAAAAACAACAGAAAAGGAAAAAGCCGTCATAGCAGGGCTTGCCGCCGACAGCATGACCTTGCGCGACCGTTCGACCGACGAGAGCCTTGACGAGCTTGAGGCGTTGCTGGAAACAGCAGGCGGCGTTTGCCTGGGAAGGACTCTCCAAAACCGGAAAACGCCGGAGCCGCGGACGTTCATCGGAGCGGGCAAAGTTGGGGAGCTAAAATCGATAGCGGAGAAGCATGAATGTACCCTGGCTGTTTTTGATAACGAGCTCTCGCCGTCGCAGATGAAAGCCCTTGCAGAAGAAATGGGGCTGCGGGTGATTGACCGCTCGACGTTGATACTCGATATATTTGCAGGGCGGGCCAGGACAAAAGAAGGCCGCCTGCAGGTAGAGCTTGCGCAATATAAGTACCTGCTGCCAAGGCTTACCGGGATGTGGAAGCATCTTACCAGCCAGACGGGGACAAGCGCGCCTATCGGCACGCGCGGGCCCGGCGAAACGCAGCTGGAAACAGACAGGCGCCACATCCGCAGGAAAATCACTAAGCTTGAAGGCGAGCTGCGGGAAGTCCTCAGGATGCGCGATACGCAAAGGCGGCTGCGCGAGAAAAACAATGTGCCTGTTGTAGCCCTGGTGGGGTACACGAACGCAGGGAAGTCAACATTGCTAAACAAACTGACGGGCGCAGATATCCAGGCGGAAAACAGGCTGTTCGACACACTAGACACAACGACCCGCCGCCTTGCCGTCGGTGAAGTGCAAGAAGCGCTGCTATCTGACACTGTCGGATTTATCAGGAAACTGCCCCATCACCTGGTTGACGCATTCAAAGCGACGCTTGAAGAGCTAAAATATGCGGACTTGCTCATTCATGTCATAGATGCTTCGAGCCCTGAGTGGCAGGAGCAGGTGCGGGTTGTGGATGATTTGATCCAAGAGCTGGGGGCAGGAAATACACCGAGGCTGGAGGCCTTTAACAAATGCGATGTGCTGACGTCGGACGTGCGCCCGCACGGCGAGAATATAGTTGAGATTTCGGCAAAGACAGGGCAGGGGACGGAAGAGTTGCTGAAGAAGATAGAAGAGGCGCTTTCTGTCATGAAAAAGAAAGTGGCCCTCCGCTTGCCATACGACAAAGCCGGGCTACTCGAAACCATACACAGCGAAGGCGCAGTGGCAAAGACGGATTACCTAGAAGGCGGCATAGAGGTAGAAGCGACCGTCGGGCCCCAGCTGTATGAAAGAATTAGGGAATTTATTTTAAATTAAGAATTTAGGCACTGTGCCCTATGAGTCTTGCTTTATGCCCTGGGATGCGCTTTGTTGTAGCTATCTTTGAGTTGCTTTTTTACTGCGCGGGCATAAACCTGGGTTGAGGAAATATCGGCGTGGCCGAGCAGCTCCTTTAGCAGCCGCACATCTGCTCCGTTTTCGAGCAGGTGTGCTGCGAAGGAGTTCCTGAGCATTTGAGGGGTTATGCCGTCGCTGATTTGCGCCTTTTCCGTGTAGCATTTCAGGAGTTTCCAAAAACCTTGGCGGGACATCCGAGCTCCCGTAGTATTGACAAACAAAGCGTTCTCACCACTTATGGCGAGAAGCGGGCGGGAAAACTCGAAATAATCCATTATAGCCCTTGCTGCTGCTTCATAAATTGGTATAGTTCTGACACGGCCGCTATGGCAGGTGATTAACCCAGTGTTGAGGTTCACGTCGGATACGTCCAGAGCAATTAGCTCACTGACGCGAATTCCCGTGGCGTACAGCGTTTCGAGCATAGCCTTGTCGCGGCGCCCCTTCGCATCGTTCGTATCAGGCTGCTCCAGCAGGCTCACAATTTCATCCCCGGACAAAATGCGGGGAGCTTTCTTTGGCACAGAAGCTGTAGAGACCCCTATTGCCGGATTGCTCTCGATTAGGCCGGCGCTGGTTAGGCGGCTATAGAATGCTTTTAAAGACGCAATGCAACGCACCACCGTAGCCGGTGAGCGTCCGTTGCTAGCCAGCTGCGAGGCGAAATGGCGAATTTCATGCTCAGTGACGTCGGCGAAATTGTCCTTGCCGCTAGCGCACAAAAACTCACCGAATTTTGTTATATCGCATATGTACGCAGATATGGTGTTTTTAGACGCATGGCGCTCCTGCGTCAAATAACTTTTAAAGTTATCGATATACGCTGCATTAGACAATATAAAAAGCTCCCCTGTCACCAGTTAAATAGGGGTTCATTTTAATATGTGGAGGGCAAAGAATCAATACTAAAACAGATGTTTTTCCAAATTCGTCAGTTCCTCCAAAAATAGTCGCACCTGTGGAAAATATTGAATCTTTTCCGCATGAAACTTCCGCATGAAACAATGGACTTGATATGATGAAAATTTTCAAAAAACGGCGAGATATTGTGAAAATAGGAGCAATAGGGGCATAAGCAAGCATTATTGAAAGCAAATAGGTCAAGAAAGGTCAAAACAAGGGTTGCGAAAAAATGGAGAGGCGAGTAGAATATGAACAAGGTCAAAGAAAGTCAAAGTCAGAAACGAAATCAAGTGCGAACCATGTTTCGGCGGCGGGAGGTAAGTAAATGGGTGTAAGTGATGCGATTGCGCGGTTTATAAATCAGATGCTCGGGGAAATGGGGGGGACAGCTGAATTGCAGCGCTCGGAGCTTGCAAGCAAATTTAAATGCGTGCCAAGCCAGATAAACTATGTAATATCCACACGCTTCTCGCCTGAGCACGGCTACATAGTAGAGAGCAGGCGGGGCGGAGGGGGCTTCATTAGAATCACGCGCGTGGCAATGGAGTCAGAGATGCTCATAATGCACACTGTCAATACAATAGGCGATAGCGTTGACATAAGCACTACCACCGCACTAATCGCAAATCTACGGCATGGGGGAGCTATCAACGAAGCTCAGTCGCTACTCATGCTCTCAGCGATAGGGAACAGGGCGCTCCGGCCGGCGCGCCACGAAGACAGAGATATTCTAAGAGCTAGTATATTGAAACAAATGTTGATTAACACAATATAGGAGGAAAATACCATGAAATGTCAAAAATGCGGGAAGGGCGAAGTGAATTTTCACTATACATCAAACATTAATGGGTGTGTGACGGAGGCGCATCTTTGCTCGGAATGCGCAGCGGACTCAGGATATGACTTTGGGCGGATGCTCGATTTTGAAAGATTTTTCCCGACGGCAAGAGGGCGCAATAGGATGATGTCGACGCTGCTGCCAGAGTTGAGTTTTGGGATGCCGCTGAGGGCGTCGGTAAGGCCGCGGCTCGCCGTACAGCCGCAAGGGGAAACGTGCAACTGCTGCAACGGGGTTGCTGAAGCGCAAGGCACTGAGGTCGACGAAGAAATGGCGAAGCGGCGCGAGCTGTATAAGGAAATGCGCATAGCAGCAGAAAACGACGAATTCGAAAAGGCTGCAGGGATACGTGATCAAATCAAAGCAATGGAAGCGTTGCGGCAGGAAGGTGAAATTAATGAGGTTTGACGATAGGTTTACTGAGCGTACGAAGAAGACCTTTGAGCTGGCTCACGCAGCCGCTTCGGAGCTTGGGCACGAGTATGTAGGCAGCGAGCACATACTTTTAGGACTATCGCGCGAAGGCGGCGGCGTAGCAGCGAAAGTTTTGCGCGAGGCAGGGCTCGAAACACGGATTATCTACGACATGATCGTAAAGCACGTGGGATTTGGCAACCCGGAAGACAGGCAACCGCAGGATTTGTCCCCGCGAGCCAAGGGTATTGTGGAAATTGCCGTTATGGAAGCAAGTAGGCTAGGTCATAACTACGTGGGCACCGAGCATCTGCTCATGGGCATAATACGCGAATATGACAGTGTTGGCGCAAAGCTAATACGCCTCACCGGAGTGGATTTGAACAGGCTGTACACTGACATCATAAACATTGTCGGAAGCAGTGTCTTCAGGCCCGTAAAAACCGCAGACATGACGGCGAAGCAAAAGAAGGGCGAGACAAAAACTCTCGACCAATTCAGCCGGGACTTGACCGAGGCAGCTGAGAACGATACCCTTGACCCGGTTGTGGGCAGGGAAAACGAAATACAGAGAGTTATTCAAATACTATCGCGGCGGACAAAAAACAACCCGGTTCTCATAGGGGAGCCCGGTGTTGGGAAGACTGCGATAGCGGAGGGGCTGGCTCAGAGGATTGTGGCAGGGGACGTCCCCGAAACTTTGCTCAGCAAACGAGTGGTGACTTTGGACTTAGGCGGGATGCTTGCCGGCACGAAGTATCGCGGAGACTTTGAGGAGCGCATCAAAACGGCGATTGAAGAGGTTCAGAAAGCGGGCGACATCATACTCTTTATCGATGAACTGCACACGATTATAGGTGCAGGAGCAGCCGAAGGAGCTATTGATGCTGCGAATATCGTAAAACCCATGCTTGGGCGCGGGGAGCTGCAAATTATCGGAGCTACGACGCTAAACGAATATAGGAAGCATGTTGAAAAAGATGCTGCGCTCGAGAGGAGATTCCAGTCGGTAATGGTCAACGAGCCATCTCAGGATGAGTCGATTAGCATCCTAAAGGGGCTTTTGGATAAGTACGAAGCGCACCATAAGCTGAAGATTTCTGAAGAAGCGGTTGAGGCTGCCGTAAAAATGTCCAGCAGATACATAAATGACAGGTATTTGCCTGATAAGGCGATTGACCTCATAGACGAGGCTGCGTCGCGCGTCAGGTTGGACAAGCTAAAGCGCCCCGCCGAGCTCAAGGAGCTAGAAGACCAAAAGGAAGCGCTCGCAAAAGAAAAAGAGGCGGCAATCCGCAGCCAGGACTACGAAGGCGCAGCGGCATTCAGGGATCGCGAAAGGACGCTTGATGCGGCAGTAGCCGCTGTCCGAAAAAACTGGGAAGCGGTGAAGAGCGGGGATACAAGAAGCGTTGGGGCGGAGGATATTGCCGAAGTGGTGTCCGAATGGACAGGCATCCCGGTCACCAGCATCAATGAGGACGAAGTCAAGCGGCTGCTCAAGATGGAAGAGGTGCTTCACAAAAGGGTTATCGGGCAAGACCAGGCTGTCTCTGCTGTGGCGAAGGCGCTCAGGCGCGGCAGGGTGGGGCTAAAAGACCCCAAGCGCCCCATTGGATCATTCTTGTTCCTTGGGCCGACAGGCGTAGGCAAAACGGAATTATGCAAAGCGCTGGCAGAGGCTATGTTCGGAGATGAAAACGCTATGCTCCGCGTAGATATGTCGGAATACATGGAAAAGCATACCGCCTCGAAGATGATAGGCTCGCCCCCGGGATACGTCGGTTATGACGAGGGGGGGAACCTGACTGAAAAAGTGCGCCGCAGGCCGTACTCAGTGCTGCTGTTCGATGAAATAGAGAAAGCGCACGAGGATGTGTTTAATATCATGCTCCAAATTATGGAAGACGGGATATTGACAGACTCACAGGGCCGCCGAATAGATTTCAAAAATACGATAATTGTTATGACATCTAACGCAGGCGCCCGCAACATTACTGAAAAACGCACGAAGCTAGGTTTTGACGCAAGCGGGGATGAAGGGGATAGTGGCGATTATGACCAAATCCGCAATGCTGTCATGGAAGAGGTTAAGCGCGTGTTCAAGCCGGAGTTCATTAACCGGATAGATGAGACGATAGTGTTTCACAAGCTCAGCAAAGAGGATATCAGGGAAATCTGCACCAAAATGGTTGATTTAGTCAGAGTCCGAATGGATGGGTTAGGCATCACTATGGCGGTAGACGAGTCGGCGATAGACAAATTGTCGGAGCAAGGCTACGACCCTATCTATGGGGCGCGCCCACTGCGCAGGGTTATTCAAAATGCCGTTGAGGATTCGGTTGCGGAGAAAATGCTGGAGGGCATTTTCAAAGAAGGCGACGAGGTGAAGCTCAGGGCGGTTGACGACAAAATCGAATTAGTAAGGGCAGGGGATAGTGTTTAATCACTATCCCCCGGTTTTTTGCTTTCATCTTCTGCTGATTTTCGGCGGACCTCTTCAAATAGGTCCAGCATTTTGTTTCTCATTTCGACACGGTAAGCGAGCTGCTCCTGCTCCCGATCGATCCGGAACTGTATTTCCCTGTGGCGGTGGAGGGCTGCCTGCTCTTCCTCCATCGTAGGAGATGTAGGCTTGCGCTTTTTGTCCCTTTTTAGGCGCATATAAAGCATGACAAAATTCAAGACAACGACAAAAAAAAGTATTACAATAGTGAAAGCAAACGCACTTTCCATAGTTTGCACCCCCTTGTGGGGCGTAGCCCCCTCGAATACTGTATCCAGTGTACCACAGGCATAGTTGAATTTCAATATACGCAGAAATAATTTGTTACATTCAGCATCGGAATGTGCTATAATTACCGAACAAATAAGCTATAAAGGGATGGGAACAATGGTAACTGTAAATAATCTCAGCATGTCTTTTGGGGGCACGACGCTTTTTTCCCAGGTGGACCTGCAATTTACCGCAGGGAATTGCTATGGGGTCATTGGCGCAAATGGATCCGGCAAATCGACTTTTTTGAAAATCCTTGCGGGGGAGATGGAATATTCGACCGGCAGCATTGAAATAAAGCCGGAGGTCAGGATGTCGGTGCTCAAGCAAGACCAGAATATGTATGATGAATACACTGTCGTCGAGACGGTGATTATGGGAAATCAGCGGCTGTTCGAGTGCGGCAAGGAAAAAGACGAGCTATACCTCAAGGAGGATTTTTCCGATGAGGACGGCATCCGCGCGGCGGAGCTTGAGGAGGAATACGCAGAGCTGGGCGGGTGGGAGGCCGAGTCGAATGCGGCGCAGTTGCTGCAGGGGCTTGGGATACCTGTGGACTGGCATGATGCGGCAATGAGCGAGATGGAGCCGCGCCAGAAGGTCAAGGTGCTGCTTGCCCAAGCGCTGTTCGGCTCTCCCGATATCATTTTGCTAGACGAGCCGACAAACAACCTCGATGTCGCATCGGTCGTCTGGCTTGAGGATTTCCTCATGGACTATGAGGGAACGGTCATAGTCGTTGCGCATGACCGGTATTTCCTAAACACCGTTTGCACGCACATGGTCGATATTGACTATGGGAAAATAAAGATGTATGTAGGGAATTACGATTTCTGGTATGATTCCAGCCAGCTTGTCCAGAGGCTGCTGAAAGAAAAGAACAAGAAAAACGAGGACAAGATAAGCGAGCTGGAAGAATTTGTCCGCCGTTTTTCCGCAAATAAGTCAAAGTCCAGGCAGGCCACCTCAAGAAAGAAGCTTATCGAAAAAATCAAGATAGAAGAGATGCCCGCATCCTCACGCAGGTATCCCTGGGTCGGCTTTAAAATGGAGCGCGAGCCGGGTAAGGACAGGTTGTTCGTCACCGATGTCTCCAAAACAGTAGATGGGGTGAAGGTGCTGGACAATGTCAGCTTTATTATGGGAAAGGAGGACAAAATCGCATTTATCGGCGACAACGAGAATGCGATAACGGCAATGCTCAAGATACTAGGAGGGGAGCTTGAGCCGGACGAGGGGGATGTCAAGTGGGGAGTTTCGACGACGCAGGCATACTTCCCAAAGGACAATTCGGAGTATTTCAACGATAGCGAGCTTGAAATTATAGACTGGATACGTCAGTTTTCCGAGGACAAGCGAGAGAGCTACCTGCGCACGTTTTTGGGCAGGATGCTGTTTGCGGGCGATGATGCTTACAAGTTGGTGAGGGTGCTGTCCGGGGGCGAGAAGGTGCGCTGTATGCTGTCGAAGTTGATGCTTTCCGGCGCGAGTGTGTTGCTTTTGGATCAGCCGACAAACCATTTAGATCTTGAGAGTGTCGCTGCGCTTAATAATGGGTTAATCGATTTTAGCGGCAATGTCATTTTTACGACGCACGATCACCAGCTTATCCAGACTGTTGCAAACCGCATAATCGAATTCAAGGATGGCGGTATAATAGACAGGGCTATGACATATGATGAATATGTCGAGTCGATGAAGGATTCAGCCTAAGCCCTATCGTAGTGGCGGCCTCCGGAGGCCGAACCCCACCGGAGGCCGCACTCAACATACCGCCTAATCTGTTGACATTGGTGTTGACGCACCATAATCAGTATCATCACCACCATCCGGGAACACATAATCACCCCCGGACACATCGCCACCATCATAAGGATAGTCGCCAACGCCAGAGTAATCCCCGCCATCAGTGTAATCGTCATCACCAGAATAATCCCCACCATCAGTGTAGTCGCCATCACTTGCTGACGCCGCAGTTGCGGGAATAGCTGCCATAGCAAACATTGCTGCCGCAGCTAGGGTGATAATGCGCTTCTTCATGTTCAAACCCTCCGTATGATTTTACTCTATCGTCAATCCTTTTAATAAAAATACTTCCAATGGCACGCTTTTTCCCTTTAGCGGGATTTCCCCGACGGACTCGGCCTCTATGCGGCCGCGCAGCGCATCGAACACGTCGCGGCTGATTAGCACCTGCGACTCCTTTGCGTTGGATTCAAGCCTTGCGGCGGTGTTTACCGCATCGCCTATGGCGGTGTAGTCTTTCCGGAAGGACGGACCCAGATTGCCCACAATCGCCTCCCCGCAGTGGACTCCGATGCCAAAGGCTAAGTCTATGCCGTAGTGGACCCTGATTGACTCATTGACCGCCGCAGCGCCGGACACCATGTCCCATGCGGCCTTTACCGCTTTGTAAATATAATCCTCAAGCGGCACAAAGCCGTTAAACAGAACCATTCTTTTTATTGCCACCGATGGGTGCTGCTGCTTCTTATGTAAGGCTGTACAATACCAGCTAATACTAATCTGCACTGCAAAGCATATAGTATTGCTAGGACTTTAATAGACAAATTACATTGTAAATAATGCCGAAAATACGATATATATATTGCATTATTTTGTGTTGTGTGCTACTTTGAAACATGAAGAATGTGAACAAATTGTGACCAAGTGCCATGGTGTAGAAATTGTGGCACCCCGGCAACCGTAATTAATCATCGCAAAGTTTTTAGCAGCCGTCAGAGTAATCGCATTTTTGTACTGTTAGCAGTCGAGCCCAAATAGGAGGTAGGAGAAAATGAAACAGAAAAAGGTAAAAAGTTTAAGTAAAAAATTGACAATCCGGGTAATACTGATCTCTCTGGCCATCTTGATGATTGCGGTTGTATCGTCACAAATTTCTTCAAACAGTTCATTTTGGAATGCGACTGAGGAATCAATCGCAAAATCCACGTCAATAGCGGCCAGGGACGTCCACACGGTGTTCACGCAGGCTGAGACGTTATTGATGTCTGTCTCGGATAGTACAAGATTTCTGCCATATACCGATCCGCAGGTTATGGAAAGGTACCTATTTAGCGCAAGGTCGTTATATCCTTTTGTAAGCGAAATTTACATGGGTATTGCAGAAACTAACCAATATATAGACGGTGCTGGGTATGTGCCTCCGCCGGAGTGGGTATTGACACAGCGTCCTTACTACATAGGGGCGATGGCCACGGACGGTATTTTCTATCAGGATCCCTACCTTGCCAGTACGGGCGAAATTTTCTCTTCTCTTGCCGTTAGACTTAATAACGAGCAGGGCGAGGCCATCGGTGTAACTGTCTTGGATCTTGCGCTGAACACCTTGCTGGATATCTGCGACAATTCCACCATTCCCGGAACAACGGCGGAGAGCTTTTTGCTCGACAGCAACATGCGGATTCTCGCACATCATAACAGCGGCTTCATGCCTGCGGTGCAGGCCGGAGAGGCTGTTTACATAGACTATAATTCAATAGGTGTTGTGGAACTAGAGGCGATTGCGGAAGGCGTCGGGTATGAGCCAAGGCTTATCAAAGCTATTGACTATGATGGTGTTGAAAAATATATAAGCACAGCTGTTTTGCCCGGCTCAAATTGGACGTTCGGATTTGCCGTCCCCGTGGACGATTTCGCCGCCAACCTAAACACGACCTCATCGATAATCATGTACGCCGCAATCATAGTTGTCGCACTTGTCGCAATATTTTTTGCAACACAATTTCTGCTCATCCGCCCGCTTAAACCTATCGACAAAATTGTTGATACGGCAAGAAAGCTGGCGGCGGGCAAAACGCCGGAGCCGCTCAATGTTGTTACCGACGATGAGTTAGGTGTACTGGCTGATGATTTTAATGAATTTATCAAAAGCACGCAGGAGCAGGTGACTGTTTTGAGTAAAGTGGCCAATGGGGATCTTACCTCAGAGGTTGTGCCGAAATCAGAGGATGATATTCTAAGTAATGCCATAAACCGCATGTCGGAAAACACTCGGGAGCTGATAACCGAAATTACAAAGTCGTCCTCACTGGTTTCCTCGGGGGCAAAGCAGGTTTCAGACGGCGCAACGTCCCTCGCTCAAGGGGCGACTGAGCAGGCAGCCACTATTGAACAGCTGTCGGCCTCTATTGCTCAAATATCTGAGAGCACAAAGGCAAATGCGCAGACCGCCGATAAGACATATAAGCTGTCTTCCACAATCAAAAACAGAGCGGAGGAAGGTAGCCATCATATGGATGAAATGATTGCTGCTGTGGGCGATATTAATGAAGCGAGCAGGAGTATCAGCAAGATTATCAAGACGATTGATGATATCGCATTCCAAACAAATATTCTCGCGCTTAATGCTGCCGTTGAAGCTGCGCGCGCAGGGCAGCACGGAAAAGGATTTGCGGTGGTGGCCGAGGAGGTGCGCAATCTTGCCGCTAAGAGCGCAAAGGCCGCTAAGGATACTGGTGATATGATTCAAAACTCTATGGAAAAAGCGGTGCTTGGCTCCCGCATAGCCGAGGAGACTGCCGCAAGTCTTGGGGAAATTGTTGTAGGTATAAACGAGACAAGCCAGCTTGTTGCCGAGATAAGCAAGTCATCAGAGGAGCAATCAGAGGGTATATCGCAAATTAACATAGGCATAGACCAAGTGTCGCAGGTAATACACCAAAATAGTGCAACTGCTGAAGAATCGGCAGCCACCTCGCAGCAAATGAGCAGTCAGGCCGATATGCTAGAACACTTAATCTTACAATTTAGACTTGACAGTGACGAGCACCCACCCAGGCTTGGTGCCCACTAACCCGCAACTGCAAATAAATTCACGAACGTGCCGATACTGGCGTGTTCGTGAATTTTATGTGGGGTCAGGGGCGGGCTTGGGTTTGCGCCGTCACCCTACGCAAATTTTAAACTGATATCCAGGGCCTTGACCGAGTGGGTCAGGGCTCCTATTGATATGAAGTCGACGCCCGTCTCGGCTACTGTTTTCAAGCCGCTTTCGTCCAAGTCGCCCATGTTGCCTGACGCTTCTGCTTGGGCTCTGCCTGACATTAGCTTTACCGCCTCCGCCATCATGGCCGGCGGCATGTTGTCGAGCATTATGACGTCTGCTTTTGCCGCAAGAGCCTCCTCCACCTGCGCAAGGGACTCTGTCTCGACCTCAATTTTGAGCGTCTGGGGGCAATTTGCCCTTGCAAGCTCTATGGCCCTTGTTATGCCGCCCGCAGCGGCGATGTGGTTGTCCTTTATGAGCACCCCGTCTGAGAGGCCAAACCTATGGTTCGAGCCGCCGCCGCAACGGACGGCGTATTTGTCGAGCACCCTCAGGCCGGGGGTCGTCTTGCGCGTGTCCACAATCTTCGCCTTTGTGCCCCTTATGGACTCTACGGCTTGCGCTGCCCTTGTGGCGACCCCTGACATATGCTGCATGAGATTTAAGGCCGTGCGCTCGCCGGTCAGGATGCTTCTGGAGTTGCCGGTTATTTCCGCTATGATGTCCCCTGCATTTACCCGCTGGCCGTCGCTCACTTTGGGCGTTATCTTGACGCCGGGGTCGAGGAGCTCAAATGTTCGAACGGCGACTCCGATGCCGCATATAACCCCCGGTTCTTTCGCCGTGAAAGCGCCTTTTGAAATTGCGTCCTCAGGGACGCAGCAATTAGTCGTGACGTCGCCTGTGCCAATATCTTCGCGCAACGCAGAGAGCAAAAACTCGTCAAGCCCTAAATTATTGTAGCCCTTATTAGTCAATTTAGTCAATCCTCCATATAATGTGACCCGATGCTCCCGGGCCGGCTCAGCGCCGCTTCAATTATTGCGCTTGCGACCGTGGCTATGTTCAGTGTTTCGAGGTAAATGTTGCTATCGTCATAAACGGATTTCAGCTGCGACAGTATTTCGCCAACCTCGCCCAGCGCCAGCTCAAGGCCTTCTTTTTGCCTAAGTGCGCCGCAATGGGCGCTCATGAGCTGCCTCACGTTTTTTCTAAGCTCTGCATAGTCAAGCTGCGCATGTGGGCGGGAGGGAATTGCCTTTAGGTCAGTTTCGGTGCGGGGGGAGGTCTCGTTTTGCGCTGCGTTTATAAATTGTGCGGCACGGCGACCAAATACAAGGCACTCCAGCATCGAGTTTGACGCAAGCCGGTTTGCGCCGTGGACGCCAGTGCTTGCCGCTTCGCCGCAAGCAAACAGGCCGCAGACATTGGTGCGCCCGTCAATGTCCGTCTCTATACCGCCCATTATGTAGTGCTGGACAGGGCGGACGGGGATTCTGTCCTGCGCTATATTAATCCCATTGCCGAGGCAAACACTATATATTGTTGGGAAACGTTTTTTTAAGAAGTCTTCGGATTTTGAGGTTATGTCGATAAATGCGTGGTCTTCGCCGCTTCGCTGCAGTTCCCTGATTATGCCCCGCGCGACTATGTCGCGTGGGGCCAGCTCAGCCAGCTCGTGCTGGCCGACCATGAAGCGCTCGCCCTTGCTGTTGACCAGCAGGCCGCCTTCCCCCCGCACAGCCTCGGATATCAAAAACTCGTGCCCATCGCTTTCTGCGCTCCATAGGCCCGTGGGGTGAAACTGCACAAATTCGATATTCTTGAGCCTCGCCCCTGCCCGCATCGCAGCGGCAAGTCCGTCGCCGGTAGCAATCGAAGGGTTCGTGCTGGACTTATAGACCTGCCCGATGCCTCCTGTTGCGATAACTACGTTGCGCGAGCGGAAAAAAAGGAACTCGCTGTCGCCATACCTAACAATGGCGCCTGTGACTCCATCTTTGTCCGCCGCAATGTCGAAGAGGCACGAATCTCCGCTAAATGTGATATTCTTGCGTTTAGAAACGATATGGGAGAGCTGCTGGACAGTCTTGCGGCCTGTGGCGTCGCCGCCGGCATGCACGACGCGGCGCTTATTGTGCCCGCCCTCGCGGGTGAATTGGAGCTCTCCTTTTTCATCCAAATCAAAGGGCACGTTGAGTCCCACAAGGGTTTCGATATCGGATGGACCTTCGTTTACAAGCACCGTGGCGGCCTCAGTGTCACAAAGGCCCGCGCCCGCTATTACAGTATCTTCAAGATGGAGCTCAGGGGCGTCGTCATGGCTTATTGCTGCGGCTATGCCTCCTTGGGCCAGCCAGGAGTTTGAGACGTCGATGTTGTCCTTGGCTAAAATGACGCAGCTGAGCCGCTCGTCGATGTTGAGGGCGGTGTACAGCCCCGCCAATCCGGCGCCAACTATGACGACGTCAAAGTCAAAGACTTTTTCAATTTTGGTGTCTCCGCTAATAGCAAATCTCACAGCATTTCTCCTAATGTGGGGGGTAGCAACTTAAGTGACTGATACTTTCTTGTTTTTTTTATTGGCGGTTATGAATCACTGTTATGCTAAAATATAAGGATTCCTACGACTGCGCTGCCCGCTAAGAATAAAATCGGGTGGAATTTAAGCCTGTTTACTAAAATGAACAGCACGGCTGCAAACAGCAATGCTCTGACATCGAACAAATCCAAGGGCCTACCTGTATGCGACCAGAGTTCTTCGTTTAAGAGGGAGTGCCGCAGCACAATAAGCCCGGCGGCGGCAATCAGCCCGAGCGATGCGGGGCGCAGGCCGTAAAATGTGGCGGACACCATCGTGTTGTTGCGAAACCGAGACAGCAGCCGGGCGACTACGGATGCTATGATAAGCGAAGGTAAGAGCAGCCCAGCTGTGGCAACAATGCCACCAGGGATGCCGGCTGCCATAAATCCTGCATATGTCGCAATATTTACGCTAATAGGGCCGGGCGTGGATTCGGATATGGCTACCATATCCAAGAGTTCCTCAAGCGTGAACCAACCTGTATTTTCGGACATCTGCTTCAAGAATGGAATTGAAGCGAGCCCTCCGCCGAACATAAAAAGGCCGGTCAAGAAAAATTCATAGAACAGTCTGAGCAGAATCATTTTGCACCTCCGTTGAAGGCATTGCTTCTGCGGAGATTGGTGATTGCGATTCCACAAAGGCCGGCTGCGACCACCAGCACAGCCACAGGAAGGTTGGTAAAAACAGACAGGAGGAACACTGCGGCGAATATGAGGATTGCCGATTTGTCTACAACAGAGTTTTTCCAGAGCTTAAAAACTGTGTTTAAAATGAGCACGCTGACGCAAATCCGGAGACCGATAAATGCTCTTTGGATAATGGGGTGGCCTGCGACGTTGTCGAGTAGCGACGCTATAAGCAGTATTAGCACGACTGATGGAAGAGTCACGCCGAGAACAGCTGCGATGCTGCCTATGATGCCGCGTTGCTTGTACCCGACGATTACGGCGGCATTTGGAGCTATAGCGCCCGGCAGGCATTGGCCGACCGAAAAAAACTCGGTTACTTCGTCTTTTTCCAACCAGCGGTGCTTTTCGACTAAGACCCGGTGGAACATCGGGAGCATAGCATAGCCGCCGCCAAAGGTAAATGTGCCTATATACGCAAAGGAAAGGAAGAGCTTAATAAGCATTCTGGCGCCGGACTCCTTCACTGTTCGTCTTGTGTTGGATTATATCAGAAATGGTTGCGCTTAACAATAAAAAAATAAGCGTAGTAAATTGACCATTTCGGGCGGTTGGCAAGCGACGTGTGAACTGCCGGCATCAGCTGACGGCTTGCAGGCAGGGGTATGACTTGCAACTCTGGGGTGTGCGCCTGTGAGAAATAAAAGCCAAAGAGACCCAGCCTGAGCTTCTCAAGCTGAGCCTGTTTGCAGGTGGCCGGCTAAGCAGTTATGTCTATTGGGACAAGCGCGCCGCGACCTGAGAGTCTAGGACGTATGCACGGATTTTTTTGAGGTTAATTTCGTTTAGTGATTCAAATTTTGCCCCATAGGTATTCGTGCTCGCTTCGTCAGTTACGGCGCGGACTATTTTGCATAGCACTATGACGCGCTCCGTATGCGAATTGCCTGAAGCCGAAACGACTGACGCACCGCTTTCGCCGCTGGTCGTCAGCATGAGCTCAGTCGGGACTATTTCACCGACAGTGAGCAGTTGGCTCGTAGACAGCTTTACGCCGCCCGCACTGATGTCAATGATTTTTGCATCGTGTTTCACTTCGTTTAGGCGCAGTGTAGCGTGTAAGTCTGCTGAGACGCGGACATACTCCCTACGGTTTGCGGGTATTGTTTCGGGCTCAATCTTAACTGGCTCGCTGGCCACGTTCTCGTCAATTATCGGCGCAGACGCACTTACTTTGCGTCTTTTTAGGAAGTTTGTCATTGGCATATTCACACCATCCTGTCTATTAATTCTATAAAATATTGCTCCATATTCATCATTATGCCAGAAAAAAAGATAAAATTCAAGTTTTTTTTGGAGAATCCTCTAAAAATCTTCTAAAAAACGATAATCTTGCGTTTTCCACGCAGCAAGGGTATACTATCTGCGGGTTCATTTAGAGTTGAACGGTATTCTGGAGGTAATTGTGAAAGTATACCTAATAAGTATAAACTGGGACTGCCACGGCAAGGTTTGGTGCGCTGTGAGCGACAAAATTCCGCTTGCGCTTGAGTCGGACTCATTTGACGCACTTCTCGAGAGAGTCAAAAAAGCAGCGCCGGAAATAATCGAGTTAAATGCCGCCGAGCCTGTCGGAATATTGCACTTTGTCGCAGAGCGAAGGGAGGGGGTAGAGTGATTGGCTCATTTGAGAAGCAAGTTAGGGAGGCCCTTGAGGGCGGTGGATGCACATTTGTAAAGCGTGGCGAGTGTGATTATGAAATTTGGCACAATCCGAAAACAAACAGGCATTTTCCTGTTGATGATATTATAAAATCAAGGCGGCATGCTAACACCGTTATGAGGCTGAGCAGGGTAGAGCACCAGTTCTGATGCGCAACACTTCTGCAAGCTATCCGTTGCTGCCGGGCCAATTTGCATGCTGGTTTAAAGATGCATCCTAAAAACGCACTTGTTTTTTTATCAAGACTGTGCTACACTTATCTTCAGTAATTAGGACAAAAATGGAATGAAAAACTACAAATTGAGGGGATGTTTTAAAGAGCATGTTGAAAAGCTTAAAAAGTAAGATAGCCATTCCGAATATTGGGATATTCATGTTGATAATCGTGTCTATCGTAGTGTATGTAACCCTTACGACTGCAGATCTTGTGGAGAACTTTGATGAAGACAGGATGGCTGCGGCGACACAATCGGTTCAAGCCTACCTTCGTGCGCATGAGCAGAAGACCCTTATAGCGGCGACCGCCATGGGCGGCAGCTCTGAGTTGGTAAGACTTATAAACGAAGGAGACAGGGAAGCGGTCTGGCGGTTCTTGTTTGATATAAAATCGGTTATGGGGGTTGACGAAATCATTGTTGCCAACGCCGAAGGCATAACCATTGCGCGTTCCCATCTGAGAGACAGCTTTGGAGACGATGTGAGCGGCGTGCCTTCCGTTGCGGCCGGCCTTCGCGGGGAAGTTTTGCAACTCTACACTCCCACGCCCACAGCCTACATGGTTATGACTACCGCATCGCCGATTATGGACGGCGATCAGCTTGTAGGCAGCGTTGTGGTTAATTTTGTTGTAGGTTCTAGCGAATTCCTAGACGGTGTTCGCGACTCCTTCGGAGTAGATGCCACAGTCTTTGCGGGTGATACTTCAGTTGCATCCACCCTTATACACCCTGACACAGGCAACCGCGCCGTAGGTACCCCCGTCGCACAGCACGTTGCGGACGCAGTCCTTGGCCGCAGGGAGCACCTTGCTGTGGAATTGAATATATTTGGAAGGTTGCCTTATTTGGCATACTATTTCCCTCTGATTGGTGCTGACGGCAGGACGCCTGTAGGCATGTTCTTTGTTGGAATCTCCCAAGGATATGCCGACGCCATAACCAGTGCCCAACAGCGCAATATGATTATTATCGGAGCGGTGGGGCTTGTGGTAGTCGTACTGATTGTGCTCTACATTGCCAACATGATAAGCAAGCCTTTGGGCATATATGAGGGATGGATGATAACCACTGCAGTCGAAGGGAATACCATGCGGTCAGCGGCGGAACGCGCAGAACTCGACAAGTATGCAAGCCGCAGTGACGAAATTGGAATGCTATTCGGCTCGTATTCGAAGCTTATCGACGTTTTTGAGAAACTTGAAAAAGAGATTGAGGAGATAGCAGGCGGAAATCTTGATTTGGAGGTAGACTTGCGAAGCGACCAGGACACCATATCCAAAACACTCCAGAAAATGGTGGACAACCTCAACCAAATGTTTAAGGAAATCAATTTGACTTCCACACAGGTCGCTACCGGCTCAAAGCAAATTGCTGATGGGTCGCAAGCCCTCGCCCAGGGAAGTACCGAACAGGCGGCTTCCGTGCAGCAGCTCTCGTCATCCATCAGCGAAATTGCACAGAAAACGAAAGACAATGCGGATAAGGCGGAACGCGCAGCTCTGCTCGCAAACGAGATTAAGACCAATGCGGAAAAAGGCAGTAAGCAGATGGATGAGATGATGGCTGCCGTTAAAGACATAAATGTGTCTAGCCAGAGTATAGGCAAGGTCATTAAGTCTATCGATGATATTGCATTTCAGACGAACATACTTGCGCTCAATGCTGCGGTTGAAGCCGCTCGCGCAGGGCAGCACGGCAAAGGATTTGCGGTCGTGGCGGAAGAAGTCCGCAATCTTGCAGCCAAGAGTGCCGAGGCGGCCAAAAATACCGAGAGCCTTATTGTGGATTCGATAGAGAAAGCCGAGTTGGGTTCCCGCATCGCAGACGACACGGCTGCGAGCTTAGTTGAAATAGTGGCCGGAATCGGCGAAAGCAACCAGCTTGTAAATGAAATAGCAAAATCTTCGGAGGAGCAGTCTGCCGGAATTATGCAAATCAACATGGGCGTTGATCAGGTAGCTCAAGTTATTCAGCAGAACAGTGCTACGGCGGAGCAGTCAGCTGCGGCGTCGCAAGAAATGAGCGGGCAGTCGACTATTCTGGAAGGGCTGGTCTCTCAGTTTAGGCTAAAAAACACCAGCGGCCTTGGAAAATCTTTGGATTCACAGAGGCTGCCATCTCCTGCCCAGGGGAAAAACCATGCGCAGAGCGGATCTGGCAGAGAGTTTGGAAAGTATTAAAAGCATTTAGTACTGATTTGAAATGGGCAGACTATGTCTGCCTTTTTCATTTTGACACGCCAGGGCTTAACGTGATAACATGTATCAATTTTAGCAACACTGTAAGGGAACGGTGCAGTCAGTGATAGATATTTCAATACAAAATATAAAAAAGGCCTTTGAAGAAGGCAATGACATCCTTGACGGCCTGACATTTGACATTAACCAAGGCGAGCGAGTCGGTTTACTGGGCAAAAACGGCGCCGGAAAGACCACCTTGCTCAGGCTGATAACCGGGGAGCTTTCGCCCGACGAGGGCGATGTCGTCATACCCGGGCAGAAAAAACTGGGGCTTATATCACAAATCCCGATATACCCATCCGGCTATACCGCTGAAGACGTCATGAGGACAGCCTTTGATGGGCTCAAAGCTATCAGAGGGGAGATGGAGGCGGTAGAAAGGCTCATGTCCGAAGCTGCGTCGGACGAGGTTTTAAAAAAATATGACAGCCTTTCTTTTGATTTTGAGAGGTTGGGCGGCTATAGTATGGAATATGAGCTAAACACGGTCGCAAACGGCTTGCGGATTCCCGAAGCCCAGCGGGGGCAGCCTTTTGACACGCTCTCAGGCGGCGAGAAGACGAGGATAAACCTAGCAAGGCTGATTTTGGAAAATACGGACATACTGCTGCTCGACGAGCCGACGAACCACTTGGATATGCGGGCGACGATGTGGCTCGAAGAATTCCTTCAGAAATTCAAGGGTACGGCGCTTATAATCTCGCATGATAGGTATTTTCTGGATAAGACAATCAACCGGGCGATTGAGATTAAAGAGGGGAAGGCCGAGTTCTACAGCGGGAACTACAGCTATTATGTTCAGGAAAAGCAGCGCCGCTACGAAGAGCAGCTGGAGAAATACGAGCGGGAACAAGCAGAGTCGAAAAGGCTGCACGACGCCGCAGACAGGCTGAAGCAGTGGGGCACAGGCAATAAAGCGCTAATGAAAAAGTCATTTGCAATGCGGACAAGAGCAGAGCGCGTCATAAAAACGGACAGGCCCGGAAAGGATAAGTCGGTGCGGGCGAAGTTTGGCGAACGGGAGTTTCGCGGCGATGAGGTCCTGATATTTCGCGGACTTGAGAAATCGTTTAATGGGCGCGAGCTATTTTCAATCGGCGAGATGGAAGTCCGGGGCGGCGAGCGCATTGCGCTCATAGGAGACAATGGGAGTGGAAAGACGACGCTTGTCAACATGATAATGGGCGAAATCAAGCCTGATTCGGGATTTGTCAGAAAAGGTCCGTCGGTCAAGCCGGCATATTTGCCGCAAATAGTGAAATTCGAGCATCCGAGGCGCACATTGCTCGATACCCTGATTTATGAGCAAAATGTAAGCCCGCAGGCCGGGAGGAACAGGCTGGGCGGCTTTATGTTTTCCGGCGAGGATGTTTTTAAGCTGGTGGGGGATTTGTCCGGCGGGGAAAAGAGCCGCCTGCGGCTGTGCATGCTGATGGATGGGGAAATCAACCTGCTAATCCTCGACGAGCCGACCAACCATCTTGACTTGCCGTCTCGCGAGTGGATTGAAGCCGCAGTTGATGAATATGGCGAGACTTTGCTGTTTATATCGCACGACCGATATTTTATAAACAGGTTCGCCACGCGCATATGGGAGATTGAGGACGGAGTTCTCACCGATTTTTTAGGCACGTACCCCGAGTATTTGGCGTCGAAGGAGTCCGTTGCGCCTAAGCAGAAGGCGTCAGCAAAAAAAGAGCCAGCTGCGCACCCCAAGGCCAAAAAAAAGCCTGCCGACGCTCAGAAGGAGCTCAGAAGGGTGGAGCGGGAGATTGAGAAGCTGGAATATGAGCTGGCCGAGATAGGCGGGAACAAGGAAGCTTTTTCAAGCGACTACGAGAAGCTGATGGAGCTGGATGAGCGGGAGGGGAAGGTGAAGGGTGCGCTAAATGCGCTAATGGAGCAGTGGGAAGAGCTGGCGTGATAAGGTTAAAAACATTAGGCTTCTGACGCCCTCCGTTCCCTTTCTGCCTGGGAAGGGCGCAGATAGCTTGGCTCTAGGTCCACTGCCGGAATTTGCTCTGACCTGAGCGCCGCAAGCGCAACTCCGTAGGCAGTCTGGCATCGGAGCAAGGCCGGGGCGAGGCGGCATGGGACGCCTGCGGCAGTGAGGTGCTCATGGCTGATTGATGCACCGTCGCCTATGAGGCAGATCTGGGAGTCGCAGCCTTTGAGCTCAGCGGCGAGATCATCAAGGGATACAGCCCTGTCCTCGCACAGCCTATAAAGCGAGTCGCCTTTCCACTTGAACAGCGCATTGTACACTTGGCTGCGCCTGGCGTCCATCACGGGGCAGATGATTATTCCGTGCTCCGGCATTTGGTGAGCCATAGCTTCCAATGTCGAAACGCCGCATGCCGGCTTGTCTGCGCCCCATGCGAGCCCCTTGACAGTCGATACGCCAATCCTCACGCCAGTGAAAGAGCCTGGGCCGCTGGACACGGCAAATAAATCGATGCCGGATATGGGGAGTTCAAGATTCCTAAGCAGGTTTTCCGTCATCGCAAGGAGCGTGCGGCTATGGGTCAGGCCGTTATTTTGGAAATACTGACCAAGCAGCGTTTCGCCATCGCAAATAGCCACGGAAGCCGATTTTGCTGATGAATCCATAGCGAGTAAAATCATCTGAGAAAACCTCCATTGTTAATTGAAATCCGGCGCTTGCCGCCGTCTAGGCTTTCAAGCTTCACTACTATAGAGCCCTCTGGAAAAGCGCCGGGAACCTTTTCGCTCCATTCCACAGCACAGACTCCGCCCCGCTCGAGGTAGTCGTCCCAGCCAATGTCAAAAAGCTCGGCTTCGCTTTCGAGCCTGTACATGTCAAAGTGGAACAAGGGGATTTCGCCCGGATACTCATTTACAATCGTGAATGTCGGGCTTGAAATGTCCATCTTTATGCCGAGGCCTGCCGCTAAACCGCGCGTGAAGGCCGTTTTGCCTGTGCCAAGCCCGCCGTGCAGTGCAACAACCGAGCCCGGGGGCAGCTTCTCGCCGAGCTTCTGGCCCTCCTGAACCGTTTCTGATTCATTGTTTGTGATTATTGTCATACATTACACAATAACATGAAGCGGGTAATTAATAAAGCATTTTAAAATCGTTTTAAGGTTTACTGAACCTAAAAAAAGTGGTACAATAGGCAGGGGAGTGGCAAAAGGCATTACTTTTAATCCGAGGATGACAGATGAAGGTACTAATCAAGGCGATAGCGAAGTTCTTTAGCGAAGCGGATGTTTTGCTGCTTGCGCTTAGCCTAATCAGCGTTGTATATGGGATAGTCCTCGTTTACAGCGTTGTGAGGAATTTTGAGACGGGCAATGAGTTTTATGTCCAAATTGGCGCAACGGTCATAGGGCTGGGTTTGTTTGTGCTGTTTTCTTACGTTGACATAGACATTATCGCGGACAAATCCGTGCTTCTGCTCATATTCAGCGCACTCTTTATTTCTACTCTGCAATTTTGGGGGGTGGGGATGGAAGAGGTTGGAAACAATGCTTGGCTTAGGTTTGCTGGAATAGGGATTCAGCCTGCCGAGGTCGTAAAAATCCCATTTATCATTATAATCGCAAAGATGATAACAACCTTCAGGGAACGCAAGTCGCTCAACAACTTCCTTTCGCTTGTCCAGATTGTCTTGGTATTTGGAGTGCTGACTGCACTGATACTTGGCGTTTCCGCAGACCTCGGGTCTGCACTGGTTTACGCATTTATCCTTTTGGCGATGCTATTTGTGGGTGGGGTAAAGCTGAGATGGTTTGCTATTGGCGCTGCCATTGTCGCTGCTGTGTTTCCATTTTTCTGGGCTAACTACATGACGGACCTCCAACGAGCGCGCGTCATGGCTCCTTTTCCGTTTTTTGCTGATACGCTGGGCGTCGGCGTGTATGACAGGATAAACTGGCAAGCAAACCAAAGCGTGAGCGCCATAGCGTCCGGCGGATTTCTCGGGCAAGGCTTGGGTAATGGAAGGTTCACACAGAACCAGTCTATACCTGCGCAGCACACTGACTTTATTTTCTCGGCTGCGGGAGAGGAGCTGGGCTTTTTAGGGTGCTTGATTATTGTGGGCTTACTTGTTTCGGTAATAGTGAGGTGCGTCTACGTCGGGGTTAAATCAAATAACTCGCTTGGCATGCTGGTCTGTACGGGGGTTGCTGCTATGCTCATAATTCATACGATTTCCAATATTGGCATGAACCTTCGAATGTTGCCGGTCATTGGGATTGGGCTTCCATTTTTTAGCTATGGAGGTTCGGCGATTGTGACGTGCATGGCGGCGATGGGGATTGTTTCCGGCATAAAAATGCGCCCGAAGCCGTACAGGTTTAGGTCATTGTAGGTTCTTCAATAGGGTAGCTGATGCCGAGCGGTTTGCAGGGGTGTGACTAATAATCACTATGTTCTTCACACGTCGCTTGCCAACCGCCCGAAATGGTCAATTTACTACGCTTTTTCCGCTAGAACGGGTCTTGTCGCCCTACATACGCGAAAAAAGCGTAGCAAACAGCCCATTCCGGGCTACCCTG
>Ga0209755_10002727_pt1 | contig 23591 bp, 19 predicted proteins | sample TergutCo191P1_FD_187301 | JGI IMG/M metagenome (GOLD analysis project Ga0209755, IMG submission 187301) | Cornitermes sp. P1 segment gut microbial communities from Petit-Saut dam, French Guiana - Co191P1 (SPAdes) (version 2) | ecosystem: Host-associated > Arthropoda: Insects > Digestive system... | reverse complement strand
CCCCCCCCCCCCCCCCCGCGCCATCACTCCACCAGCGCGAGAAAGTCCTCTACGCTCAGGTGCGGCTGCAGCGCACGGTTGATGGACATGGCGCACAGTTTGGCGGCGCGCTGCACCAGCAGATCAATCTCACGCGGGGTGACCATCATGGTTTTGCAGGCTTGCGTATCCTTCGGCTGGCAGTCGCTAAGCTCGCTGACGAGCGTTGCGGCATCCACCACCGTGGGCACGCCCAGGGCGATCACCGGCACACCGAGCGCCGCTTCGTTGAGCTCTCGCCTTGCGTTGCCCACGCCCGAGCCCGGCACGATGCCCGCGTTGCTCATTTGCACGGTGCAGCCCAGGCGGCTCACGCTGCGCGCGGCGAGGGCATCCACGATGATCACCGCGGCGGGCTGCAGCGCCTGCACAGCAGCTGCGATGAGTTCGCCGCTTTCCACGCCGGTGCGACCGAGCACGCCGGGCGTGAGTGTGCTCACCGGGCGAAGTTTGCCCAAGCCCGCGCTTTTGGCGAGCTCTGCTGAAATGTGGCGCGTGGCGAGCACTTGCTCGCAGCATGCAGGACCGAGCGCGTCGGGCGTCATGCTTTGGTTGCCGAGCCCTGCCACCAGCACCGTGCCCTGTTTGGGCAGCAATCGATGCAATTCCTCCGCCACGCACTGCATTGCCGCGCCGTACACATCGGCGTAGTCGCCCAGTGGCGGCAGCTCCATGGTCACATAATGCCCCACCGGCTTGCCCAGCGCCCGCGCGCCGCGCTCATCTTGCACATGCAGGCGGGTGACGCGGAATTCGCCGTGGTCGTCGTTGGTGCAGCGCACACCTTCCATTTTCTGGTCAATTGCCATGCATTCTACCGCTAAATCACTACGAAAATTCATACATGCCTCCTTTTGGGCATATTTTGTGTAAAAGCTGCAAAAAAAATACTTGCAATTGCCGCGGGAATGTGATACAATAGCCATATCATTGATATTTTGGGAGGAGAAAACCACATGAAAAAAGTCCTAGCACTCATCGCCGCCTTTGCCATGATCTTCAGCCTCGGCATCGTACTGACCGCCTGCGGCAACGACAATGGCAACGACAACGACTACGGCTACCCCAACGAGCTCGCTTCCTGCTGCACCCCAGACTACGACTGCGAATGCCCCGACTATCCGTATTGTGAAGACGACTGCGACTGCCCCACGCATGCTGCGAACGACAACGACAATGACAACGAAAATGAAAACGATGTTCTTGCCGCAGACGCAGACCCGGCAGACGACAACGACAACGACAATGATAACGACAACGAAGAGGAGCCCGAGCCGGTTGACCCCTTCCTGCCGCCGGCGAACCTCAACACGTTGAGCCAAGCCGCACAGCTGGAATATTTCAACTTGGTTGCCAACCGCGTGCGCACCGAGCGCCCCGGCTTTGACCGCCGCAACCGTTTGCTGCTGGGCAACATTCGTCTTTCGGGTGCTGCTGCCATTGCAAACCCCATCATCCGTCCCATCCAAAACAGCTTGATGCCCGGCAACTGGGAATATCAAACCTATACCCCCGGCACAGACAACCGTGAAGAATTTTTCTCCAATGCCGCACAAGCCTCCTCGCTGCGCCCGGGCGACATCACCTCCATCTCTTCGGTGGCTGGTGCAAACGGCAGCTGGACGATCACCGTGCGCATCCGTGAAGAAATCAACCCGATGCCCGGCATGGCAAGCGCCAACGGCCGCATCAACAACATTTTGTCGCCCCAAAGCGTGTTGGACGAAATCACCAACATCAGCTCCGCCATTTCGGCTGACGTGGAAGACGCAACCCTGCGTTACCACGATGCTTTTGCCACCGTGACCGTGAACGCGCAAGGTCAAGTGACGGCTGCGAGCAGCGGCTTTAACGTGGACGCAAACGCCGAGCGCGTGAGCATCGGACCGATCCGCACGAACGTGAGCGCACCGCAAGAAACCCGCTTGTATTTCACCAACTTTGTGTGGCGCTAAACCAACGATTAAATGGAGAGGGAGAATCATATGAAGAAAATTATCGCACTGATTGCCGCCATCGCCATGATTTTCAGCCTTGGCGCTGTGCTCACCGCTTGCCGCAATGGCAACGATGTTGACCTGCCTTACGACGAGTATACCACCGAGTACGAGTATACCACGGAGTATGAAGAGGAAACCACCGAGCCTTACGAAGAAACCACCGCAGAGCCCGAAACCACCACCGAGCCGGAAGTTACCGAGCCCGAAAACCCCTACGCCCCGCCGGAAAACCTCAACCAGCTTAGCCAAGCTGACCAGCTGGCGTTCTTCAACCGCGTGGTTAACCGCGTGCACCGCGAACGCCCCGGCCACACGCAAGTGCAAACGCTGCGCGTGGAAAACATGAACTTCACCGGCGCGGTGGGCACTGCACCGATTCAAGCGATCATCAATGGCGTTGTGAATCGCCTGATGCCCGGCCAGCCCGAAACCCGTGTGCGCACCCGCGGCCAAGACATCCAGTATTACTGGATGAGCAACGCGAGCGGCTATGCCTCAAACCTGCGCGCGCAAGACATTTCGCGCATCACCTCCACCCGCCAAGGCGAGAACTGGGTGATTGAAGTGCGTGTGCGCGAAGAAGTGAATCCCACGCGCCCCGGCGGACACCATGCCCGCATCGCCGGCATTCAAACGCGCGAAGAGCTTTTGGCGGAAATCACCGACGGTGCACCCATCACCGCGAACCCGGAAAACGCCACCGTCACCTATCGCAACGGCTATGCGCGCGTGACGGTGAACGCACAAGGGCAAGTGATTGCAGCCGCAAAAGGCTTTGACGTGCACGCCCAAGCCAACGATGTGCGCATCACGATCATCCGCACCAACGCAACGATCTACCAAAGCAGCCGCTGGACCTACAGCAACTTTGGTTGGTAAGTTTTTGAAGCACGGCACAACAGCATAAGCTCGCCTCCGGTGTGTTACACTAAACGCACCGGAGGTTTAGTATTGATGAAAAAAATTGTGATACCCATGACGATTCTTGTGGCGGCGCTGGTGCTCACCGGCTGCCGCGCACACCAGCCCGTGCACGACATTCCCGCTGCGGGCTATACCACGCAAATTGCCACCACGCAGGACGAAACCACTACCCTGCCTGCGCCGATGACCGAAGCGCAGCCGACCACTACCCTGCCTGCCGAGCCGCTGCCGCACATGGATACCAGTGCGCTGCCGGACAATCTGCATGAGCTGAGCGAAGCTGCGCAGCTGCATGTGTTCAACCAGGCTGCCAACGCGGTGCGGCACGAGCGTCCGGCGTTTTCGCGCCGCAGCCGCATGATGATGGGGCGCGTGAGTGCCAGCGGCATGGCGGGGCTGTTTACGCCTGCGCTCAACCCGATTTTGCAGCAGCAATTGCCGCCCGCCGAATGGGTGACTACGCAAGTTAACCGCGGGCAAAACAACGCCGGGCAGTTTTTCTCGGCGGGCACAAATGCTTCGGCGCTGACGATGGACGACATTGAGGCCATCGAAACGGTGCGCAGCGGCAACGGCTGGGTGATTACCGTGCACATTCGCGAAGAACGCAACGACCGCGTGCAGACGACCTTCACGCCACAGCAGCTCATTGACCAAACGCTCGGCGGCGTGCAAATTGTGCAAGTGAGCGCCGACAACACGACCCTGCGCCACCACGGCGGCTTTGCGACTGTGATGCTCAACGAGCAAGGCCGCGTGATGGAAGCACGCAGCGGGCTTGTGGTTTCGGCAACCGCGCGCGATGTGACCGTCGGTCCGCTGCGCGCCGACGCCGCGCTGAGCTATACCGTGCGGAACTACTACACGGACTTTGGGTGGTAGATTTTAGATGCTAGAGGTTAGAGGTTAGATGCGGGGGCGTGAGGGGATGGCGAGTGGGAGATTTCGCGCCCCCAGTCGCCGCGCCAACCACCCCGCCGTTGCGACGGCATCCCTCCACGGAGGGAAATGGGGCTTGAGGATATAACGGCTGCGTTTTTTTGACTTCGGGCGGCAAGATTGCCGTCCCTACAGGTTGCGGGTTGACGCGGGTAGGTGCAAACTTCGCACCCCCAGTCGCCGCACCAACGTCGTGCGATGCGCGGGTTTCGTTCGCGGCGACAGCCCCCGCGCCTGCGCGAGGGCCGCTCAAGAAACGATTTTCTGTGAGTTTCATCAAGCCGCGGCATGTAGGGGTGGCGATTTCGCCACCCGAAACCAATAAGTTATATTCAGTTTTCAAGGTGCGGTAAGATTGGGGTCGGCGGAGCTCTCGCCGGGGTCGCGGGCAGTGTAGCTTGGGGTCATGAAGCACATCTCGAAGAGCGTATTTTCATGTCCGCAGAGGCCTGCTCGCAACTTTACCCCTCCATATAACCCAGCAAAACACCGTTTTTCGCGCACTTTTTTGCGCGAAAATCACGATTTGGCGAAAAAAAGACAAAATTTTCTGTTTTTTCTGAAAATACAGGAAATTTCGTCTTGGATGTTTGTGCGGTTTGGCGATTAAGCACCCCCTGCTGGGGCTTGCTTTTTCAGCTGGCATGAAGCGAACACAGCGAAGCGATTTGCGCCCCGCGGGGTTGTAATTCGAGGGCGTTTTGGGCATAATAATTCTATGAGTGAAAGTGTTAAATTGCTGAAGCGCTTTGCCGCGCTTTGCCTAATCGTGCTGTGCTTGACCGCTGCGCTGGGGGCGGCGTCGGTGGTGCGCAGCAATACCCAGCTGCTGACGTTTGGCGAAGCCGGACAACAAGTTGCGTTTTCGATGGATACCCAAACGGTGACCGTTGCGACAAGCGAAACCGTGCACGTGCTGCCCCGTGTGAGCGCGTGGCTGCGCTGGGCTCGGCATGCGCCCGCGCCGGTGGGCACGTGGCTGATGCTGGCGTATGCTGCGAGGTGGTAGGCTCGCAGCGCGGCCTTCTTTTTCTTGAAAGAAAAAGAAGCAAAAAGAACTTTAGCCCGCTTCGCGGAGGGGATTTTTATGTGTTGTGTAGGTGTTGCCAAGGCCTCCCCCCTGGGGGAGGAAAGCACGTCGTAGGCGTGCAGGTGGGGGTATAACAACGCAAAAAGAACTTTGGACTGTTTTATGAGGCTGGGATAGGACACAGCGAAGCGCCACCTCCCCGCAGGGGGGCGGAGTCGGCTAGGATGGCTTGAGGGCTCTGGTTGCGATGTAGGTTGGCGCAATGGTTGCCCCGAAGTGATAGTCCTCATACAAGTCTGCCAGGCAAAAGCCTGCGCGCGCCTGCCCGCCGATCAAGGTGTCTAACGAATGGGAGAAATAACACGCATCTTCATCTAAGGCATCCAAGCCTTTTTCTTTGGCGTTTTTCAGTGGATTGATTGGCAGGGTGTGCGTCACTCGATCGTTTTCGTCAAGCGCCATTTGAAAGGGATTGCCAAAGCCTGATATCAGCACCCCACCGGGCTTCAGTACGCGAAAACATTCCCGCCAAACGTGCTCCACGTCGTCGATGTAGCAAACCGAAACGGGGTTGAAGACCAGATCAAAGCTGTTGCTGCGAAAGGGCAAGGGTTTTGTCATGTCGCCTTTGATGATGTTGATTGCATAGCCTTCGCGTTGCGCAACCATTTTCTCCGCTGCCAGCTGTTTGTCGGAGTAATCAAACACCGTAACTTGCGCGCCAAGTGCTGCGAAAATGGGCATTTGCTGCCCGCCGCCGCTGGCTAAGCCCAGGATTGTTCGCCCTTTGACCGGCATGTACCATGGCTCGGGAACGGCTTTTTGGCAGGTGACGGTCATGTGGTAAATCCCCTGTTTTGCCTGCAAAAATGCTTCATGCGTGATGGGGATTGTCCATGGGTCGTTTCCGGTTGCCCAGTTGTCCCAAAGTTGTGAGATTTGTTGTGTGTACTTATCTTGAAGGGTCATGGTTTGGCTCCTCGTGTAAAATAAATTTGTGCTCCGCACGCCTTCCTCAGTCACGCGCGGCGCGTAACTGCGTAACCGCCCCTACAGGTTGTGGGTTGGTGCGGGCAGGTGCAAAACCCGCACCCCCAGTCGCCGCGCCGCATGCCGTGGAGGAGAAAAACACGTTCGCGGCGACAGCCCCCGCGCCCGCGCGAGGGCCGCTCAGGAAACGGTTTTCTGCGAGTTTCGTGAAGCCGCGGCATGTAGGGGTGGCGATTTTGCCGCCCGGGGCTTTAGAACATCCCGCTCGCTCGCCCATAAAAATCCCACCGCGAAGCAAGATGAGGAGGTGCGGACGACCACAGGTCGTCCCTACGCGTAATACGGCCAAAGGCCGAATGAATCTCATTAACACCCCACCGCGAAGCGGCTAAAGTTTTTTGGTTCTTTTTTTCAAAAAAGAACACGCGTCTCCCACGCCGCAACCCGCGCAAGTCTCGCGGCAGTTTGGGGTGGTGTTTGCGGCATAGGCGCGCTGGCGCTCGAGGCGCAGGAACGTTGTGCTCACGCCGTAGTCGAGGTGCGACCATGGCAGTGGCTCGTCTAGGCTGCGGGCGCGCAGGTAGTCGTCGGGGTTGATGGACAGGCTGGCGAAGGCGTCGCGCCAACGCTGTGGGTCGAACTGCTCGTCCCAGCCGTCGAAGCGCGCACCGGCTGCCCAGGCGGCTTCGAGCACATCGGCGAGTTTTGCGTCGCCGCGGGCAAATGCGCCCTCAAGCAGGCTGGCATCGCAGCCGTGTGTTTTTACGCTGATCTTCTTGCTTTTCACGCTGTCACGCAGGAGCTGTTGCTTGCGGCGGATTTCGTCGCCATTGGCTTGTGCCTCCCACTGGAATGGGGTGTGCGGCTTGGGCACGAAGTTCGATGCACTCACCGTGACGGTGACGCCTTTGCCAGCGGGCTTGTTGGGGTTTGCGTAATAGGCCTCAACGATGGCTTGGGCGAGGGCGGCGATGCCTTGGATCTCTTCGTCGGTTTCGGTGGGCAGACCGAGCATGAAGTAGAGCTTGATTTGCGTCCATCCGGCGGAAAATGCGCGGGTGGCGGTGGTGAGCATCTGCTGCTGGGTGATGTTCTTGTTGATGACATCGCGCAGGCGTTGCGTGCCGGCTTCCGGCGCGAAGGTGAGCCCGCTGCGGCGCAGCTTTGCCAGGCGCTCGATGAGGTGGTCGGGAAATTCGTCGGCGCGCAGGCTGGGGGCTGCGACGTTGACTTTCTGCTCGGCTGTCCAGTTGAGGAGGCTGTCGAGCAGTTCGGGCAGCTGGGTGTAGTCACTGGTGCTGAGCGAACACAGCGACACTTCGTCATAGCCCGTGTTTTCGGTGACCAGGCGGCATTGCTCGCTGACGAGCTCGGGCGATTTCTCGCGCACGGGGCGAGTGATGAATCCCGCTTGGCAAAACCGACAGCCACGGATGCAGCCGCGAAACACCTCGCCGACGGTGCGGTCGTGCACGCTTTCAACGAGGGGCACGGGGAAGGTTTGGGGGAAGTAGGCGGTGTTCATGTCTTGTACGATGCGCTTGCGCACCACGCCTTGCGACACGCCGGGGACATCGCAGCCGTCAAGCTGTGCGGCTGCTTGCAAGAAGGCTGCGCGGTTGCCTTTGTGCAGGGCAAGCAGGTCAAGCAGCTCGTTGAGGACTTCTTCTCCCTCACCGATGACGAAGAGGTCGATGAAGGGCGCGATTGGCGCGGGGTTGCAGGTGCATGGTCCGCCTGCGATGACGATGGGGTGGCTGTCGTTGCGCTCGGCGGCGCGCAGAGGGAGACCTGCGAGGTCGAGCATGGTGAGCACGTTGGTGTAGCACAGCTCGTATTGCAGGGTGAATGCAAGCAAGTCGAACGCGTGCAGCGGGTCGCCGCTTTCGAGGGCATACAGCGGCATGTTCGCACGGCGAAGCTCGGCTTCCATGTCTACCCACGGCGCAAAGGCGCGCTCGCACCAGCAGTCTGCGCGGGCGTTGGCGAGACCGTAGAGGATCTTCATGCCCAGGTGCGACATGCCGATTTCGTAGACATCGGGGAAGCAAAATGCCATGCGCAGCGCGACCTCGGCGGGATTTTTCATCACGCTGCCGGGCTCGCCGCCGGTGTAGCGACCGGGCTTTTGCACACGGTTGAGTAATGCGTAATTCGTAATGCGTAATTCGTAATTATCCACGTGATACTCCTAGTAAAAATTTGACGAGGGGGGGCGATGGGGGCGAGGATTTGCGGGCGGCAGGTTGTGGGTAGCCATGACGAAAGTGCGAGCCGCAAGCCGCGTCGCTCCGCGAGCCTTCCTCAGTCACGCGCGGCGCGTGCCAGCTCCTTCCAAGGGAAGGAGCCAAGGCTTAGACGGCTAACAACAGCGAAACTCGAAGCAACAAGCCCCCAGGCTCCTTCCTCTGGAAGGAGCTCCCCGAGCCGCGAGGGGTGAGGAAGGCGTGCGGAGCACAAGCGCCCGCCGCGAAGACCACCCCGCGCCCGCGCGAGGGCCGCTCAAGAAACGGTTTTCTGCGAGTTTCATCAAGCCGCGGGATGTAGGGGTGGCAATTTTGCCGCCCGGCGATAAAAATATGGTAGCATTAAGGTTTGGAGCGGCAGGTTGCCGCCCCTACACGCGTGGCACATGAAAATCTCCCGCGCGAGACACCCCCTGTCCTGCGGGACATCCCCCTCTGAAGAGGGGGACTGGGGCTTGTTTCTTCAGCGGTCATTAAGCGTCCACCGCGAAGCGGGTGAAGTTCTTTTTGGTTCTTTTTCTTTCAAGAAAAAGAACGCGCGATCTCCTCCAGCTCGGCATACGTGTTAATCGTGACGGCCTGGGCGCGCAATTTTGCGCCGCCGCGCATGCCTTTGAGATACCATGCGGCGTGCTTGCGGGCCTCGCGCATGCCGTGGCGTTCGCCCTTGTGGTCGCAGAGCAGGCGCACGTGGCGTAGCATGATTTGCATGCGCTGCTCGGCGGTGGGGTCGGGTAAGATGGTGCCGTTGTGGAGATAGGCTGCGATGTGCGCAAACACCCACGGCGCGCCCATGGCGGCTCGACCAACCATGACGGCATCGGCGCCGGTTTCGTCGAGCATGGCGCGCGCGGATGGGCCGCAGGCCACGTCGCCGTTGGCAATGACGGGGATGCCCACCGCCTGCTTGACCGCGCGGATGCTGTGCCTGTCCACCGGCGGGGCGTACATCTGCTTGCGGGTGCGACCGTGCACGGTGAGCCAAGCGACACCCGCGTCCTCGGCGATTTTCGCAAGCTCCACACAGTTGAGGCTGTGCTCGTCCCAGCCGGTGCGCATTTTTGCGCTGACGGGGACTGCGGCATCGACTGTTTTGACCACGGCGGTGATGATCTCCCGCGCGAGCTGGGGCTGTTTCATCAGCGCAGCACCGCTGCCGCCGCCTGCGACTTTGGTTGCCGGGCAGCCCATGTTGATGTCGATGAACGCGGGGTTGTGGCGCATGGCGGCCTCGACGGCTTTGGGGAAGGTGTGGGGCTCTTTGCCGAACAGCTGGATGCCGCAAGGTTGCTCGGGCGGGGTGATTTGCATGAGTTGCTCGCTCTTGCGGTCGCCGCAAAAAATGCCCATGGCGCTGACCATTTCGCTGCAACATGCCTGCGCGCCGTACTCCATGCACAGCTGGCGCATGGCGCGGTCGGCGACACCGGCCATGGGGGCGAGGTGTAATTCGTAATTCATCATTCGCAATTCGTCATTCTTCGTTGATTTTTTCGGCGGTGCAGGACAATAACTAACATTGCCACGCCCAAGAATGCCGCCGCCGTCAAAGCGATAACAACCCGCCACGGGAATGTTGCTGCAGGTTCAGGCTCAGAAAAACCAAAATCGGCTAGCCATGGCTGTCCTTCTATATGAAAACCTGGCCAAGCTTCTTCTATTTCTTGCACTGACAACGCGGTGGGAGCAACGGATAATATTTCCCCAGTTTGCAAGCTAAATATCACATCACGGCCTTCCACGGTGGTAATGCGCAGGGTATCAGCCTCGCGGTCATGATAGCGCAACCAAAGGAAATCCCCATACCAGTAAACAAACCAAGGCGCAAAATACTCCACCACTACAAGCGACTCCTCGCCGTGTTGCAATAGGTCGAGCGCACTGTGCTCATGTACAAGCTCGCCTTGTTTAAAAAATTGGATTGTTGGCGGAAAATACTCGTCCCGTAACCGCCAATTTCTTGGCACAGCAAGAATACACATACCATCATCGGAGAAATACATTAATCCCTGTATCTCCAGCGTTGAATAAACCAATTCTCCGTCACGATATACACCATCTATTCTGTCCCGATGGTGTTGGTAAAAAGTCAACCCATTGCCCAAATCCCGCGTGTATGGCAGTGGCGAAGTAGGCGAAGCCCAAATGCGTTCACAGCAAACAGCGCCGCAAGCAAAAGCACGGCGAGAATTTTCTTCATCATAAGTGAATTTCTCCTGTTAAGTATAGCCGCGCGCTGCCTGCGATGTTCACGCGATCGCCGCGACAGGCGCAGTGCAATGTGCCGCCGCGCTGCGACAATTGCTTGGCCAGCAGCGTATCTTTGCCCAAGCGCTGCGCCCAAAAGGGAATCAGTTCGCTGTGTATTGAGCCGGTGACGTGATCTTCCGGCACGCCCATGTTGGGTGCAAAAAAGCGCGACACAAAGTCGCAATCCTTGCCGGGGGCAGTTACCGCCACGCCATGTGCTTGTGGGATGGCGGCAATCGCGGCGAAATCGGGCGTGACGGTTTGCACGTCGCTCACCAGCAAAATCAGGTCGCGCGCAAGGTGGGCTTCTAGGATGTCGCAGCCGACGGCTTGGCGCATCAACGGCGTGATTTCCACCGGCTGCACAGGCCATGCGGGGAAGTCCATCTCGTACAATTCGCCTTTGGGCGTGACCGTGAGCAAGCCGCTGATGGTGTGAAAACGGAACTCGCTGGCTTGTGGAGCTGCGAATTGGTGCAGCACAAACGCAGTGGCGAGGGTAGCATGCCCGCACAAGTTGATTTCCGTCACGGGCGTGAACCAGCGCAGGGCATAGTCGTCGCCTTGCTTGCAGACAAAGGCGGTTTCGGCGAGGTTGTTCTGCGCGGCGATTTGCTGCATGCGCTCGGCGGGCAGCTCGCTTTCCAGCACGCAAACACCCGCGGGGTTGCCTGTGAAGGGCGCGTGCGCGAATGCGTCAACGACATAGTATTTCAAGGTCATTGAGTGTACTCCGTTCTATTGGGTTGACCTAAGCGGGATGTTTGAAGTTCGGGCGGCAAGATTGCCGCCCCTACAGGTGGAGGGTAGCCAACCGCGCCAGCGAACTCCGCACCCCCAGTCGCCGCGCCGCAGTGGTGCGATGTGCAGGTTTCGTTCGCGGCGACAGCCCCCGCGCCCGCGCGAGGGCCGCTCAGGAAACGGTTTTCTGTGAGTTTCATCAAGCTGCGGCATGTAGGGGTGGCAATTTTGCCACCCGAAGTGTAATATACACAACCTATTGCCTAGACAGCCTCATAAAAACTCCGACTCTTCGATTTCCTTCCACCACCTGCGGTGGGGCTTCGTCGCTTCGCTGTGTTCTATCCAAGTTCTCATATAAATTCAGACTCTTCGATTTCTTTCCATAGCCGCCGCTCTTCGGGCAGTTCGTCGGCCTGCGGCTCTTCGGGTGCCATGGCGCAAACCTCCACCTTGCGCCCGCGCATCCACACGCTGGGCTCAACCCGCATGGTGAATCCGCAGCCGCCGGGCGTGAGCCACTCGTGCATGGGCGCTTCGGGCAGCCCGAACATCGCCAGCAACGCCATGACTACGCCGCCGTGGGTGACGATAACCGAGTGCTTGACGTTGGCTTTGAACAGCCCGTCTACGACTTTGACGAAGGTTTCGGCGAGACGAGCTTGGAAGTCCTCGAGCGACTCGGCGAAGGGCGGCACGAGCTCGGGCTCGCCGGCCAGCCAGCGCGCAAACAGCGGGTGATGCTCAAGCTCGATGGGCGTTTTATCCTCGAACTCGCCGAAAAAATACTCCTTGAGCCCGTCTAGGGCAATGGGCTTTGCGGCGGGGTAGAGAATCTCTGCGGTTTGCACGCAGCGCGCCAGCGGCGACACAAACAGGGCGTCGGCTTGCGGGTAGTTGTACTCCCCTGCCATGTGCACAAGTTGTGCGCGCCCCTCGGTGGTGAGAGGCGCGTTGGTGTGGCCGATGTAGCGACCTTCGGTTTCGCCAGCGGCGATGCCGTGGCGCAGTAGGGTGATGGTTAGCATTGGGGTCCTCCTGCGGGAAATGGTGTGGGGTGGGGATGCTGCGGACGAGCACAGCTCGTCTCTATAGACCACCCCGCGCCTGCGGGCGCACCCCTCCACGGAGGGGAATGGGGGGCTTGAGAGGACGGCGGCAGTGAATTTTCGACGCGTGTAGGGGCGGCTATTAGCCGCCCGCGCCTCTTTCACCTGCCATAAAACTCCACGGGCGGCAAAATTGCCGCCCCTACAGGTTGCGGGTTGACGCGGGTAGGCGCAAAATCCGCAACCCCAGTCGCCGCGCCTGCGCGAGGGCCGCTCAGGAAACGGTGTTCTTTGGCTTTCATCAAACCGCAAGCTGTAGGGGCGAACTGTGTTCGCCCGAAGTGTAACAATCCGCAACTCGTCCGAGGGCGTAGCGCAACGACATGCCCGCCGCCCCTACACGCGAGATTGCAAGCTCTAAAAGCAACGCACTAATTATGCATGATGAATTGAGCGATATAACTCAACATACGCGCCCGCGCTTTTGCCCCAGCTGAAGTCGCAGGTCATGGTGCGCCGCACGAGAATCTGCCAGCCGGTTTCGTCGGCGTAGCCTTGCAGGGCGCGACGCAGGGTGATGAGCAGGGCTTCGGCGGTGGGCTGCGCGAAGGTGAAGCCGTTGCCTTCGCCGTCGCCGCTGTCGCAGATGCTGTCACGCAGACCACCGGTTTCGCGCACGACGGGAATGGTGCCGTAACGCAGGGCGATCATTTGCGAAAGACCGCAGGGCTCGCTTTGGCTGGGCATGAGGAAAAGGTCGCAGCCGGCGTAAATCTGCCGCGACAGTGCGGGCTTGAAGTCGCAACAAAAACCGACGCGCGTGCTGAATTTCTCGGCGAGATAGCGGAAGTAGCTTTCGTATTCGTACTCGCCGGTGCCGAGCACGACGAGCTGTGCGTCGCTTTCGCGCAGCAAGTCCTCCATGCAGCCTTGGATGTAGGCCATGCCTTTGTGCGCGGCCAGGCGGCTGACGATGCCGATGAGCGGCACGTTCGGCTCGATATCAAGACCGAACTTGCCCTGCAACGCTGCCTTGCATGCGGCCTTGCCCGCGAGCCCTTCGGCGGTGAAGTTCACGGCGAGGTGTGGGTCGTCTGCGGGGTTTTGCCCTTGCACGTCGATGCCGTTGAGGATGCCGCCGAGCTTGAATTGCCGCTGCGCCAAGATGTCCTCAAGGCCGTGACCGTACTCGGGGGTGAGAATCTCGCGCGCGTAGCTTTCGCTGACGGTGTTGACGGCATGGGCGCACTCGATGCCACCCTTCATGAGGTTGATGCCGCCGTTGTGCTCCACGAGGCTTGCGTGCTCGGCATCAAGGTCGAAGACATCGCCCAAGATAGCCATGTCGTACTTGCCTTGGTATTCGATGTTGTGGATGGTGAACAGCGTGCGCATGTGCTGATAGTCCGGCAGCTTGCCGTAATGGGTGGTGTGGTAGACCGGCACGAGCGCACAGTGCCAGTCGTTGCAATGCAGGATGTCCGGCACGAAGTCATCGAGGTGCGGGATAATCTCCAGCACGGCGCGAGCGAAAAACGCAAAGCGTTCGCCGTCGTCGAAGTGACCGTAGATCTTCGCGCTGCGCTTGAAATAGTATTGGTTGTCGAGGAAATAATAATCCACGCCGTTGTGCGTTGCGGTGTATAGTCCGCAATATTGCCGCCGCCATGCAACCGGCACGACGATGTTGGTGACGAAGGTCATGCCCTCGCGCAATTCGGGCGCAATGGCATCATGCAGCGGCAAAATGACCCGGGCGTCAATGTTATGCGCTTGCAGCGCCTTGGGCAGCGAGCCCGCGACGTCCGCCAGACCACCGCTTGCGACAAAGGGGCGTGCCTCGCCGGTGACGAAGAGTATGTTCATGGGTGAGTCCTTTCTTGTTCTTGTGGTGAGGAAAGCGGTGCGGACGACCACAGGTCGTCCCTACGAGCATGCGACCCGAGGTTGGGGTGTTGATGCAAGGCGCGTGTAGGGGCGGCTAATAGCCGCCCGTGGAGTTTTATGGCGTGTGGAAAAATCGGACAGGTTGACACAGGCGTGCGGGAAGAGTCTCGGGCGGCAGATTGCCGCCCCTACACGCGTCACCCATGATAGTCCACCGCGATGCGGGTGAAATTCCACGGCGCGCCGATGGCACGCCCTACCAGAGTTGCGCCAATGGCGCTTGCGACGCTGGTTAAAGTCGCCCCTACACGCGTCGTTACGGTCAACAACACTAAGCATTAAGCACTAAGCATTAGTTCTCCACCATTTCTTTGGGCTGCACGACCCTGCCGGGGGCAAGCTGCACGTTTTCGCCGACCACGGCGATGCCCCATGCGTCTTTGTTGTTGCAGTGTTCGGGGCGCTCGCCGACGATGGCGTTTTCGCCGATAACCGCGTTTTCGGCAACGATGGCGTATTGTACCACGGCACCGGCTTTGACTTTTACGCCGGGCATGAGAATGCTGTCACGCACCACGGCGCCTTCTTCCACCTGCACCCAGGGGAAGAGCACGCTTGCATCCACGTCGCCTTCGATCTTGCAGCCGTTGGCGATGAGACTGTTTTGTGCGTTGGCGTTTGGTCCGAACAAGGCGGGCGGCGCGTTGGTGTTGCGTGAGTAAACCACCCACTTGGGGTCGGACATATCGAGGCCTGCTTTGGGGTTGAGCAGATCCATGTTGGCTTCCCACAGGCTTTCGATGGTGCCGACGTCTTTCCAGTAGCCGTCAAAGGCGTAGGCGGCCATGCGCTCGCCGGCGGCATGCATGGTGGGGATGACATCTTTGCCGAAGTCGTTGCTGCTGCCGGGCTTGGCTTCGTCGTCGATGAGATATTGCCGCAGTTTTTCCCAGGTGAAGACATACACGCCCATGCTGGCTTTGTTGCTGCGCGGGTTCTCTGGCTTTTCCTCAAACTCGGTGATGAAGCCGTCGTCGCCCACGAGCATCAGTCCAAAGCGGCTGGCTTCTTCCCACTCCACTTCGAGCATGGCGATGGTGCAATCGGCCTGCTTTTCTTTGTGGTAGGCGAGCATTTTGTTGTAGTCCATTTTGTAGATGTGATCGCCGGACAGCACGATGACGTAGTCGGGGCTATAGCGATCGATGAAGTGTATGTTTTGGTAGATGGCGTTGGCGGTGCCTTTGTACCACTGTGTGCCCTGCATTTGTTGATAGGGCGACAGCACGTGCACGCCGCCGTGCATGCGGTTGAGCCCCCACGGCGAGCCCTTGCCGATGTAATCGTTGAGCGCAAGGGGTTGGTATTGCGTGAGCACGCCCACGGTGTCGATACCGCTGTTGACGCAGTTGGAAAGCGGGAAGTCGATGATGCGATACTTGCCGCCGTAGGGCACGGCGGGCTTTGCGATTTTGTGCGTGAGCACCCCCAGACGGCTGCCTTGCCCCCCGGCGAGCAGCATGGCTACGCAGTGTTGGTGTTGCATAAAAACCTCCTTGGATTTGTTGTATGCTATTTTAGGCAATGGTATTGATGTGTTTTTTTTGGGAACCCCCTCTGTCGCTGCGCGACATCTCCCCCACAGGGGGAGACCCTGGCGAAACTCGGACTTTCATCAGGCTGTAGGGGCGGCGGGCGCGCCACCCGGGGATAAAAATATGGTAACATTAAGGCTTCGGGCGGCGCACCCGCCGCCCCTACAGGTGTCATCAAATGCGTGAATTGCACAACGATGAGAGGTATCGTCAACATGTAGGGGCGGCTTGCAAGCCGCCCGGGCAAAAATACTGGCTCAAGATGTTATCCCGGGTGGCTTGCAAGCCACCCCTACATGCTGATCATAGGCATGTTGACGATTTAAAGACATTCCCTACAGGTTGCGGTAAAGCGTTTCCATTGCCAGTTCAAACACAGGTTTACATTCTTCGTCCGTCTTGCGTTCTTGCAGTGTCATTTGCATGTGTTCTATGTCCTCCTCAAAAACACAACGGCATTCCCTGCCAGGTTTAGGCGAAGGGCGTGGGGCTGGCCATGCAGTGATTCTTCATGGGTATGCACGCTTGTCCCCATGTATGCACCCGCGCCGCCGAAGCGCTCGTCGTCGGTGTGGAAGAGCACCTGCCACTCCCCTGCTTGCGGCGCGCCGATGCAGTAACCCTCACGCGCGACCGGCGTGAAGTTGCAGACACACACGAGCTCTTGCCCATTGCGGTCGATGCGGCGAAAGGCGATGACGCTGTTGTCGCAGTCGTCGCCGCAAATCCAGGCGAAGCCGCGGTGGTCGTCGTCGGCCGCCCACAAGGCGGGCTGCTCGCGATAAAACGTGTTGAGTGCGCCCACAAAGCCTTGCAATTGCTGGTGCGAGGCGTATTCCAGCAGCAGCCAGTCGAGCTCTTGCTGGTAGTTCCACTCGATGAACTGCCCGATTTCCTGCCCCATGAACAGCAGCTTTTTGCCCGGATGCGCGAACATGAAGCCCAAAAACGCCCGCAGCTGCGTGAACTTGTCTTGGTAGTCGCCGGGCATTTTGGACAGCAGCGAAAACTTGCCGTGCACCACTTCGTCGTGCGAAATGGGGAGGATGAAGTTCTCGCTGAAGGCATAGTGGAACGAAAACGTGACCAAGTTGTGGTTGGGCTTGCGGTGCACGGGGTCGAGGGCGAAATAGCGCAGGTTGTCGTTCATCCAGCCCATGTTCCACTTGAAGTTGAAGCCCAGACCGCCAACCTGCGGCGGACGGGTGACTTGCGGCCAAGCGGTGCTTTCCTCCGCTGCCATGATGGTGCCGGGAAAGCGCTCAAGCACGGTCGAATTGATCTGCTGCAGCAGCGAAACGACTTCGAGGTTCTCCGCGCCGCCGTGTTCGTTGGGCAGCCAGAGACCATCCTCGCGGTCGTAGTTGCGATAGAGCATGCTTGCCACGGCGTCCACCCGCAGACCGTCCACGTGGAACTCCTCAAGCCAGAACATCGCAGAGCTCAACAAAAACGAGCGCACTTCCGGCTTGCTGTAGTCAAAGACGGCGGTGTCCCACGATTTGTGGTGACCGATGCGCTCGTCGGCATATTCGTAGCAGGCTTGTCCGTCGAAAGTTGCGAGCCCATGGGCGTCGCGCGCAAAGTGCGCAGGCACCCAGTCTAATATCACGCCCAGACCGGCTTGGTGGCATTGGTCGATGAAATGCATCAGGTCGCGCGGTTCGCCATAGCGCGAGGTGGCGGCGAAATAGCCCGTGGTTTGGTAGCCCCACGAACCGCCAAAGGGGTGTTCCGTCAGCGGCATGAGCTCCAAGTGCGTGAAGCCGAGCTGCTTGACGTATGGGATGAGCTCGTCCGCCAGTTTGCGGTAGCTAAAGGGCGCGCCGTCGGCAAACCTGCGCCAGCTGCCCAGGTGCACTTCATAGATGCTCATGGGCTGTTGCTGCGGGTTGCGCTGCGCACGCGCGGCGAGCCAGTCGGTGTCTTGCCACTGATAACAGTGCGACAGCGGGTAGTACTTGGAGGAATTGCCGGTGTCGGCCTCGCAGTGGAAGGCGAAGGGGTCGTTCTTGAGCCTGCGCTTGCCGTCACGCCCGGTGATGCAAAATTTATATGCCGTGAAGGGCTGCAGCGCGGCGATTTCGGCTTCCCACACGCCTTGGTCGTTCACACGGGCGCAGGGGTTTGCGCTGGGGTTCCAGTCGTTGAAGTCGCCGACAACGCTCACCGCGCGGGCGGCGGGTGCCCACACGCGAAACACCGCCGCGCTCAGGTCATACGACCGGTGCGCACCGAAAAAGCGATATGCGCGGGCGTTGGTGCCCTGGTGGAATAAGTATAGCGGCAGTTCCATGCGTGGGTTCATGTGTGTTCTCCTAGGCTACTTGTTGTATCGGTTGCTCAATTTCAACGAACACCGACATGATTTCTTCTTGCAACACTTGCACGGTTTCGCACGCACCGTCTTCGGCGTCAACGTCTACGATATAGGCACGATTCGGTTCAAGCACTTCAACGATTGTCGCTTTTTTGCCGGACTTTAGGCGAATGGTTTGGTAAATGTATGGCTTATGGTTTCGGGCGGATTTGCATCCGCCCCTACATGTTGCGGATTGATATAACGTTGCGGGTAACAACCACCTGTAGGGGCGGATGCAAATCCGTCCGGCGCGAAAACAGCAAATCGTGCGCATAACGTTCACCTCCGCCTGCGGCGCGCCCGCCGCCCCTACATGTTGATGATAGGTATGTTGAGATTTCTAGTCGTAGTAATATTATACCATAAGCGGTTAGCAAAAAGCAAGAATTTTGTGTGCAAAATTTTCAAAAAACACAAACCGGCAGCCCCAAAGCCGCCGATTGGCGTTATTCTGATGGAAATAGTCGCGTTTTGCAGTGTCCGTGGATCGACTGAGCCCCGCCGCAGGCGGTTAGCTGCGCTTTGCCAAACCTTTTTTGCGATACACCAGCGCAAACACGATGCCCAGCACCACCACATTACCCCAGATGATCGCGAAACTCTGCCACAACGGCGCGGCTGCCGGACCACCGGTGAAGTAATCCGCGATGGCGTTGAGCTGCTGGGTGTAGAACGGAGTCATCAGCGCGCGGATTGTGCTGTTGAACTGCCCGAGCATCGGTCCGAAGCCCAGCACCACAGCGGCGGGCATGGTGAGCCCTGCGCTGGCTTGCTGGTTGCGGCTGAGGATGCCGATGGTTGCGCCAAGGAAAATCGACGCGACGACACCGCTGAGCATTGCGCCGACGAAAACCAGCAGCTCGCGGGTGGTGCCGAAGTCTGCGAAAATGCCGAAGGCGACGGTGCTGAAGATGCTGAGGAAGAAGGTGAGCCCGCCCACGCCGAGCAGATAGGAGATGGGTTTGACGCCTGCCATGGAAAGAAAGCGCAGGCTTTTCTTCTCGATGTCTTCGGAGATGATGCTTGCCACGCTGGGGATGAGCCCCATGCCCGCGAACATCGTTGCCATCATCATCACCATGTTGGGCATGCCCTGGGCGAGCATTTGCGCGATGTCATAGGGCAGACCGTCGATGTTGGGGGTGGCGAAGGCGCCCATCATCCACGCCATGAGCGGGTAGATGAGGAAGTTCATCAACAGCTCCATGTTCTTGAGGGTGTCGAGCAGTTGCTTGCGGAAGATTGCCTTAAAGTTGTTCATTGTAGTGTCCCTCCTCAAAAAAGTAAAAATTGTTCATTGTAGTCCACCTCCGGTTAGTTGTACAAACACGCCTTCGAGATCAGGCAGGGTTTTGTGGGCGTTGTATTTTTTGCAGATTTCGTGCGGGTCGCCGTCTTCGATGATTTTGCCGCCGTGGAGCATGACGACGCGGTCGCACAGGTGGGTGGCTTCTTCCATGTTGTGGGTGGTGAGGAAGATGGTGCTGCCGTCGTCGCGCAGTTGACGAATCAATTGATAGATGCCGCGCGCGGTGAGGGGGTCGAGGGCGCTGGTGGGTTCGTCGAGAAAGAGGATTTTGGGCTTGTGCAGCACGGCGCGCGCGAGCACCAGGCGCTGGCGCATGCCTTTGCTGAGTTTATCGACGACGGTTTTATGTGCGTCGCCGAGACCGACTTTCTCTAGGGCTTCGATGGTGCGCGCGCGAGGGATGCCGTAGATGGTCTCGAAGACGATGAGGTTATCGAGGCAGCTGAGGCGGTTGAACAGGCCGTCGTGCTCAAGCATCAAGCCGATTTCGTGGCTCTGCGCTGCGGCGAAGGCCTCACCGCTGTCGGCGGTGAGCTGCCGGGTGAGGATGTTGATGATGGTGGTTTTGCCCGAACCGCTGGGGCCGAGCATGCCAAAGATTTCGCCGGGGTTGACGTGAAAGGTGACGCCGTTGAGCACTTGGTTGTTGCCGAATGCTTTGTGCACGTTCTTCATGCTGATGTTGGTCATGAGTGTTCTCCTTGCAAATAAAGTTCTATTATTTCGCCGATATAGGCTTGTGCGGATTGGTATTTTGCGTCGCCGATGTTGGCGTTGATGTTGCCAAACATGTCGGCGAGTTTGCCCACGGTGTTGAGGTCGCCGCCGGTGACTTCGAGGATGAGCGCCCAGTAGTTGCGGGCAAGTTGCTGGGCCTTTTTGCCGTGCACCGCCACGCCGCGCTTGTGCAGCCTGTGGGCTTCGTCCAATGAGCGGTTGATCTGCGCGATGATGCGCTGCGCGTCTTGCACGGTGAGGTTTGCGCTGAAGCGATCAAGCATGTCTTCGTCAAAGTGCTTGATCATCCAGTAGTGCTCGTTTTTCAGCTGCAGGTTCGTTAAGATGGCGGCGTATTTCTTGAAGTTCACGCTGTCCATCTGCGCGATTTCGGCCTTGAGCTTCTGGAGAGCTGCGTGGGTTTCGGTGAGGGTGGCGATTTGCGCGGCGAGGTGCTCGGTTTGCTCGGTGAGCGCTTGCAGCACATCTTCCGTTGTGTCGAGGCTTGAAAGCCGCTGCTTGATTTCGCCGAGCGAAAATCCCATTTGCTTGAGCGCCAAGATTTGCATCAGCCGCACGGCATCGCGGTCGCTATAGAGCCGAAAGCCGCCTTCGCTGGCTGCGCTGGGGCTGAGCAGGCCTTGCTTGTCGTAATACTGCAAGGCGCGCACGGTGACGCCGGCTTGGCGGGCGAGCTCGCCGACGCGCATGTAGCCGTCGGGAATGGCGCGGTAGTTTTCCATGTGGTTTCACCTCCTGAACATAGTATATACCATGACGTATGCGTCACTGTCAAGCTTTTTTTGAAAAAAATTTGCTGGTTTAGATTTTGTATTGATCTGTAGCCCGGGTGGCGCGCCCGCCACCCCTACAGGTTGACGATAGTTCCCATCGTTGTGCAACTTGTTTGCTGGCCTAGTATAGCAAAATCACGCAGCGAATGCCAGCGATTTTGGCTTGAAATTGCGCAACTTTCGGTTGCGGCGGGCAGTTTTGTGGAAAAGGCTTGACCAATGTGACCATTTCATGTATAATATATGTATCAATTTATTTTAGGAGGATTTACGACCTATGAAAAAACTGCTTAAGTCTTGCGTTGCCATGGTGCTGGCTGTGCTGATGATTATGCCCTTGGCCACACAGGCAAGCGCACGGCAAACTCCCCTGCCGCGCCCACACCAAACGGCGAACCAGTTGCTTGGGCAAGCGCCCACGATGACTGTTGTTACGATTGGCGGCAGGACGTTCAACAATGCCATCCAATTCCCCACGGCAGGCACCCGGAGCATCGTTGGGTTTTCGAACACTGACCATCGCATCGGCGGGCAACAAGCCACCATCAGCGGCTACGTGTTTCGCACCAGCGCGCTCGGTTCTGCACGCATCCAATTTTTCAATGTGAACGAGCGCGGAACCGCTCGCTTGATTTCGAGCCACCCCATCCGCTCGGGGCAACGGGTTTATGCTGACGTGCGCGGCGTGGAAACGTTGCGCATTCAGGTGCAACAATCCAACGATAGCCTGATTCCCATTCCTGCAACGTTTGTGTTTGCAGACCCTCAACTGTGCAACGACATGGAAGCTGCCGCCGCACGCTTTGACCGCTCGAACCTGTGGAACTTCATTGCGCTGGCGGGTGGGCTGGCACTTGTCGTCGTTGGCGTGCTGGTGATGGCGTTTAGCAATCGCCACAATGCGCTGGGCCTTCTCGCGACTACGGTTGGTGGCGGCCTAGTAATCTTTGGCTCTTCAAGATTGTTCCGCATTCAATTTTCTTGATCGCGGAGGATTTTATGCCAAATCAATATGTGTTAGCGCTCGACCAAGGCACAACGAGCTCGCGCGCGATCTTGTTTGACCGCGAAGGCAATGTGGTGGCGCGTGCGCAGAAGGAATATGAGCAGCTTTATCCGCAGGCTGGCTGGGTGGAGCACAACCCGATGGAAATCCTCTATAGCCAAATGAACGCCCTGGAGCTTGTGTTGGGCGAGATCAAAGGGCGCATCAACCTGCGCGACATTGCCTGCATGGGCATCACCAACCAGCGCGAAACCACGATTTTGTGGGACAAACAAACCGGCCGCCCGGTGCACAACGCCATTGTGTGGCAGTGCCGCCGCTCGGCTGACATGTGCGAGCAGCTCAAGCAAGATGGGCACGAGCAGCTCATTAAAGACCGCACGGGTCTTGTGGTGGACGCCTACTTCAGCGGCACGAAAATCAAGTGGGTGCTGGACAACGTACCGCGCGCGAAAGAACTTGCCGCGCAAGACAGGCTGCTGTTCGGCACGGTGGAAACTTGGCTGATTTGGAACTTCACCGGCGGCAAAAGCCATGTGACGGACTACTCCAACGCCAGCCGAACGATGCTGTTTGACGTGGACAAACTGTGCTGGGATGCCGAGCTGTGCGACTTGCTGGGCGTGCCGATGAGCATTCTGCCGAAGGTTGTGCCCAGCGGCGCGATGCACGGCGAGGTTGTCCCCGGGCTCATTGGGCTGACGGAGCTTGCGGGCATGCCCATCACCGGTGCGATTGGCGACCAGCCCGCGGCGCTGTTTGGGCAGGCTTGTTTTAGCCCCGGGATGGCGAAGAATACCTACGGCACGGGCTGCTTTTTGCTGATGAACACCGGCAACAAGCGCGTGCAGAGCCAGCACAACTTGCTCACCGGCGTGGCGTGGAGCCTGGGTGATGGCGACGTAGAGTATGCCATTGAGGGCAGTGCGTTCAATGCGGGGTCGGTGATCCAATGGCTGCGCGATGAGCTGAAACTTGTGGACTCCGCCGAGCGCTGTGGCGAGCTGGCCGAAAGCGTGGACGACGCTGCCGGGGTGTATCTGGTGCCGGCGTTCACGGGCTTGGGTGCGCCATACTGGGATATGTATGCCCGCGGCACCATCGTGGGGCTCACCCGCGGCGTGAACCGCGCGCACATCGCTCGCGCCGTGATTGAGTGCATCCCCTGGCAGCTGTGTGACCTGCTTGCTGCGATGGAAGCCGACGCGGGCATCAAGTTCACCGAGCTGCGCGTGGACGGCGGCGCATGCGTGAGCAACATCATGATGCAACTGCAGGCAGACTTCAGCCAGGCGAACGTCAACCGCCCGCGCGTGACCGAAACCACCGCCCTCGGCGCAGCCTACGTCGCCGGACTCACCGCAGGCGTGTGGCGCAGCAAAGACGAAATTGAGCAAAACCGCCAAGTTGACCGCGTCTTTGTGCCGCAACTCGCACGCCGCGAACGCGACGCGCTCTACGCCGGTTGGCAAAAAGCCGTGGAGCGTAGTCTGGGCTGGGCGGAGTAGCGGCGGGGATGCGAAGTGTTCTTTTTCTTGAAAGAAAAAGAACCAAAAAGAACTTTCCCCCGCTTCGCGGTGGACGATTAAAATAAGGCTGTTCTTAGATTTTTGTATTGATATTCGGCATTTCGGACGAGCAAAGCTCGCCCCTACGAGCCATTGGGCCAAAGGCCCTTGCCGCGCGTAGCGCCCCCCCCCCCCCCCCCCCCCC
>Ga0209755_10002725_pt1 | contig 23607 bp, 18 predicted proteins | sample TergutCo191P1_FD_187301 | JGI IMG/M metagenome (GOLD analysis project Ga0209755, IMG submission 187301) | Cornitermes sp. P1 segment gut microbial communities from Petit-Saut dam, French Guiana - Co191P1 (SPAdes) (version 2) | ecosystem: Host-associated > Arthropoda: Insects > Digestive system... | reverse complement strand
TGCGCAGACGGGTCAGCTCCTCGTCCCGGGGCCGTCCGTGCCCAGGGAACGTGCGGCGGCCGGTTTCGGCGGACTCACTCGCTTCCTGCATCCACCGCCGCAGCATGCTCTCGTTGACGCCTAGATCCAACGCCACATGGCTTACCGGTTTCTCGCGTTTCCCGGCCAGCGCAACCGCCTCGGCTTTGAATTCCGCCGTGTACTTTCGGCGGTCTGTGCCTTGCTTCTTCATCTTTTCCTCTCCTTCACTGTTTACCATTCGCTTATCTTTCCGTCTACAGAAGTGGGTTAAGGCCAGGGTAACCCCCCAGGGATAGGTACCTTGGTGGAGCAATTCTCCCTGGATTTGACGACCGTTCTGAGGGAGGCGGTGGAGAAAGCGATCGAGCGCGGCAGGCTGGAGGGCGAAAAGTAGGGGTCGCCGTAAATCGGACACTGGTTTATCCCTGGCATGTTATCCGTCGTTCTATTCCCTAAGCCCCAACCCCCATGCTAAAATACTCTCGTGATAATAGCATCAATCGACATACAGGGCGGCAAGGTCGTCCAGCTTAGGCAGGGCGAGGAAAAGGTTCTGGAAAGGGACAATCCCCTGGAACTTGCGGCGGAATTCGACCGCTACGGCGAGGTTGCGGTTATAGACCTGGATGCCGCGATGGGCAAAGGGTCGAACCTACAGATGATTAAACCGCTTTTGCGAAAGGCCGAATGCCGGGTGGGCGGCGGCATAAGAACGCCGGAACAGGCAAGGGAACTGGTAAGCCTTGGCGCTCGGAAAATCATCGTAGGGTCAAGCGCCTTCCGTGCCCCCGGCGGCGGCTTCGGCGTGAACCTGCCGTTTTTGCAGGCCATGTCGCGGAAAATCGGGCGTGAGCGGCTGATTGTCGCTGTGGACGCGCGGGGCGGCGAAATCGTGGTGGACGGATGGAAAACCCCCACCGGGATCGACCTGATCGAGGCGGCAAAGGCCGTCGAGCCTTTCGCCGGCGAACTGCTTTTTACCTGCGTGGAGCGTGAGGGCACCATGACGGGCATCGATCTGGAACCGGTGCGGAAACTTCGGGAGGCGGTCTCCTGCCAGATTACCGTCGCCGGCGGCGTTTCGACCCTGGCCGAGGCCGAGGGCATAGCCGCCCTGGGCTGCGACGTTCAGCTTGGCATGGCCCTGTACACCGGGAAGATAAACCTCGCCGATGCGTTTGCGGCTTCCCTTAACTGGAAGAAGGAACCCTTGCTGCCCATCATCGTGCAGGCCCCGGATGGCCAGGTTTTGATGACAGGCGTTACCGACAGGGAGGCGTTGTCCGAAACGTTCAAGCGTGGCAATGTCTGTTTCCACAGCCGAAGTCGGGGCAAGCTCTGGATGAAAGGGGAAACGTCGGGCAACACGCTCCGGCTTGTCAGGATGCGGGCCGACTGCGACCGTGACGCGCTGCTTGCGACGGCGGAACCTGCCGGCCAGGTCTGCCACACCGGCGCCTGGTCGTGCTTTGCGACGGACAGAAACTATACCTGGGAATTCCTGCAGGGCATCATCGCCGAACGGTTCAGGAACCCGGTGCCAGGCTCCTACACAGCCACGCTGGACGACGAGCTTGTCCGTGAAAAAATAATGGAAGAGGCAAGGGAACTCTGCGAGGCCAAAACCAAGGACGAGATTGTCTGGGAAGCCGCCGACCTCCTCTATTTCGCCACCGTGCTTATGAGCCGTGCCGGTGTTGGCGTAAGGGAGGTCCTGGACGAACTTGATCGAAGGCACAAAAAATAATGAGCGTATTCTGGAACAGCCGCACGAAAAATCTTTCCCCATATATCCCCGGCGAGCAGCCCAGGGATCGGCAGTTCATCAAGCTTAACACAAACGAGAACCCCTATCCCCCTTCGCCTAAAGTGATAGAGGCCATCACCAAGGCCGCCGGCGACGAACTCCGGCTGTACCCCGATCCTGCCTGTACCTTGTTTCGGGAGGCGGTCGCCGAACGTTGCGGCATAAAGCCGGAACAGGTTTTCGCAGGCAACGGATCCGACGAGGTGCTGGGCTTTGCCTTCGGTGCCTTTTTTGCAGGCACTGCGGAAGGTGCCGCACCGATACTTTTCCCGGACATTACCTACAGCTTTTATCCCGTGTACGCCAAGCTCTGGGATATCCCTTATCGCACAGTTCCCCTTGCCGATGATTTTTCGATAAGGGTTGCCGACTACATGGCCCCCTCCGGGGGGGGGGTGATTCCAAACCCCAATGCCCCGACTGGAATGGCTTTGCCGCTGGAGGGAATTTTTGCCATGGCGGAATGCCTTGAAAAACAGGGAAAGGTTTTGATTATCGACGAAGCCTACATTGCGTTTGCGGAACATGATAGCTCGGCGATTGCTCACATTGACAGGCATCCGAACCTGCTTGTCGTGCATACCCTTTCCAAGTCGGCCTCGCTTGCCGGTCTTAGGGCCGGATATGCCATCGGTAGCAAGCCTTTGATCGAGGGTCTTTGCCGCATAAGGGATTCCTTCAACTCGTACACCCTCGACCGGCTTGCCCTGGCAGGTGCGGCGGCGGCCGTTTCCGACACGGCCTATTACGACGAAATCAACCGCAGGGTTGTCGCAACCAGGGAACGTGTTGCCCAAACCTTGCGGGGCCTGGGTTTTACGGTGTTGCCTTCGTCCGCAAATTTTGTTTTCGCAAAAGCCCCGGGCATAGGCGGTGCGGCGTTTTTTTCGGCATTGCGTGAACGGGGAATTCTTGTGCGGCATTTTAACAATGAACGTATCGCCGACTTCCTGCGCATCAGCATAGGTACGGACGATGAAATGGATCTGTGTCTTGGGGGATGCAGGGAAGTGATGGACAGTCTTACTGCAAGGAGCGGAAAATGAAGATAATCGACGGTGGGGAATTTGGCGCATACTGGAAAACCAATGCGGAAAGTACCAACGACGAGACGGTCGAATCCAGTGTAAAGGAAATCATCGCCGCTGTGCGGGCCGAGGGTGATGCGGCTGTGCGGCGTTTCGCCTCTCGCTTTGACAAAGGCTCGCCTGCGAAGCTTGAGGTTCCAATGGCCGAGGTGGAAAAGGCCCTTCTCGATCTGCGTGCCGACGATCCCGAACTGGCAGCGGCGATGAAGCTTGCGGCGGATCACATAAAACGTTTTTCGATAAAACAGCGCTCGCAGTTTTCCGACTTCGAGTATGAAATGGAACCTGGCCTGATTACGGGCCAGCGTGTGATCCCCATCGAAAAGGTTGCGGTATACGCCCCTGGGGGACGCTTCCCCCTGTTTTCCTCGCTTCTTATGGCGCTGGTTCCGGCCTTCTGTGCCGGTGCGGAGGAGCTTGTCGTTGCCTCGCCCCCACAGGAGGACGGCCTGCCTGACAAAAAAATTCTGGCCGCCGTCGGAATTGCGGCGGAGGCCATGGCGGCTGAAGGCATAAGCCCTTGCCTCCGTGTCTTTGCCGTCGGGGGAGTGCAGGCCATTGCCGCACTTGCCCTGGGGACGGAATCCGTTCCCCGTGTTGACATGATCGCCGGCCCCGGAAGCAAGCACGTGGTAACCGCAAAGCGAATCCTATTTGGCGAGGTTGGCATCGATTTTCTCCCCGGCCCAAGCGACGTGCTGATTATCGCAGACGGTGCCGACAAACAGGCCGCCGACTTCGCCGCGGCGGATATGATCGCCCAGGCGGAACACGATCCCGACGCAAGGGCCTGGGCACTTGTTCCCAACGGTGAACTGGCCGAACAGATAAGCGCCGCACTTGAACGGCGGCTTGCCAGCCTTCCCACCGCCGAGACCGCCCGTGCCTCGCTGGATTCCGGCGGCCTCATCGTAGTGTACCGGGAAAGGGAGGAGGCTGTGCGCATTGCCAACGCAATTGCCCCCGAGCACCTGGAACTTCACGTTGCCGATGCGGACGAATGGATACCGCTGCTGAAAAACTACGGCTCGCTTTTTATCGGCAAGCTTTCCGCCGAGGCGCTGGGGGACTATGCGGCTGGAACCAACCACATCCTGCCCACCATGGGAAACGCGCGTTTCACCGGCGGCCTTTCGGTAAGGCATTTTCTTAAAACCCTTACCACTTTGCGTTGCGCCCCCGGCGAGGGCTTTGAAAAAACCCGTCATGCGGCGGAAGTGATGGCCCGTGCGGAAGGGCTGGAAGGCCATGCCTTGAGCGCAGCGGCGAGAAAAAAGGCATGAGCCGTCTTCGGGAGAAAGGCGTTTTAGTATATCCGGCGTACTCTCGGCGTTCCGGCGGCCTTTCGGTTGGGATCAACCTTTTTCCCGATCGAAAACGCTGTTCCTTTGACTGCCCCTACTGCGAAGTGTTCCCCTTTTCCGGCAATGCGGTGTTTTCCCTAGAACAGATGGAGGCGGACCTTCGGGCCATCCTCGCATCCGCAAGCGATCCTGTCATGGACATCTGCTTTTCCGGTTGCGGCGAGCCAACGTCTTCCCCCGACTTTCCCGATGCGCTGAAACTTGCGGCCCGTGTCCGTGACGAAACCGTTCCCTCCTCGAAGCTGGTGCTCATAACCAACGGCATGGGCCTTCTGGAACGTCGGTTGTTTTCCCTTCTTAGGGATGCCGCCGCCAACCCACCTTCGCTGGACATCTGGCTAAAGCTGGATGCTGGAACCTCCGACTGGTATAAACTGATAAACGTGGCGGAGACCCCCCACGAAAAACTGACAACAAAAATAAGGGAATTCGCCGCCTGCGCCCCCGTGACGATCCAGACCATGCTTTGCACTGTGGACGGCGTGGAGCCTCCCAAAGAGGAAGCGCAGGCCTGGGAACGTCTTGTAGTTGAACTTGCCACGGCCAACGGGACGGTCGGAAACATCCGCAGGGTGCAAATCTACGGGAAGGCCCGCCCGTCGCCGGATGACCCGAAGACGGCGGCCCTTCCCGTAGAATACCTGGAACGACGGGCCGAGTCCCTGCGCCTGGCACTTGGTTCCCTTGCCGATACACGCCCCTTGTCAATTCCACGGGTGGAAGTCTACCCTTAACTGGCTTACTTCCCCGAAATCGTAATTCCGTCTAAGCAGCACCAGGGTAGAACGCTCGTGCCGTTGGAGCATTGCTCCGTGGATATTGCCGAAATGTTCCGCAACGCATCCGGAAGGTTGAAGCTGATCATGGTCTCCTTTAGGGCATCGGTTACCTGGCCGTTCTCGATCAGAAAACTGTTCTTTGCAACGCCGGATATGTCCCCGCTTGGCCCGGGGGAAGCCCCGGAGAAACGGTTGAGCAATATGCCACGATCCACTCCCTTGATCATCTCCGCCAGGGACACGTCGCCTGCCGCAACTTCGATGTTCCAAAAAGCGGTGTTGGCGGAACGGGGCTTTCCCGTCTTGTTTGCGCCGTAAAGCGAGAGGGCGAAGGAGGCGAGCACACCGTCCTTGATGAAATCAAAGTCCCGGCTTTCAAAGCCGTCATCGGTGAACCGTTCACCGGTTACCATAGACGGATGGAAGGGCGCCGCACGGAAGGTCAGTCCGGGGTCGGCTACCTGGGTGTTCAGGGCATCCTTCCAGCGGCTGGTTCCCTCGATCATGGCCCGGTCACCCAGAAAGCAGTGCAGCAGGGTATGCCAGATCATGTCATCGCAGGCCGGGGTTACAATAATCTTGCCGATGAATTTGCCCTCCACCATGCGAGCGTCCAGCGACCTAACCGATTCCTCTAGCAACGTCCGTTGCATACCCAGATCGACAAAGGGAACGTCCAGGGCCGTGATGGCGGATCCGTAGGAATTGAAGGAGGATGATTTCTCGCCGTCCTTGGCGGAAAACATACTTCCGACACTGTACCACTCGGTGTCCTGGGTAAAGGCCACTCCGTTGCTGTTTACGTAGGTGGTCTGGCCGCTATTGAATTCCGATGTCATGTTTTCCAGCACGACCTTGGGAAACTCGTCCTTCAATTGTTCGACAAAGTCCTTGGAACGGGCGAATAGCGCACCCATGTCCGCTCCGCCGATTCGCCGGTCGAAGTACTTGTTCTCGCACAGGGGGGCGATGTCCTCCGCATCGTCCGGGGAAGCTGAGGCGGTCAGGGCCATGCAGTCGGTGACGGCCCTGTCGATCGAATCCTTGTCAAGTTTGTTGATAAAGGTTGTGCCCTTCCGCCCGTCCTTGATCACCTTGAGGTAAAGATAATCGCTGAACAGTGTGCGCAGAAGGCTGAACTGGTTAGCTTCCACGTTGAATTCGTCCTTGCGGCTCCGGCTGGCATGGCAGGCGGCCTTGTCGGCACCCACTTTCATAAGGGCATCCAGTGCGTATGTTGCAATATCCTTCATGCTATCTCCCTCCTATGTTCATGTCGCAGCGAAGGGCTGGGCCACCCATGCCTACGGTCATGGGCTGTTTTTTTCCGCAGAAACCACTACAGTCCCAGGTCATGTCGTCGGAAACCATGTCAACGGTTTTAAGCATTTCGAAGGCCACACCGGATATCGTGGTTTCCCGGATTGCCTGCCCCAGCTTGCCGTTCTTGATTTCATAGGCCAGCTCCACGGAAAACATGAACTCGCCCGTGGTGTCGGCCTGGCCGTTTCCGGTCTTGACCAGAAAGTACCCGTCGTCCACGCTGGCGATCATGTCCTCCAGCTTGTCCCTGCCCGGCAGGATTGCGGTGTTCCGCATACGGATTAGAGGCTCATCCGAAAAGGAGAAGGCCCTTGCGTTGCCCAGGGGTTCCACGCCGAAGTGCCTTGCGGTTTCCCGTGAGTGCATGAAATTTTTGAGAATGCCGTTTTCGATAAGATTCACGTCCCGTGCCGGCACGCCCTCGTCGTCCACGTATACCGGCAGGGGGCAGGGTTTGCCCAAGGCGGTGTGGGCGAAGTCCACCATGCTGACAAGCTCGCTGGCGACGGGCTTGCCGACATTGTGGGCGGCAACGGATCCGCCAAGAACGATGTCGGCCTCCACGGTATGGCCAACCGCCTCGTGCGCCAGCATTCCCGCCAGATCCGGGTGCAGGACGCACTTGCACAGTCCGGCGTTGGCGTGGACTCCCTCACGCTTGTTCATCAGATTTTCGTAGAGCCTGTCCAAGTCCGGCACCAGAAGGGACGGATCGGTGAAATGCCCGTCGAACCTGCCGTATCCGCCGAAGCGCTGATGCAGTTCGACCGGGGTTCCGTCTGGGGTATCGGCGGTCATGAATACGTAGATCATTGTGCATGGCTGGAATAGATGACTATCCGTCCCATCGCTCACCACCAGCAGCTTTTCGATGTCAAGGCAGTTGGCGACCACGGTGCGGCTGGACAGGTTCCCGTATTTTTCGACGATAATGCCGTCCAAGGCCTTGGCGAAGTCGATAAGCAGACTTTGGGGTACTTGCTCGTGTGGGGCGGTTTTGAGGCCCACCTTGCCAGTTGCGACGGCAGGCAGGGGAGGCATCCCCTTTTTCACCTGCGAGTCCATGAACGCCGCATTGTCGGCGGCGGCGGCCAGCACGTTCTTTACGCCGTCCGGGGTATAGGTCGCACCCGAGGCAAACCCGAAGGTTCCGCCCCTGTACACCCTGGCCGACACGCCGCCGACGGTGCTTTGGGCGTTGGCGACCATGTTTCCGGCCAGGAACGTCACCTGCTGCGTGGCGTTTACCTGCGCCCGCAGTTCGGTATAGTCCTTGAATGCGCCCTTGTGGGCACTTAGCAGGTCTTGAAGCATTAGTTTCTCCTGTGGGATAAGTTTAGCATGGGTTGATATAAAATGGCTATTGAAATGGTGTCATGGGGTAGTATAGGCACCCGAAACCAAGGTGCTGGGCCGCTATTCGGCGAAAACCGGTTCCAAATCTATGCTAAGCCCAGGGAGCGAGGCGAGCGTCGGCCTGTCCTTTTCCCCGTACGAACGGGTAACCGCCGTCTCGCCGTCAAAAAGGTGAACCGCAACGGACTTGCCCTCGCCGTCCAGAACCCAGTACTCACGCACACCGGCATCGCGGTACAGGTTGAACTTTCTCTGCATCTCAATGGCTGTGTTTGACGGGGATAAAATCTCCGCTATAAAATCGGGGGCACCTCTGCAACCTTCCTTGCCGCGCTTTTCCCTGTCGCAGACAACCGAGATGTCCGGCTGTACGACCGTGTCGTCACTGCCGACATCTTCACCATCGGAGTCCTCCTCGTAAAAAAGCCGCACGTCGTAGGGCGCGGGATACACCTTGCATTCCCTGCCCGTTAAAAAAACGGCGATTTGCTTCAACAGTTCCGTAAGAATGGACTGATGATAAGCATTGGGAGCCGACATTGCGTAGGCTTCGCCGTAGATAATTTCGTACCGTTCACCAGGCTTTAGTTCCCAGTCCTTGTAGTCCGCATAAGTCCAGTGTCCACCAATACCAGTTTCCGAATTCAAAAGTGCCTCTGCCATGCCTTTAGTATAGGCCCCGACACCAACCCAGTCAATCTGCACAATCGGGGGTTGGCCGTTCACCAAAACTGCTATTCGGCGAAAACCGGCTCCAAATCTATGCTAAGCCCAAAGGGCTTCGATTGATCATGCCGCCGAACTCACTTTTTTTAAGGTTCATGGGGGCCACGTTATCTTGACATACCGCCCGAATATGGTATTATTTTACTGCTGAGGTGAGGCTGTTCCTTTTGCCTGGATGGACGAGAATGCTGGTGCTTTCCTGCCCCAAGCCAAAGACGGTTTCCTGGGTCATCTAGCCTCGAAAAGCCTCATGTACTTGAACCATTCGGATTGGGGGAATGTTGCATGAAAATTGGTTTTAAGTTTACCATCGCGATGGCGGGGATCAGTTTTCTGGTTATGGGGTTCGTCGGCATAATCATCCTTACGCAGGCCAGATCCAATATCGTCGGAGCCTTTTACGCCGAGGCGATGGCAACCACGACGGGATATGCGGAACTGTTCGGCGGTGTTTTTGCGTCGAAATGGCATGTGGCGCAGACAACCGCTCGCATGTTGGAACAGTACGGGAGTATGGCGGCGGATTCCAGACGGCCTTTCATAAACCGTTCGCTCGAAGGCATCGTCGCCGGCAATCCCGATATTTTGGCCGTCTGGACGATGTGGGAGTTGGATGCGCTGGAGGGCGGCGACGTGCTGCGCCTGGGAACCGAGGGCGCCGGTGCCGGCGGACGCTTTGCCCCTTACTGGTATCGTGCTGCGGGGGAGATAAGAATGCGCGTGCTGGACGAATTCGGCCTGCCTGGTCTCCATTATCCTGCCGCAAGGATTAGCGTTCCCGGGGCCATCCGTGATCCCTCCTTTGTCTACGTGGCCGGGGAACGGCTTCTGGTGGCCACCATAACGGCGACGATACACAGCGGACCGCGTGTGGTGGGGGTGGTCGGTGTCGATTTCACCATGGAACGCATACAGGAAATGGCCGTAAGCCTTTTTCCCTTCGGCGACGGCATAACCAAGGTGTTCAGCAACAACGGCACGGTGGTGGGCCATCATCTGTACCCCCAGAATATAGGCACCAGCATGTTTGACACCGAATGGGACATGGGAGGGCCGTACATGTTCCAACTGGGAAGGGCGGTAAACATGGGCGAGGAACTGTCCTACATGCACTTCCACCCCGGCTTTCAGGCATGGATGAACATGTTCATCACCCCAATCCAGATTGGGACCACCGTCACCCCCTGGAGCGTAGCGCTCGTAATCCCAAGGACAACCGTCATGGCCACGGTGCGGACCATGGAGATTACCGCGATTGTCATGGGCCTTGTCCTGTTCGCCCTTATCATCCCAGCCGCGATATTCCTTTCCCGATCCCTTACCAAGCCCGTACTTACCGTGATGGACGAGTTCAAGGACGTGGCCGCCATGAAGGACAGTCTTAAAATCGGCGTTTTCTTCATGGGCAAGGATTATGTCATACAGGCCAACTACTCGCGGTTCCTGGAGGAGCTGTTTTCGGACACAGACCTAGAGGGGAAACGCTTTACCGACATTATTGCCGGCTCGCTCGCCTCGAATAATCTGGAATTCGTCAAGAGCTACCTGGACATGGTTTTCAACCGTGCCCACGATCCTGAGACCCTGACTGGGATCAACCCCCTTGATGAGCTGCACTACACCGATTCCACGGGTGTCAAGAAGATTTTCCACTGCGAGTTTTTCCCGGCCGAGTTGGGCGGTGGGGAAGAAATCACCATGGTGACGATCTACGACATTACCGCCAATGTCGAACTGCAGGAACGGCTCCGCAAGGAGGAAAAAAAGCGACACGGGGAAATGCGGAACCTTTTCGAGCTTCTGCAGGTGGATCCCCATGCGTTCGAGACCTTCAGGGAGGATGTTGAACGGGAGTTTGCCATCATCGACGGGATCATGGGCGACCGCAGGCTGTCCAGCGGCGAAATCTTGGAGAACATTTCCGCTCCGGTTCATGCCATAAAAACCAACGCGCTAAACCTGGGCCTTCTCCACTTCGGCGCGAGGGTGCAGGAGGTGGAATCCGAGATAGCAAAGCTAAAGGGCAGGGAAGGGAGCGCCGGTTTCGACGACATGCTGCACCTTACCATAGAGATTGAGCGGCTGGCGAAGGAAAAAGACGGGTTCAAGGTCTTTCTGGAGCGGATACAGGCTTTCAGGATCGAGGGCAAAGGCAGCGGCAAGTCGAACAAGGGCCTTTTGCTGGAACTGCTTGGCAAGACCGTGGAACAGGCGGCTGTGGACATGGACAGGAAGGTTCAGTTTGTCGTCTCGGACGTGGATCGGGAGGCTATCGAAAACGGGCCAAAGCGCGCCATGAAGGAAGTGTTGATGCAGCTTGTCCGCAATTCCGTGGCGCACGGCGTGGAGCCGCCAAGCGAACGGCTTTCCAAGGGGAAAAGCGACACGGGAACGATAAGCCTTTCCGTAAAGCAGTCCGGCGACAGAATCCACGTTAAGCTCAGGGACGACGGAAGGGGGCTTGATTTCGATAAGATTCGCAAGAAGGCCGTCAGTCTTAACCTGCTTACGGAAGGCGAGGCGGACAACAAGGGGCGGCTTCTCAACGCCATCTTCGAGCTTGGGTTCAGCACCGTGGAGGAGGGGGAGGGCGGCCAGACCTTCCGAGGCGTGGGTCTAAGCCTGGTTCGGGATCGCGTGCGTGAGGCACAGGGCACGATAAAGTTGCAGACCGAACCCGACAAGGGCACGGTGTTCAACATTTTCTTTCCCGTGGAAGATGCTGGGGCGGTGGACAAGGCCTCCTGACGTGTGCCCTTCACATATTGTGCTTGTGGAGTGGGAATTATGCCGATAATACCGATATGGTACAAATGGCTTTCTTCCTCCGATTCAGACTCCAGCTCAAACGCACCAGGCCGAACCTTGTCCCCCGTCTGGAGGACATGGTCGTTCAGGCCGTCAGGGAAGCTGGGGGTGAAATCACCGGGGAAAGCGGCATTATACAGGCCGCTTTTAACGAGAATTCGCCGGGTTTCTGGCTTGACATACTTCTTCTCATCGAAAGACTCACACGGATAGTTGACGGGGCTGCGGCCGATCTTCACGGATATTCGATGCTCCTGGGGGAGAATCTGCCGGACACGAGTCATAGGCTGTGCAGGATACTGTCAGGCGTGTCCTATGGCGGGGGCGTATACCTCGATCTAAAAACGTCCGAGGCCCTAAAGCCCTACGTTACGGTCGAGGAACGGGGGACGTGGACGGGAATCAGGTTCTTCAGGCTCAAAGAGGAAAAAATCTTCGTCTCGACGGCCAGGACGGGCTTTCTGCTTCCGGAAAAGAACATCAGGCTGTTCGAGCCTGGGCATCGTCCTTCGGCCCTTGTTTCCAGGCGGGTTTTCGAGGGAAAACGGGACGACCTGTACCGCCGTGTAACCAGGGTTGCCTCGACCGGCGCTTCCGAGGGCGGCGAGGAGCTTCCGCCCCTGTTCGTCCGCTTCGGCAGCGGTGGCCTTAACGCCATAACCGATTCGTGGCCCTCATGGATAAGCGAGGGGGACACGGATCGGGATACCTGGGAAAGGATGACGGCCATGCGGGAATTCCTTTTTCGTCATCGGCTAAAGGACGAGCTTTCGCATTTTGCCGCGAACATGGCCCGTGATTTCTTCGAAACGCTTCTCGCCTTATACAGCAACCGCGTCGCTCGGGGAGGCATACAGCCGGTCGTGATTTTGGAGGGTATTCATTCTGCGGAACAGGCGGCGGCGGAAATCGTCATTTCGGCACTGTCCGTGCGCAAGGAATTCATTCTCGCGGGGATCTCCGCCGAGGATATCGACCAAGCGGAACTTGCGAAATGGGACCCCCTGTTTCCCAGGAAATTCAAGGGCGGCGACAAGGAGGCGGCCCATTGGCCGGAACTGGAGCTTCCCCTGGATCTGTGGGAGATGGGTTACCTTTGCCACCTTATCGGACGCACCTTTCCACCCGACCTAATCCCAAAGGTGCTGGAGGAGATGGGAAAAAGCCCGGTGATGATTTCCCGTGCCGTTTCCCTGCTGCACGCCCTTCGGGTAATCGACACGCCCGTGGATCCACGCCCCTGGCAGGGCGACTTCCTTAGCCAGGCCGAGGCCGCATTGGGGGAGAAGAAAGACAGCCTGCGTGCCCTGGTGCGGAAGTCCATTTTCGCATGGGTGGCCCGAAAGAAGATCAGCCCTTGTGTAAGGCTTCTGGAAAGGCTTGCGGAACTCGGCGGCAGCCATGAAATCGACGACAACCTGATCCTCCAGTCGATTCACGGCGAGTTGAGCTGCACGGACGGAACCGCCCTAGAGAGGTTCGTCGATAACGGGATGCTGGAGACCGTGGTGGGCAACGCCAGGGTGCCTGCGCTTCGCTATATCGCAAAGACCCTGTTTGCGCTTCACTTTGGCAGCGAGCAGAAAATCCGTGACACGTTTGCCTGTCCGCCGCCGGAATGCTCGGCCTTTCCGCTTTTGAAGACCCAGACGCTGCTGAACCAGTCACTGTACCATCTGGGGTGGCACGACGGCGAATCGGCGAAGAAGACGGCGAAGGTGGCGACCCTGCTCTGCCAAAAGAATGGCAATTCGTGGCTTTCCAGGTGCCACCGCCTTTTCGCGCTGGCAAGTCTTTCGGAAAGGCGTGTCGGAGAAACCAACGACTACCTTGGCTTTGCCCTGGAGAACGCCGTGAAATCCGGCGATCCGCAGGAGATCGGCATCGCCTCCTATTACACGGCATCGGTGCAGCTTCTGCACGGCAATCTGTCCCGTTCGCAGACCCTGGCGAAAAAGGCCCTAAGGCATTTTCTGGAAGCCGGAAGTCCCGAGTGGGCGGATCGTTCCCGTTTCCTTGAAGGAAGGCTTGCCTTCGAGAACGGCAGCTACAGCCACGCATCCGATATATTCGAGAACATACGGGACAGGCCGCACGGCAGGAATTTCCTGGAAAAAATCTACCTGCTGGATGCCTGGATCTACCGCACCGGAAGCTACATAGCGAACCTGTCCGTACCCTGTCCGCAGGGCCGTATCCCGGACATGGATCTGTTCGAGCTTGAAGCCATGTATTTTGAGGGCGACTATTCCAGGATGGCGGAACTAGCCGAAAAGCTTGCAACCAATCCCCCCAGGGAGGAGTTTTTTTACGGCACAGAACAGCCGGACTGGCGCAGCGGTTTTGCGCAGGGCGAGCTGCTTTGTTTTTCCTGGCACGATTTGCGGAACAGGATGCTTGGGGCGTACCGTTCCCTCGCCCAAAGCCACCTTTCCTCCCATGAAGGAAAGATTGCCGTGTTTTCCATGCAGCAGATACTGCAGAATAGCCGTTTCGCCGAACTCGATCCCTGCGACACGTTCTACCATTATGCGCTGTACAAGATCCTACGGCAGACCGGTGCCGGCCAGATTGACCTGCGTACCACGGCAAGCATGGCGCATAAAAGACTGCAGGTTCGCTCGGGAAGGATAGACAGCCCCGAAATTCGCCGTCAGTACCTTACGCAGCCATACTGGAACAAAGCCCTGGAAGATGCCGCAAAGGAACTCAAGCTGGTATAGCGATACCCCCCTGGGGGGGAGGGTTATTGCAATGTTTGTTTTTGCTACCCCCCCTCCCTCGGGGGGAGGGGGGCTATATATCGAATCGCAATTGATTTACAAACCTGAACCGCACCACCCGTCCGCCTCCAAGTTCGCTGAAAGCCCTGAAGCGTTCGCCGTCGTTGGTGAAAGGGCAGACGGGTTCCCCGATAAAGGCGGGCCGACGCTGCTTTGTCCAGTGAAGGCTTGGGTCGCTCAGGGAAACGTAGGTTCGGGCAGGGTCGAAGTAGACGAAGGATTCATGCACTCCACGCTCTTCCTGGGTAGCCATGTCGGTGCTTTGCAGGTAGCGGATAACTCCCTGCGTAAAATCGATGGACTGTATGATTGCGGAATGCGACATCTGTCCATCAGGCCCACGGAACAGGATGACATCCGCAGGGCGCAGGTTGGCTATTCTGTCGTCAACCGGAAGTATGTGCGGATTCCTTGAGTTGAAAAAAACGGTTCCGGCATACCATGCCGGATCGCGGCCCCTTGGCACCCCCATCGAAGGCCCCAGCAGCCTGGGCATGTCCACGCCCCCACGTCGGGCCACGTAGACAAGAATGTTCCAGACGAAACCGGAACAGTCCACCCCGATACGGCCCACGCTGTACAGGTAGTTGTAGACATCGGCCTCGCTGATCCCGTTTCCGGAGACAAGAACGTGCGGACGGTGGGGGAGTCCCGGGTACAGTCCAGCCCTCATCCTGGCGATCAGATTAAAGTCTCGGGAACTTTCCCAGGTGCGGTGCTGCAAATCGAAGATAATGACCTGCTCTCGCCCGTCGGAAAGCGTCCTGACGTAACGGGCAAAATCCTCCGAGTCGAGAAGGCGATTGATGACGGGCCACAGTGCCTCGGGGGCCCCCTTGCCGCCGCCTATAACGTCCAGCCTGGTATCCAGAAGCATACTCCGCTCGTTGTTCTTGGCAAAGGGCATACGGATGTTCATAACCTTCCCACCGATGATCCTTGTCCTGAAATGCGCCCGGAACGCCTCCTCTATGACACGCTCCACCCCGTCGCCCCAGAGACGGGCAGGGTCGGAAAACGCCGCCAGATGGTTGGCCTCCGCGGCCGGGAACAGAGCAAGGGCCAGCATCACCGTCGCCAGCAGGGGAATCCGCTTCGCTATGTTTTTCAACCTGCGCCCGGCTTCCTGTCCTTGAACTTCCGCAGCGTTTCCCTTTCGATGTCCTTGAAGTAATTGACCGTCTTGACCTTCATCTCCTCGGTGGCACTTGCATCGCATACGATGATGGCCTTGGGATGCATCTGTAGGCAGGAAAGCGTCCAGATATGGTTTATGCCTTCCTCCACCACGGCCTGCAGCGCACGGGCCTTGTTCCTGCCGCTTACGATTATCACCACCTCACGGGCACCCATCACGGTGCCGACCCCCACGGTAAGGGCTGTGGCAGGAACCTTTTCCGGGTCGCCGTCGAAGAAACGGGCGTTGGCCACCCTTGTCTCCTCGGTAAGGGTCTTTATCCTTGTCCTCGATTGCAGGGAGGAGCCGGGTTCGTTGAACGCTATGTGCCCGTCGCTGCCCATGCCGCCAAGGAACAGCTCTATGCCGCCTTCCCTTGCGATTGCCTCCTCGTAGTCACGGCATTCCTTTTCGAGATCCTTCGCCATGCCGTCGGGAACGTGCGTGTGCTTAAGGTCGATGTCAACGTGGTCGAACAGGTTTTCCTGCATGAAGCGTCGGTAGCTTTGGGGGTGGCTCCCCGGAAGGCCGATATACTCGTCCATGTTGAAGGTGTGCACGTTGGCGAAGGACAGTTTTTTTTCCTTCACCATCCGCACGAATTCACGGTAAATCTCCTGGGGACTGCTCCCCGTGGGAAGCCCCAGAACGAAGGCCTTTTCCGGCGAGGGCTTGTATTCGCCAATCCTGTCCGCAATATACCACGCCGCCCAAAGGCTCGCATCCTCGTGGCTTTCATGAATTACCAATCGCATCGTTGTCTCCTCTCATTATTTTTCCGCCCACCATTACCAGGCGTATGTCAAAATTCTTGTCGAAAACGGTTATGTCCGCCAGCCTTCCGGGGATGATCGCCCCCTGCATGATGTATCCCATGATTTGCGCAGGATTGAACGAGGCGGTTCTTACGGCGTTTGAAAGGCTGAATCCCGCCTCGGTAAGGTTGCGCACCCCTCTTATCATGGTAAGCCCCGATCCTGCGATAATGTCGTCGTGCACTCGGCGGAAGACACCGTCACGGAAAACCACTTCCTCCCCGTTGGCAAGGAAAGGCCCTTCCCTTTGTTCTGTGGGTTTAAGCCCGTCCGTCACCAGCACGATCTTGTCAATGGGCTTGTCACGAATCAGCAGCTTCAGCAGCTCGGGGTGTATGTGGAAACCGTCGGCGATGATCTCGCAGGATATCTCTCCGTGTATCAGCACGGCTCCCGCTGCGTTGGGGTTCCGGTGATCCAGCCTGCTCATGGCGTTGAATAGGTGAGTGGAGTGAAGTATTCCTGCCTGCATCCCTTCCACCATGTTCTCGTATTTTGCGTCCGTGTGTCCCGCCTGCAGAACGATTCCTTTCTTGATGCAGAACAGGGCCAGGTTCCGCATCCCCTTGAGTTCCGGCGCAATCGTCATGTTGACGATGCTCCCATTGGAGGCGACCCAAAGTTTTTCCATAAAGCCAATGTCAACCGGCATTACGGTTTCGGACTTCTGCACCCCGAGCTTGTCCGGCGAGATAAAAGGCCCCTCAAGGTGAAGCCCCATTATCCTGGCCCCTTCTTCCCTGCCCTGTGCCGAGCTGACCGCCTTTACCGCCCTCAACATCAGGGTCGGCTCCGAGGGGTAGAGCGTCGGGTTGAAGGCGGTTACCCCTTGCTCGGCAAGCAGCAGGGACATATCGAGCATGGCCTGCATCCCGGTTTCTATGGCGGTTTTGTCGTCCAGTTCGGGATCGCAGAAAACGGAATCCTCGGTTCCGTATCCGCCCGTACCGTGAACGTGGGTGTCGATAAAGCCGGGGGCGATGTATGCGCCCTCCACGTCGATGATGAGGTCCTTCGGATTGAAGCTGCGCTGCTTAAAGCGTCTTTCGGAAAACACGTCCGAAATGAAACCGTCTTCCGCCAAAACCGCGCAGTTTTCCATTGCGGCGAAGCCTGTAAGGACGGTTCCATTGTGTAGGCAGACAGTTCTACTCATGCTCCAAGTATAGCGGTGGGGTGTGTTTTTTTCAAACTATCGAGGGATGGGGGCATGGGAAGCCACCAGCAGGAGGCTTTTCCACTTCCAGGGTATCGGCCCTGTTTGAATTCTTGCGCGAAGTGTTTCCTCGGCCAGGGAAAAATCGTCCTTGGCGAGGGTTTTGCCCATGAAGACACCCCAGCGTGAATTTTCCCTGTCGAACCATGCGCCTACGTCCCTTGCCCCTATGAGCCGCTCTTCCGTTTGGTCTATGATGCTTGTCCTTACCTTGAAGCCCTGCGACTCGAATGCGTTGACGATGGTTTCGGCGTTCCAGTTTAGGAAATCCGTCTCGTGGAAGAAGTCGTCCTCCGCCCGGCGTATCCTTTCGGCGAGTTCGTTCTCCCCGTTGTCGGCGATTATCCCGGATATCCTTTGGCCCAGGATTGGCGGAGAGCAGAGCATGACAAGGCTGCCGGGGGGGGAGAGTAGGGGAGTCGCCGATGATGCCAGACCGGAAAAGGCCTCGACGGGTGATGGTATTTTGTCCGTATCCGTCTTGCCCTTTCCTTTGGGCCGAGGAAAGCCCCTCTTCCATGGTTCCCTTAGAAGTATGCGGTCGAAGACCGGCGTGGAAAACCATTCCCCGGCCTGTTCCGGTGATGGCAACAGTTCGCCGCCGGTTGGGGACACGGCGATCTCCGGCCCTTCGATATCCACGATACCCCCGGGGTAGCAGGGACTGCCCGAATGGCTTTCGGTTTTGCATCTTCCGCAGTGCATCGAATCGGGTTTGTTTTGCGGCCACGCCTGGAGCAAGGCACCCCTGGCCGTCTCGTTGCCGACAAGTGCGGCGGTAAGGCCCTCGGGAGAACGGCGCAGGCTTTCCCATAACAGAAGTCCGTCGTCGGCCATGGGAACGAGAACCCGGTCGTGACGGGTAGGGGAGGCCGCATCGAAAATAGCCTTGCGGTCGGAAGAAAGCAGGGCGCTCCTGCCGGATTCCATGCGCCTGAACCAGCCCTCCCTTCCCTTGGCCGAGGCCGACCAGCTTAGAAGTTCCCCCTCGGCGGCGTTTCCCTCCGGCCCGTCCGCGAGAACAATCGCCGCCTGTATCTCCCGTTTTTGCAACACTTCCTCCCTGATTTTTCCCTCGTAGCCCACCTCGGACGGGACATAGAAGGTTCTGCCACGCAGGGCCGTGGGAAGGTACTGCTGGGCCGCCCAGTGATTGCGGTAGGCGTGGGGGTAAACGTAACCCTCGCCGTGGCCGAAGCCCTCCGCATCCCGGCTTGAGTCCCGCAGGTGGTTTGGAACCTCGGCATCCTCCCTGTTGACTTCCCGCAGAGCGTCGAAGAAGGACATCGTCGTGTTGGACTTTGGGGCGGTGGCAAGGTACAGACAGGCGTGGGCCAGGGGGAAGTTGCCCTCGGGAAAGCCTATGCGGTCGAAGGCTTCGGCGCAGGAAACGACGACCGAAAGTGCGTGGGGATCCGCAAGACCTACGTCCTCGCTTGCAAGGATGATCATGCGCCGAAAGATAAAGCTTGGATCCTCGCCGGCTCGCACCATCTTTGCCAGCCAGTACAGTGCCGCATCCGGATCGCCGCCTCGCAGGCTTTTGATGAAGGCGCTGATCGTGTCGAAATGGTAGTCGCCGTCACGGTCGTACAGCACGGCCCTTCGTTGAATGCTTTCCTCGGCGGCCTCCATGGAAACCAGTATGCCCTCCCCCGGGGGAGGGGGCCACGAGGCCGGGGTTGTCTCGATGGCGAGTTCCAGCGCATTAAGAAGGCTTCGGGCATCGCCGCCGGCCACTTCGACCAGGTGTTCCAAGGCCCCGTCCTCGAAGCCGACCTGCCAGTTTCCGTAGCCACGCTCCTTGTCGGCGACGGCCCTTTTTGCGGTTTCCAAAAGGCCCTCCGCACCGAGCGGCTTTAGCTGAAAGATGCGGCTGCGACTGACAAGCGCACGGTTCACCTCGAAGAAGGGGTTTTCCGTAGTCGCCCCTACCAGGATTACCGTGCCGTTTTCCACCCAGGGAAGAAGCGCATCCTGCTGGGCCTTGTTCCAGCGGTGCACCTCGTCAACGAAAAGTATCGTGCGTTTGCTGTAAAGCCGGGATCTCCCGTCGGCACGGTCGATGGCCTCGCGTATGTCCTTTACGCCGGACAGCACGGCATTTAGGCTTTCGAAGGCCGCCCTGGTGGTGTTGGCGATGACCCGAGCCAGGCTGGTCTTGCCGGTGCCCGGTGGCCCGTAGAAAATAACCGAGGAAAGGCGGTCGGCCTGGATTGCCCTTCGCAGCAGCCGGCCTGGGCCTACGATGTGATCCTGGCCGATTATGTCCTCGATTAAACGTGGGCGCATCCTGTCGGCAAGGGGGCCACGCCCCTCGCCGTCCGTGGTGTTGTTCTTACCGGAAAAAAGCTCATCCATGGCAAGGATCGGGGGCTTGGGTAACCACTAGTTGTCCGCTTCCGCATTCCACTGCCAGCCACCCGCTTCCAAGTCCCTGTAAGACCACAAACCTGCGGTCTGGGTGGATGCAAAAAAAGTCATGTCTGCGTCGATTTCCCATGGTGTCTGGAAAAGATGGTTTATGGGAAGCCTGCCCAGGCTTGTCCTGTAACGGGCCGTGTCATTTACGCTCCAAAGCCCCCCAGTACTTCCGGCCTCTCGTCGGGGTTCGTCTGTATCAAGCGAGCCGTCCGCTCTTAGGTTGAATTCCACGTAACCGTTGGTAAAGGTTGTGGCGTGCCGACTGCCCTGAATCCCGACAATCAGCAATTTTCTAGTGTTCCCTGTGGGATCCTGTCCATACCATAAGGCAAGGGCACCAGTGACATCCCTGCCGGCTCTCATAAAGTCGTCGCCGACGGGTATTCGCTCCAGCTCCAAGGAGTCGCCGTTAACCCGATAAAGGAACCCTCCGGCCCGCGCAATGGCAATCAGCGTATCGTCCGGCAGCTTGATCATGCCCATAAACGTCCGCGCCATATCGTCGCGGGTGAGCCACCCCCTGCCTACCTGAAAAACACCGTTTCTGGTAGTAAGAAAGTAGGAGCCGCCACTAAAGGCTACGCCGGAAAGCAGCCCGGTATGGTCGACGGGCTGCTCGTTTACAAGCCTGGAATCGGTCGGCAATTGACGAAGGGCGGTATCTCCGTCTACCAGATGCCAAATGTAGTTAACGCCCCCTCTCTGCTCCCCGGCAAAGAGTTGTCCACCTGCAGGATCCGCAAAAACGGATTGGATGTTGCCACTTCCTGGAAACTCGATCAGATCCCACCTTTTGGGGTTCATGTTCCACCGATATATGTTTGTGGAAACGCCCGTGCCGGTCATGCTAAGTACGTACAGGTTTTCCCGCGTGGCGGCAATATCGATTATCCTTCTGTCCCTTCCCCCCGGCGGCTGGGTGATGCCGATATCAACCCCCCATCTGGCAGAGGTATTATCCCAGGAACCGTCGTTATTTTGCCTTGCAGGCGTGTACCAAAAAAGATCCCCGGATGCCACAAACAGAACCGGCCTGGTTCCGTTTCCAGGCTCCGCTTCCTCTTCGCTTTCCAGTTCCGTTTCGCCATCAGCTTCCAGTTCCGCCATCGCCACTTCCAGTGGCATTGGCCAGTTGAAAACCACCATCTGGGTAGGTCCGCCCCTAATAAGGGGAGGCACGGGAGCCGTCTCCGTGGCTATGATGTGAAAAATCGGATCCCGCCCACACGAAGTGGTGGCAAGAATGACTGCGGCGAAAAGCCCCAGCGCAAGGACGGTCATGCGTGTGTTTCTTTTCATGCTTTCCTCCCTAGAAGTGGTACCGTGCCGAAATGGTAATGCCCAATATGTTGCCGTGAACGTTCGTGTCTCCGGGATGGTTGTTGTACCCCCTGGGCCGTTGGGGATACCAGTTCCAGCTGGCGTTTACCCCGAAAGACCAATCCTGGCTGAATCGATAGAAGGCGGATGCTCCGGCCCTTAGGAATATGCCCATATAGGTGGCATCCAGGTAACGCTGGGGGGCAATGCCGAACGTAAGGCCGAGAGGGAACTCGAAACGCCCAAACAAAAACTGCCAGCCGGCATGAAGGCCTATCGGTATGATGAAGAGGGTGTTACGACCCACGGTGTGTTTGAATAAAACCCCAATCTCGCCGCCGAGAAAAAGATTCGATCCCAAAAAATAGGTGTACATGATCGATCCCGTCCCGCCTACAGGAGGGCTAAAGTTATGGTGCATCGTATTGCCCTGGTAATCGAAAAAGACCGTGGGGAGCGATATGCCCAGGGAGATGGTAATGGTTTGGTCGCCCATGGCGTACAAATCCATCGCGCCGAAATCCCACTCGTCCCATTCCTCCTGGGCGGAAAGGGACGCGGCCTGGAAGGCGAACCAGCAGAAGGCCAAGAGAAACACGAGAGCCCGGGATTTTTGCATCGAATATACTCCTTAAAATACGACCCTGTCCTAAACGTCCAGGGTATCTTGTTTAACAACGGACGGAATTCGCAGGTTACTCGCCCTGCGCCCTTCCACCCTCGATTACGAGGTATTCCAGCAGTATGGGGAACCTGGTCAGCAGTTCGCCATACAGTTCCAACTCCTCGATACGGGTAAAGGTTTCAAGGCGGTCCCTGGCCATGTCGGGCAGGCGGCCGGATATGTATTCCCTTCGCATGGCGACGAATTCCCCGTGTGCGGCCCTGGCCTGCTCGTACAGGACGAAATCCGGAAGGGTCGCCGAGCTTATCCTAAGCGAAAAATCGACGATGTTGGGGAAGCGTCCCTCGATTTCCCTTGTAAGGGCCGGGATTTCGCCGACCTGCAGCAGGGTGTCGGTCTGCCTGGCGAAGTCGCTGCTCCCAAACCACCTTAGTATGACGGCTTTCATCTCCCCGACAAGCTCGTCCTGGTAGCTCTCAAGTTCCTCCTGCGTGCCGATGTTACGGGTCTCGACCAGCGGAATTAACGCTTCGGATCGCAGGCGGAAGGACATGGAGCCGCTTATCTCCCAGGAAAAATTCCCGTCGATGCCAAGATGGGTACCAAGGAAGGCGGAATATATCCTTCCTGAGGGAAGCTCGCCCCTTTCGTGGAACTGACGCTGGACGGGCCTGATGCGGAAAACCGACGTTTGCGCGTTGGTTGGGATAAGCTTGTACCACACCCACCTGAACTCCCCCGGCACTATAAGGTCGGGATCCATCCCGTGGGACCTGGAGCGGAGAACCCCGTAGGCATCCGGCGGAACCCCCCTCTGCGCCCAGCCGAAGAACAGGCCCAGGCCCGCAAGCACGATAAGGACAAAAAGGGTCGCAAAGAACTTTTTCATGACGATGATTTATGATACCCTAAAACACGTCCTCTTGCAAGCAATCGGCACTTGCTTGCGAGCCGCACGTCCTGGTATGGAGTATCTATGGAAAATAAGGCAGACAACACGGAGGAAGGCGGTGAAACCGAACCCGAAGCCGGTATCAAGGCCAAGACAGGTGTCGGCACGGCATGGCGTGGCCGCATTCGGGATTTTCCCGGTTTGGCCAGGGCGGGGCTTAGGTATTCCCTTATCCTGTCGTGTGTCTTTTTCGTGCTGTACATGGGCGGAAGCATGGTCGATCCGGACGTTCCCGATCCCCTGTTATTTATGTTTTTGCGGCTACTGCGCTATTCGGCGTTTCTGCTTGTCATATTTTCGCTGGTAGCCATGGGGTTCAGCGTACACCGCATGGTACACAGTCCCTGTTTGCGCAACGCCCTTGGTGTCTTCTTGCATTTTCTCCTCGGGCTTTTGGGTGCGTTCCTGGCGATGTTCAGCCTGCTTATCGTTGCGGTGTCGCGGGGGCTTTAGCCTACAGCAGTATTATATCAGCTAAAGGCGAAAGCGGTTATTGCCCCCATTCGCCCCTAAATCTAAACGGGATATTGCTATGGGTATAGCCAGGAATCACCGCCATCGTCGAAGTCATCGTCGCAGTGACAGCTAAGGCCGAACTCACAGAAACAATCGATGCAATCACAGCCGATACCGACTCCGCAATGGCAGTCCAAACCAAAGCCATCCAAGGTTTCGCATGCAACAAACATGAACCCGGCTACAAGCAAGGCGATAATCCCAAAAGTTTTTACAGTATTCATCATAACAACCAAAGCCCCCTAACATGCCCCCACTCCAGTATATCAGAAATGGCCACAAGGTTTAGTGGGTTTGGGAAATGCGCAAGTCGTCTTTGCTTGCGGCCCGTACCCGTAACCTTGACGGGTCCAGCCTTTCGAGATACAATGCCTAAAACATTTATTGTTGTGCAGCCCCGTTGTGCAGCCAGCTTTTTTCAGGAGGGCATTTGAAATGGACGTAGCAAGACAGGCCGAACAGGCAGGAAAAACGGGAATGGGGTGGCTGGCGATCGCCGCGGTCGGG
>Ga0209755_10002724_pt1 | contig 23608 bp, 23 predicted proteins | sample TergutCo191P1_FD_187301 | JGI IMG/M metagenome (GOLD analysis project Ga0209755, IMG submission 187301) | Cornitermes sp. P1 segment gut microbial communities from Petit-Saut dam, French Guiana - Co191P1 (SPAdes) (version 2) | ecosystem: Host-associated > Arthropoda: Insects > Digestive system... | reverse complement strand
TGATCCTGTAAATCCCGGACTCCAGCCCCTTAAACTCCAGAAACCGCGTCAGCCACCTCGGCGTAACCGCCCCGAACTGCGGCCTTGTCTTGGCCACATCGGCAAGATTGTACGCCAACTCCCTTGACAGTGCGTTTACTTCCACTTCCTTTGCCATGATTTTACTCCCTTGTTATAATTAGTTATGATTAATAGTTAACACGCAAGCCTATATATATCATAGCGATACGCATATACATAATAAACAAATATGCGTACTATGTTTTTTGGCGCTGATGATTGTGCCTACCGCCCTTTCAGTCATAAAACACCCCCTTTTTCCGGCTAAACCAAATAAACCTATATGTTTGCTATGTGTTAAAATAATATTTGGGGATTTGCGTGTCAATAGGGAAATAAAATTTTTTTTGGAGGGGCTCAAAAAAAAGGATTCCGGGGGTTGATTTTTGTCCGAAAATAACGTATATTGACAGTATAGAGATATCGTATATTGACACGAAAGGACGGGTATATGAAAAAGGGCACATTGCGGGATAAAGTGGCTAACCGGATCAAAAGGAGCAAGGCGGACGTATTCATAATGCCGGATTTCGCCGATCTGGGGGCCTACGACTACATACTGAGCATCTTGCGCGGCATGGTCCAAGCCGGGCAGCTAATCAAAATTGGGCGTGGGATTTACGCCAAAGTGTGGGTTGACGAGAACGGCGAGATTCTCCCGATACGATTTATTGGGGACCTTGCGCGGCAGGCGCTGGAAAAATACGGGGTCAAGACCAACCATTCATCTTACTGGCATGCCTATAATGCCGATCTTTCAACCCAAGTCCCCAGCGGCCGCCGGATTGCCGTATCCCGGCGTGTGCGCCGAAAAATCGGTTACAACGACTATTGCGTCAACTTTGAGTTTATGGGGGCCAGATATAAACAACGGTGGCTTAGCCCGGAGACCGTTACATGACATTCGCTTAGATTGGCATTAAAAATTGCAATTATCACCGCAGTAACGTATATTTATACTATAAAGGAGGCCGTAGGCCCAAAAAATGACAGAGACCGTCAAGAACGAACTCGACAGAATCGTAGACACGCTGGTCGAAACGGGGATCGTGACCAAGATCATCCTGTTCGGCTCCCACGCCCGCGGCGAAGAAACGCCGGAGAGCGATATCGATCTGTGCGTCCTCACGCTGGTAAAAAACAAGCGCTCCATTGAACTTATGCAGGATTTTCGCAGAAAACTGTATGGGGTAAAAAAAATGCCAATGGACTTATTCGCGTACAACCAGGATGTGTTCTACGACCACGCCGCGCGCCCTACGTCTTTTGAACATGAAATCGCGAAAGAGGGTGTAATGATATATGGCTGATAACCTTGACGTCCGTAAATGGACTCGCCGCGCTCAAATGGATTTTGATGGCGCATCGGTACTGGTAAAAAATATGTTCCGGCCTCCAATAGAGGTCGTGTGCTTCCTTTGCCAGCAGTCTGCCGAAAAGATTCTAAAAGCATATACAATCGCCCAAAAAGGTTCGCGGACAAGATCGCATGAACTCGAAGACCTGCTTGATGAATGTATACCGTATTCAGCAGATTTTAGTAATATAAAAGATTGTTGTGTAGACTTATCTCCGTATTTGGGAGCTGCACGCTACCCATCAGAAATCGACATAACGGAATACGATATGAAAAAGGCTTTAAATGATGCGGCCCAAATACTGGAATTCACAAAAGCCAAACTGAAAGAGCTGGGATACGAGTACCTGCCGGAACAGGGCAAGATGTAGACCGCACCGTACCCTCCTCAACCACTTCAGGTGTCAGGAAACGCATTGGCCGGAAACATAGTGTATGCGAAACCTACACATATTATGTTGATAGCAATATATCGAAAATATAGAATATATCAACCCTTACTAAGTATTTTTATCCATTTCAAAATAGGTGTTACGGAATACATAGTCTACCAACCAAGCAAGTAGGTCGGGATGTGTCGATATGGCTCTTTGGAGCTCATAGCTTGCTTCTGATGAATTATTTATCGTTTTTTTGGTGACCTTTTCAGCTTCAATGCGTGAATTGTCCTCGTCGGAATTTGTCATTGCGGCTTGATATGTGTCATCGCGTTTGACTTTTTCAGGCAAGTCAAGTATCAATTGATCAACTTCTTCTTTGTGCTTAATATTGATGCCCAGACTCTCACAACGCTTATGGAAATCCTCCAATATTTTACTCAAGGGTTCAAACTCCGGGACAGATATACCGATTTCTGTCAAGACTGGTATCGGAGCAATCGTTGCATTCTCGTTATCAAGCGTAATCTTCATTGTTTGCTGAGCAACTGAGCGGTAGTTAACCAAATCCACAGACTCCCATAACCCCCTTGTACCATCATCTCCACCTGGCGGAGGTAAAATACCTATAAGAACGTTAAGGAAAATTGATAGTTTTTCCCATTCTTGAGAACCATAAGGAAGTATGGCGGCAAGAAAATGATACGTTCTAATAAATGTTTTGGCATTATTCTTAAACTTTATCTGTTCGTCAATCTCCAATGCCTTGTACTTTTCTTTGCACGTATTCAAAATTGGTTCAAGCAATTCTCTCTGATTATCAAATAATAGCCGTACAAATTCGTTTATTTGCTCTTGCGTATAAACATTAAAAACCTCCATGGAGTCAATAAGGGCATTTAACTTATTTGGATCTGTTTCGCCCGACAAAATGGTCGTACGATAATAACGATCGAATGCTTTTTTGATGATACTTATATCATTCATGAAATCTAATACAAAAACTCCAGGTTCCTTTTTACCGGGATGAGCACGGTTAAGCCGCGATAGCGTTTGTACGGCCTTAATATCTGTAAGAACCTTATCAACGTACATCGTTTGTAGCAATGGCTCGTCAAAACCCGTTTGAAATTTGTCTGCGACAATTAATATACGATAAGGATCGTTTTTAAATTTACCTTCAATCCCTGTACCTTTGGCAGTATCTCCACTACTCACAAATCCGTTATATGATGCTTCATTTCTCATTTGACCATTGTCATTGAATTCACCAGAAAATGCTACAATAGCCTTAAATGGACTGTTCATTTCAGTTAGTAGCCGAGAGAGTGCTTTATAATATTCAATCGCACGTGGAATTCCTTGCGTTACAACCATTGCACGGGCCTTACCGCCAATCTGCTGCTTTACACGTTCTATAAAGTGCTCAACTATTACACGCGCTTTCTCCTCAACAGCCATACGGCTTGATTCAACACAAAAACGTAGAATTCCCTGCGCCTTTTTGGCGTTAAATCTCGGATCACCCTCGACCTTGCTCACCAATTTGTAATAGCTCTCATACGTAGAATAATTTCTAACAACATCAAGAATATAACCCTCCTCGATTGCCTGTTTCATTGTATAAACATAATGTGGTTCAAATTGTCGCTCATCATTATCATTCCGTATAGGTACGCCGTCTCTGTCAATCATCTCACGTCCGAAGTTTTCAAGCGTTTTATTTTTAGGCGTAGCGGTAAAAGCAAAATAGCTCGCGTTCCCCGCCATCTTCCGCCCCTTGATCAATGCGTTGATCTTGTCCTCAAAATAATCTTCATCGTCCGCTTCATTGCCAGAAACCACAATACTCATCTTTGCTGAAAGCCTGCCATTCTGGCTGGAATGAGCCTCGTCAATAATAATTGCAAACTTGCTACCCTTGCACTCCTTGCCGATAGTGCTGACTATTTTGTCAAATTTGTGTATTACGGTTATAATAATTTTTTTGCCAACCGTAAGCAAATCCTTCAGTTCAGTCGCATTTCTGGCCCACCCCACTAATGCCCCTTCGTCGGCAAATTCCCTTACAGTACTCTTTATCTGCTTGTCCAAATTCACACGGTCTGTAACAATGATAACAGAGTCAAACAATAGTGCTCCATCTTTTTTTAGTGGTACAAGCTGCAAGGCAAGCCAGGCAATAGAGTTTGACTTGCCACTACCGGCACTATGTTGAATAAGATACCTGTGGCCTACACCATCGCATACAACATCCGTAAGTAACGATTTCACAGTCTGAAGTTGATGCCAACGCGGAAATATTTGCTTATCTTCCTTTTTCGAATAAAGTGCAAAGTTCTGAATAATATTCGACAATTCATCCTTTGTTATAACATTTTTCCAAAGATAATCAGTTTTGAACCCACACTCATTAGGAGGATTACCAGCTCCATCATCGTCCCCCTTGTTAAAAGGTAAAAACCACGATTCTTCACCCACAAGTCTGGTACACATCATCACCGTATCTGTATCCACCGCAAAATGTACAAGGCATTTTTTGAAATTAAATAGTGGCACATTCCATGCATCTTTAGGGCTACGGTCACGGCGGTATTGTTCTACTGCATCAACAGTTGACCATTTGTTACGACCGTTTTTGAGTTCAAGCGTAATGATTGGTAGACCGTTCAAAAATATTGCCATATCAAGAGCAAGGTGCGGTTTTACCTCAGCATAGCGAAGTTGACGGGTTACACTCCAGATATTGTCGGCATATTCATCGGTATTCAATGGATAGTAAAAATCCAAGAGTTCATGATTGTAACGAACACCGTGACGAAGTATCTTGATGATACCGCCTTTGCATATTTCCTTTGAAAGATACACTAAAAACTTCGATTTTTCACGATCACTCTCTAGTATATGCAAAGACTCAACTTTTTCTGGTTGAGTTTCTTGAAGAAAACGAAACAACCGCGATTCATCCACGGCGTATTCTGTGTTGTACTCTCCCGTGCCATAGATATTAGCACGCTCAAAACCATTTACAGATACGAGGTGCTCGTCAATAGCAAGTTCAAAACCACTCTCCTGCATATTAGCCATCTGCATAACCACCGTCCACCTCTTCTAATTCGCTTGTATCGGCTATTCCATCTATCTTAGATTCCGATTCAAAATCGGGAATATCCACACCACCTAAATCAATTTTGCCAGTTACTGCATCGCTTACTATACGTACCTTATATTCGACAAGGAGGTTAATTTCTTGTGTATGCTTGGAGATCAATGTGTCTATTGAGGTACATTGTTCGTCTAAATAGGCGACTATTGTTTCTTGTATCGGTAATGGTGGTAGCGTCAGAACAGTTCGCTTAATGATTGCTTGCGTTGGATGATAAACTTTTACGCCGTTAACCTGCCGTCGTATTTGTTCTCTGAATGACTGTGAGTCAAATAAGTATGCTATAAAACGATGATTTATCGGGTACATTGCTCTCAAGCGTATTGTATCTGTCCCTGCTACCGCGATGGCGTTACTATTGAAATACGCGAAATTACCAGATCCGTCTAAATCTTCTGACGAACCACAAAACAAAAAATCTCCATATTTAAGATAAGTGTCTTTACCACCACTTATCTGTTGTTCACTAACATAGCCTAACTTGTGTTTTGATGGATCAACCTCAAAAGCACAATGTCCGTGTATATCTCCATAGTGTATACATGGTATCCCTGATGCTCTCATATCATACCTAGAAATACTTTGACCACGACTGAAAGAAAACATCGCTATCGTTCTTTTTGTTTCCCAATCACTACAATTTTTCGTTACTGTTTTGCTTATTATTGTTTTTCTTAATTCTCTCAAACATTCAATCTCCCGCTTCTTGGCGCGGATATATTTGGCAATACAAGAATTTTGCCAGTCGAGCCAGCTGACAATCTGAGCTTGCTCTTCTAGTGGTGGCAGAGGTAGAATGATAGTACGCATTTCTGAATAGCGGGTAGTCCATAAGTCAGATACAATTCCGCGTCCATTACGATAAAATTCTTCTATAAAGTAATGGGAACGTAATATATAGTGTGCAAATCGACCGAGTATCTCGTTGCGTGGAGTAAGCACAATGTTTATCAACGAAATAGAACCATCATGCTGTGACAAACCGCTTGATCCTTTACGGTCCGAGCGACTGTTAATGGCGTAATCTCCTTTGCGCACAAGTTTACGGCTATCACCATTAAGCGTCTTTGCAACATTTTCAAGTTGAGGAACAGTTCCATGTTTACTAACCGAAAGTGCTTGGTAATCATTATCGGATACTTTTTCATTACGTTCTGAGAAAAGTTCTCTAATTTTTCGTGTTTGCCATCCATTAGGAAGATGCCCATACCAATTCATAACACTCCTCCCACAATCTTATTTAGCAGACCATCTGTCTCACCATCAAGTCCTCGAATCTCTGCAACAATATCAGCAACATCTCGTAATTCCACTGGCTTATAGAAATATTTAGTAAAGCTAATTTCATATCCGATCTTCACGTTATCCTCATCAATCCAAGCATCCGGCGCATACGGCTCAACTTCGTTGTTAAAAAACTCTTCGATACCTCCAGGATATGTCAGTGGTACTATTTCCGTATCCGTAAGACTTTTATCAATAGCGATCTTCCCCTTGTTTTTACCTCTTTCTTCAATGATTTTGTTTCCATCCTCATCGTAAAGTGGCCGTAATATCGGTACAGACCAGTATCCGAACTCATCATTATCAAATACGCGACTGTATTCCGGATCAGACCTTTCAAAATCTTCATAAAGCCGTAGAATTACCTCTTGCTGAGCTGCCGTAATTTCGCAGTTTTTTTCACCAATGTTTTTGCGAAGGGTGGATTTCAGCGATGTTGCGTCTATGAGTTGAACTCTGCCTTTACGTTCTACCGGCTTGCGATTTGTGATAATCCATAGGTATGTGCCTATGCCAGTGTTGTAAAACAGCTTTTCCGGCAGTGCAACTATTGCTTCGAGTAGATCCTGTTCAAAAATATAGCGGCGCAAATTTGTAGCGCCCTGCCCTGCTTTTCCAGTAAACAGCGACGAACCGTTGTGTACTTCAACTATACGGCTACCCATCTGAGTTTTTTTCATTTTGCTTATGTTGTTGGCGAGGAACAGCATCTGCGGATCGTCTATATCCGGTACGAGCCGATACTCAGTTTTGTCATAATTAATGACGAAACGAGTATCGGAAATTTCGTCTTTTTTGATACCACCCCACTCATCGCTTTCCAACTCCTTTTTCCACGATGTACCGAACGGTGGGTTAGAGAGCATGAAATCAAATGTTTGGCCACTAAACTGATCATTAGAGATCGTGGATGCAAACTTTATTTTGTTGACTTGGTCGCCCTCACCCTTGAGGAGCATATCCGAGTGGGCGATGGCGTAGGTTTCCGATGCAATTTCCTGTCCAAATAGGTGTATGCTAGCTTTTTTGCGGGCAGCCTTGGCGATTTCGAGGATACGCCCCTCAGCTACGGTAAGCATACCCCCCGTGCCACAGGCACCGTCATAGATGGTATAGGTGTTATTTTTTGCTTTAATTTTGTCTTGTACTGGGATAAACGCAAGGTCAGCGATGAGTTGGATGATATCTCGTGGCGTGAAATGCCGCCCAGCGTCTGTAACGTTTGTTTCTTCGTTGAATCGACGAACGACTTCCTCGAAAACCATACCCATGGTGTGGTTGTCTAGCGCAGGCAGACGAACGCTGCCGTCGTCGTTCAATACAGGATGAATCGACAGGTTTATACGAGGATCAACGAATTTGCTGATCAACCGACCGAGTGAGTTTGATTCTGATAATTTATCAATACGATCGCGAAACTCAAAATGCTTAATAATATCCTGTACATTAGCCGAAAAACCGTTTAGGTATTTTTTGAATGCCGCTTTCAGTTCGGTGCGGCTAGTTATGGATGTCAACTTTTTCAGCGTATAATCCGAGTAGTTGCAGAAAGCCTCTTCAGATACGATGCAAAGCCGATTGCCAAGATCTTTCCATCCATCGGCGATGAGATGATCACGTTCAGCAATAACCGCATCTTTGGTAGATTCGAGGACAGCATCAAAGCGACGTATAACCGTCATCGGCAATATGACCTTGCGATAATCACCATTATCAAATACATCAACAAGGCATTCATCAGCGATACCCCAAATGAACGATACCAGTTGGTTATGCAATTGTATATTCATTAATATTTTATCCTTTTCTCGCGACTTTGACAATACCGACTCATTGTCAAATCGTAACCCTGCAATTTCCTTAAATACGTCTCAAAAGTAAACAGTAATCTTTGACTACTCTTGCGAAACAGCCTGCGGCTGTGCCAGTTGAACCAGCCGCGAGATGGCTTGTTGCGGTTGTGTCGGCGCGGCAGGGAGCATTGCGCATCCGAATTGCGTAAACGCAGGCAGTCATCCTCGCCAAAAGAACCGTCTATACGAATACCACCGCATTTTTCATACCCCGATCCTCTATGCAGACATCATTATTACGATATCACACATATAAATATAGATTCCCGCGCCATCCTTTTCAAGACTTTTTTACTCCACGGATGGATTTTGTTGTTCAAAAGTACCGCCGGGAGCGCTAACCGGCGGTGGATCCGGGGATAATCCTACTTGGGATGGGGCATTTGCGGCCCAGTTTCCCCCCTTATATAATATAGAATAGGGCTACCGGGGCGGTATTGTGCGTTTTGGGGGTATCGGATAGGTGGGAAGACCTGCCAGTCCCGCCCGGCGTTCGCCCGTCTGGCCGTCTCCCCGTGGGCCCGGTGTCGTCCTCCCCGGCGTCGGCGAGCGGTCTTGGAATGGTGGATTTGGGGGATGGCTCACTCCAGACAGCGTGGCGCGGCAGAGCATTTTTTCTTTTTTTTTGCATTTCAGGCGGGAATTGGGTATATTATGTAGTAGGAATAATCGGAAAAGTCCTACCAACGCCAAAAAAGGAGCTATTTTATGCCTATCCCGGTCATCGACAGCGCTAAAGTGCTGCCCAAGGGGCAAATCACGATACCGAAAGACTTTCGGGAGCAGCTAAACATCAATACCGGAGACCGGCTCACGCTCGTCTGCGAGGGCGACCGCCTTATTCTCATGAACTCCGCCGTATTCGCCCTCAAGCAGTTTCAGGAGGCCATGAAAGGCGAGGCCGAAAAAGCCGGTCTGCGTTCCGACGATGATGTTGTTGAACTCATTATGCAAATGCGGCGCGAGGACGAAGCATGAGGTGCTGTATAGATACCAACATCCTCATATCGGCGGGCCTGTTTCCGGGAAGCGTTCCAGAAATGATGACCGTATCAGAGTTTATTCGGACTCATTGAACTATTGGATTATTAATCGCTGCTCGGCCATGTTAATATGGCGGTAAACGTATGTGGGAGGCCTGTCAATTCCCCCCGGCATTCGCCCGTCTGACCGTCTCCCCGTAGTCCCGGTGTCGTCCTCCCCGGCATCGGCGAGCGGTCTTGGATCAGCGGATTTGGGGACTGGCTGCGGAACGCTGGCCTTGTGCGGCGTTTTTTGGGGGCAGGCGCAGACATGGGCTCTCCGGCCTACTCAATCCCCGTAGCGGCAGGCAATACCTTTGCCCCCAGCATTCCGCCGTTTCGTCAAAAGGCTTGCGCTTTTTGCGAAAAAATATTATATTATCTATTAGGCTGTACTGTAGACAAAATGGCCGGTAAACAGAAAGGGCGGTAACCATGTCTTTTGTAGCGGCAGCGCAAAGCGTATACAACGCCGATGACTTAGCAAAATTTTTCAATATCCCCGAGTCTTTCCGCGGACAGAGGGTGCGCATCGTCCCGGACAGCGCCGTTTTGTCTAAGGGCGGCGTCGCCTACTATCCCTTTACATCGGAAGAAGAAGCAACCGACTGGTTAGACTGCGCGGCAGCCGAATGGTGGGACGATGAAGAGGTTTGATATCTATACAACCGTTGGCGGAACCTATTCCACAAAACCCCGCCCGGCGGTAATCATACAAGCCGTCGGCTTCAACGAATTCGACTCTCTGACAGTCATACCCATGACAACGGTAAGCGATTCGTCCGATTTCCGCATAAGGATAGAGCCCAGTAACCTGAACAATCTCGGTGCAAACGGATACGTCATGATCGACAAGCTAACTACCATAAAGAAAACCGGTTTAGGTACGTACATCGGACATATAGACGATAAATACATCAACGCTATCGAAAACGCGCTGCAGATTTGGTTGTTTGGTGAAAAGTAATACCGGGGATAACGCTATTTTTGGCGTTAAAAGTTGTAACTTTTGCCGGGATAACGTATATTTATAGTATAAGGAAAGCCGTGGGGGCGTAAAATGACTGAAGCCGTCAAGAACGAACTCGACAGAATCGTAGACACGCTGGTCGAAACGGGGATCGTAACCAAGATCATCCTCTTCGGCTCCCACGCCCGCGGCGAAGAGACGCCGGAGAGCGATATCGACTTGTGCGTCCTCACGCCGGAAAAAGATGAGGGCAGGCGGCTCACAGAACTTACTGTTGATTTAGGGGTACGGTTGTTTGACGTACAAGAAACATCTTTAGACCTGCTTACCTATAACCAAGACGATTTTGGGGCTCGCGCAGCCAACCCCCGCTCATTTCAACATCACATTATGGAACACGGAGTAGTGCTATATGGATGATGATATTTTAGATGTTACCGCGTGGATCCAGTGCGCTCAGGAAGATTACGACGCCGCAATAATGCTGGCAAACGCGAATCATCCGTATTCCGCCCGAAAAGCGTGTTATGAGTGCCAGCAATCTGCTGAAAAAATTTTAAAAGCATATATGATAGCCAAAGAAAGCACACGAATCAAAGAACATGACCCGGTAATACTATTAAAACGCTGTATCCCGCACTCTTCCGACTTCGGGAGCCTTGACGCTAACTGCTGGGTATTAAAGGCACATATAACAAAATCGCGCTACCCGTCATTCAAGAAATTGACGGACGCAGATATGAATGCGGCATTGCAAGCGGCGGCCCAGATACTGGAATTCACAAAAGCCAAACTGAAAGAGATGGGGTACGAGTACCTGACGGAACAGGATAACCGGCAAACACCTCCGTAACCCACGCATTGGACGATACCGGAACGCTTAATTGATACCTGATTTAATACCCTCTCAGACCCTGGCGAAACCGATATCCTCTCGCATTATCGAGAATACATTGCTATCGGCTGTGGTGTAAAGCACATCGGCTCCTGCTTTATTTACTAACGAAACTCAATCCCTTCACGTTTACGCAAAAAACGAATTGCTCTCGTTGAGCACCGATATCCTGCTCTCCACCGTAGTCTTCAACCTTATTTATATAAAAAATCTTCACCTTGTGATACATTAAAAATTTCACAGACGAATTTTTCACTTTCCATGTTTGGGAAATCTCGTTTTTTTATTATATCAACGATATCGTCTGTTAAAATATTACCTAAATAAAATGAATCTCTACCTTCGGAGAGATGCTCGCCCCAAGGGCAATCATATACATCACCTGATGGGCTCATGCTCAGTTTTGTAATACCTCTATTACAAAATTTAATATCTTTTAAGCCATCAAACGAACAATGTGAAACAATTTTCATATTGTTTCCTGTTTTAAATTTAATATAATCATTATAAAATTTTTTATCCATTAGTTTTTTAGGGTACTCTCGGTTTGACATATGCCCAACAGGCATAAGCCTAATTAATGTTACATCACTAACGTTGATTTTAACTAATTTATTAATAATATCTCTAAATGTTTTGAACCTTAGGTGTGAATATAAAATGATCAACGCTTTGAACGCAACTTGATTTTTAGGAAGTTTTTTTGACAAACTACTGATGCATGAATAATTTGATTCATTATAATTTTTAGAGCGATGATTAGCAGAATCTAATGAATCATATGAAAATTCAATCATTGAAATGTTAGCTGAAATGAATTCTGGATCTAAACTGTCTATTATCTTCGCTGTTGCAGTTAAGTGTACTTTGTATCCTGCTTTGTTTAACTCAAAAATGCAGTTTTTAAGATAGTCTATATTAATCTTATCACCTGTTGAAATATCAATCATATCCAATTTTATTGCACTTAATTTTTCAATAAGCTGTTTAATATCAAGATGCGATATAAAATCTTCACTTGTTGAATTGCCAAAAGCACAAAATTCACATGATTCACCACATTGTTTGCTAATATTCCAAACGATTCTGTTTGCACCTCTATTTAAGATGGTTATTTTCTGCAGTAATGAAGATCTATTCACCACCAACTTTTCAATAACCTCTGAATTTCTCATCATTGACGACATATCGTTTTTTATATAATCAATATCAAAAAACGTAAAATTCAATCGTTCCTTAATATCCCTAAGAAATACATCGATCAAAAAATTACTTTTGGGGTAAAGTAAAACAAATTTGTAATTATACCTACGCAAATGTTGCTCATCTTTATGATATTTTACTTCATTATAAATATCCATTTCATTTAAATATTCATATCTGAAATTAAAATCTGCGATTATGTGTTTACGTATTTTTGCGTCTAAGTTATCAAGCTTGTCCCATTCCTCCTTAAATTCATACTGCACAGATGGTAAAAATATCGCATTTTGCCACTGTGTATGTTTTCTTGCTAAAAGAGATAGTTCGCTTTTGTTAAAATTTGGTATTATAAACAAAACATTATAGCTATTTAATTTTTCTGAATATTTCTCTAACGTATTTTTCACTAAATCGACAGTTAAAATTTCATATTTGTTTTGTTTTTTAAAATGATACTTTTTTATTAAAAAAAACGCCATCAGTACAATTAAAGAAACAATAAGTAGAATTATTATAATCGTACGTATGGCCTCCGAGGGAATACCTAATACGGCGACATATTCTTTTGTCGTAACAACTGTTAGCAACAAAGTAAGCGTAATAGAAAATACCAAAGAAGTCTGTAAATGTGGTGCTTTTCTGTTATTAAGTTCTCCTAGTGCTTTGTCAAAAGCAACGCGTTCTAATAAAAAATCTTCTTTATCTTTATTGGCTTGTTCACTCATAAGATTTGTCGAATAAACTACTTCGATGCTCCTTTCATTTTGTTAAATGGAGAATGAAACGTAATAGGCATTATATACAGAATACCGGCATTAATATCATAATATTAATTTCTATACCAACGCCTATTTTCATCAATAGTTGTGACATAAGGTACATTTAAGAACCTAACAGTCCATATAGAATCCCTCTTAAAAAGAACATGTGCTGGAATAAATCCCTGTATAGCAGAAGCAACTAAGTTCCTGCCCGAATTTTTGTCTTGTAATATCCATTCTATTAAATAAGAAAAAGCTAGCACTTTTCCATTAAGTAAATAGAATATCGCATCTAACACATCAGAGAGCGTTTTTTCTTGAGTAATTTCAATCATCTCGTTAGTCGTACATCCTTTATTTGTTTCAAATTCTACAATAAACTCGTATGGCTTAATAAACCTACCAGAAAAAGATTCCGAAGAAAGCACACTTGTGTTTGATAATGCTTTTTGATTATTGCGTGTAATTTCAAGTATTTCCTCTAAAATAGTGCGATCTATATCCATTTTCTCCGTTGGTTTTTCTTCAGGTATATGTATTTCGTTTTTAATAGACGACAGGGATAATTCTAATTCCGGGTACCATTTTTCAAATGTCCTATTAAGAAGGTTTTCTTGCAATCCTCTATCACTACACTCTTTGTTTAATGATTCAACTAACCCTTTAATACTTTCTTTACTGTAATTAACAGTATATTGAAATTGTATAAGAGGACTTCCGGTTAAATCAGATGGTAAAAGTCCAAATAAAAAAGGTACAACAGGAACTTTATTTGGATTGCATGATAATGCACCAGCTTCAAATAGTAACCATGATGCTCTATAATTTTCTTTTGTTACACATATAATACCAAAACTACTATCTCTTAGTTGTTCTTCAATTATTGTAAGACCTCGTCTACCCTTCTGAATATCTTCAGAAGAAACAAATGGCTTAATAATATTTATTACACAGGGTAGCCATTCACGTAAAGTACATGCTATTTTATGGCTTGCCGTATTTTCTCCAGACCAACTTATAAAAACTTTCACTTGAACACCTCCTCAATAAAATCGTGTTACTATATGCCAATTTAACTTACTATGGTGCTTTATGGTTTTCTTATGTTTTCCATGAAAATATGATAACAAAATTCATCCCTCCAAAAAGAGGGAAAAAAGAGCCTACACCCAAAAACGCTTACGCCAGCACCACCGGACAACACCCCGGACATCCATACACTATCAATATACTACAAAATTTTTTCGCTGTCAAGACCTTTTTTAAAATTTTTTTGACATTTTTTCTTCACACTTTAATACCCACCCAAACACATCAAAACGCTGATGTAATCCCCACAATCCACCCCACCTAAATCATCGAACACAACGAACCGAGAACCCGTAGCTCTTTCTGTAGCCGTCCTCGTCCACGTTGCTATTGTCCGAAAGCATGCGTCGGTACCACACGTAGCCGATGCCGCTGCCGAACTCCGTAGCGCTCCACCAGTAGCCGCCCGTGCCGACATTGTCGAAGCTACCGTCGCGGCGGCCGCCCGGCAGGGCCGAGAAGCCGAACTTATCGGTACCGTTACCGTTATTGCTCCAACCGCTCTTCGATTTAAGCCTGCTCCCCGCAGCGTCTTTACCATCAGCTTCCCAAATCAAATCGTCCCAATCTTCCTTAGTAGGCAAACGCCATCCCGCCGGACAAGCGCTCATTGCAGCATCCCACAAGTATAACCTGCCGTACTTATCGCAATTATCATTATCATTACCATAACACCACGTATTATCGGTTCGCGGCCTAAAATTCAGGTTCTGCGCCATCCACGTCAACTTCCCTATCTTCACGGTACGATACGTCTTACCGTCTCTGGGATCAGTAATTGTATTTGACGTGGTAGTCGGAACCGTTACACTTTGAGCAGATGGCGGCGTTGCCGTAACGGCCTGACCAGCAGATGTTGTTGTTGTACCCGACACCGTCACCGCGCTTTGAGCCACGCCCAGCAACGAGGCTACCACCTGATTAGAGAGCACCGCAAAATCATTAATGTTTTTTAACGCCCCCTCCGCCACCCCGGAAGCAACCACCTCAACGCTCACGACATTAATTATCCGCGCCGATATCTGGTGATCGCCAAACACCGCCAATATCTCGGCAACGCAGACAAAATTGGCGCCGGCCTGCCGTCCCAATTCGCTAATCTGCTTGTCGTCAATCGCGCCGCTCCTCTGCGTAACCATCTCTTTAGCTACCTGATCCAAAAAGGCATCTGTACGCTCTATCGCGCTGTACCGCCCGCTATTGACGAGTCCGTGCGTCATCCTCGCGGCGAGGGCCTTATTCTCACTGGCGTTTTTGCCGCCGGTTACGTATACGGCTACTTTGGGTCTGCTTGCGGCGGCCGGCGGTTGCACTTGCGCCTGTGGCTGACTGGCCTGTGCCAATTGAATCGGCTGGGGTTGCGCCGCTATCGGTTGGACGGCTTGCTGTACCGGAGCCGTGGACGACGGGCTTGCCTGCGTAGCCGAGGGTGTCGCGCTTCTATTTTGCGATGAGGGCTGTGTAGCGCTCGCACAAGAGTTCATTCCAGCCAAAACGACCATCAAAAAGCATACTATTGTCTTTTTCATACCTCAGCCCTCTCTATGTAGGCATCATTACTACGGTTACCATCATTACCACACATATAAATATAGATTCCCGCGCCATTCTTTTCAAGACTTTTTTACTCCGCAGATGGATTTTGTTGTTCAAAAGTACCGCCGGGAGCGCTAACCGGCGGGAGGATTCGGAGGTAATCCTACTTGGGGCGGGGCATTTGCAACCCTATTTCCCCCCTTATATAATATAGAATAGGGCTGTCGGGGCGGTATTGTGCGTTTTGGGGGTGGCGCAGAGGTGGGAGACCCTGCCAATCCCCCGGCGTTCGCCCGGCTGACCGTCTCCCCGTGGTCCCGGTGTCGTCCTCCTCGGCGTCGGCGAGCGGTCTTGGACTGGTGGATTTGGGGACTGGCTGCGGGACGCTGGCCTTGTGCGGCGTTTCTTGGGGGCAGGTGCAGACATGGGGTCTCCGGCCTACTCAATCCCCGTAGCGGCAGGCAAATCCCGGCATTCCGCCGTTTCGTCAAAAGGCTTGCGCTTTTTGCGAAAAAATATTATATTATCTATTAGGCCGTACTGTAGACAAAATGGCCGGTAAACAGAAAGGGCGGTAACCATGTCTTTTGTAGCGGCAGCGCAAAGCGTATACAACGCCGATGACTTGGCAAAATTTTTCAATATCCCCGAGTCTTTCCGCGGACAGATGGTGCGCATCGTCCCGGACAGTGCCGTTTTGTCTAAGGGCGGCGTCGCCTACTATCCCTTTATGTCGGAAGAAGAAGCAACCGACTGGTTAGACTGCGCGGCAGCCGAATGGTGGGACGATGAAGAGGTTTGATATCTATACAACCGTTGGCGGAACCTATTCCACAAAACCCCGCCCGGCGGTAATCATACAAGCCGTCGGCTTCAACGAATTCGACTCTCTGACAGTCATACCCATGACAACGGTAAGCGATTCGTCCGATTTCCGCATAAGGATAGAGCCCAGTAACCTGAACAATCTCGGTGCAAACGGATACGTCATGATCGACAAGCTAACTACCATAAAGAAAACCGGTTTAGGTACGTACATCGGACATATAGACGATAAATACATCAACGCTATCGAAAACGCGCTGCAGATTTGGTTGTTTGGTGAAAAGTAATACCGGGGATAACGCTATTTTTGGCGTTAAAAGTTGTAACTTTTGCCGGAATAACGTATATTTATAGTATAGGGGAGGCCGTTGGAGCGGAAAATGACAGATGCCGTTAAGAACGAGCTCGACAGAATCGTAGACACGCTGGTCGAAACGGGGATCGTAACCAAGATCATCCTCTTCGGCTCCCACGCCAGCGGCGAAGAAACGCCGGAGAGCGATATCGATCTGTGCGTCCTCACGCCGGTTAAAGACGAGGGGCGGCTCCTCACTAAAACCTCGATAGACCTCCGGGTAAAAATATCAGACGTGCAGGAATCAGCGTTAGATTTACTTACCTACAACCAAGACGATTTTGCGGTACGCGCAAAAAGTCCGAAGTCGTTTCAGCGCCACATCGCAGATCATGGAGTTGTGCTATATGGATGAAGACATTTTAGACGCTACTGTGTGGATCCAGTACGCCCAAGGAGATTATGCTAACGCCAAAACGCTGGCAAACGCGAGAGCGGAGAATCCATACGCCCCGAATGGCGCGTGCTTTCACTGCCAGCAGTGCGCTGAAAAGGCTTTTAAAGCATACATGATAGCCAAAGATGGCAAACGCACCAAAGAGCACGACCTTAACGCACTGCGCAAACGCTGTGAATCGTACAACCCCGAATTTCACGTCCTGAAAGTTGCCAGCGCGGCATTAGATGAGTACAAAACAAAATCGCGCTATCCATCCGACAAAAAAATAACCGAAGAAGATATGGACGATGCCCTGAAATACGCCCACGAAGTATTGCTATTCACAAAATCAAAACTGAAAGAGCTGGGCTACGAGGTTACTCTGGAACAGAATAACCGGCAAACGCCTCCATACATAAAGGAAGGCCGTGGAGGCGTAAAATGACTGAAGCCGTTAAGAACGAACTCGACAGAATCGTAGACACGCTGGTCGAAACGGGGATCGTAACCAAGATCATCCTCTTCGGCTCCCACGCCCGCGGCGAAGAGACGCCGGAGAGCGATATCGACCTGTGCGTCCTGACCTCGGTAAAGGACAGGCACCCGATAGATCTTATAGTAGATTTTAGAACTAAATTGTATGGTGTCAAAAAGAAACCCATGGACTTACTCGCGTATAACCAAGACCACTTTTATAATAGCGCCTCACGCGCATCATCTTTTGAACATGAAATCGCAACTGAAGGAGTGCTGATATATGGATAGTCTGGATACAATAAAATGGATTCGCCGCGCCCAAATGGATATTGAATCCGCATCGCGAGAAGCTGCGATATTTCGCCCCCCAATGAAACAAGCTCTGCAAGACGCATCCCAGATATTTGATTTCACAAAATCCAAACTGAGAGAACTGGGGTACGAGTATCTGCCGGAACAGGACGACCGGCAAACGCCTCCATAGCCCGCGCATCGGGCAATACAGGCGCACGACGGACTATTTTACCAAGTTTATAATTTATAACATATCAAACGGAGGATAGTGTTTTGCATTGTACCAAAAAAATCAAAGACGACCTGTTTTGGGTTGGGGCTAACGACAGGCGGCTGGCCATGTTTGAAGGCGTTTATTCCGTAGCCGGCGGGGTGTCTTACAACTCTTATCTGTTGACGGATGAGAAGACCGTCCTGTTCGACACCGCCGACAAGGCCGTGCAGCACAGGTTTATGGAGAATGTCGCTTTTGCGCTCGGCGGCAGGCGGCTTGATTATCTCGTGGTGCAGCACATGGAGCCGGACCACTCCGCCTCGCTTAAAGAGCTCGTCGCCATGTACCCCGGTGTAAAGATCGTGTGCAACGCCAAAACGCTGACTTTCATAAAACAGTTTTTTGACCTCAGCTTCGACTTCGACAAAAACGCCGTTATCGTAGCTGAAAACGATACGCTGAATACCGGCAGGCACACGCTCAATTTCATCATGGCGCCCATGGTTCACTGGCCGGAAGTTATGGTTACTTACGACTCGACAGACAAGATCCTGTTCTCGGCGGATGCCTTTGGGACCTTTGGGGCGCTGAACGGCGCTCTGTACGCCGACGAGGTTGATTTTGACAGGGACTACATGGACGAGTTCCGCCGCTATTACGCGAATATCGTGGGAAAATACGGTAATCAGGTTCAGGCGCTTTTACAGAAAGCGTCGTGTATCGAGATAGAGATGATCTGCCCCCTCCACGGTTTTGTATGGCGCGGCAATTTCGCATCTATTATTGATAAATATATGCTTTGGAGCGGCTACAAGCCGGAAGAAAAAGGGGTGATGATCGCCTACGCCTCGGTGTACGGCAATACCGAAAACGCAGCGGAGATACTCGCCTGCCGCCTGCGTGATAACGGTATCAAAACCGTGATGTTCGACGTCTCTGTTACGCCGGCATCTGAAATCGTCGCGGCGGCGTTTCGGTGGAGCCATCTTGTCTTTGCGTCTACCACATACAACGCCGGGATATTTATCTCGATGGAAGACCTGATAAACGACCTCACCGCGCACAACATCCAAAACCGCACCGTCGCGGTCATCGAAAACGGGTCATGGGCCGCTACGAGCGGGAGGTTGATACGGGAGAAATTGGAGAAATGCAAAAATATCACTATCCTGGAACAGACGCTCAGCCTGAAATCAAGCCTGAAAGAGGGGCAGCTGCCGGACATTGAAGCGATGGCGCAGGCAATCGCCGCCGATTTTCCCCGCCCGGTTGCAGTTGCCAGGGACGACGTCAAACCAGTGTCTATTGACCCTAACGCGATGTTCAAGCTGTCATACGGGCTGTTTGTGCTAACTGCCAAAGATGGTAATAATGACAACGGGTGCATCATTAATACCGCTATCCAGATAACCGTCTCCCCGCTCCGTATTTTAATCGCGGTGAACAAGGCTAATTATACGCATGATATGATTGTAAAAACGGGCGCGTTTAACCTCTCCGTGTTATCCGAAAGCGCGCCTTTCCGTATCTTCCAGCAGTTCGGGTTCAGCAGCGGAAAAGATAAAGACAAATTTGCGGAATCCACATACAATGATCGCGCCACCAACGGGATACGGTATGTGAGCGAACATACGAACTGCATGATATCCGCGAAAGTCGTCAACTCGTATGATTACGGTACGCATACGGTATTTGCCGCCGATGTTACCCAAACTACAATCCTGTCAAACGAGCGGAGCCTGACGTATCAATACTATTTTGATAACGTCAAACCCAAGCCGCAACCGCCCAAGAGCGAGAAAAAAGGCTTTGTTTGCAAAATTTGCGGGTACGTCCACGAGGGCGACAGCCTGCCGGCGGATTTTATATGCCCGCTGTGCAAGCACGGCGCAAGCGATTTTGAACCGATGTAAAATGCGGATGGTTAGAGCCGGTCGCTTCCCGATGACCCATTGTCGGAGAGAGTTGGAGACGCGACCGGCCTTGCCGGCCTAACCACGAAGCGCGGGATGTATAGCGTTATTGTTTTTTATATTTTTAAACATCAATTTTAAATCCGAAATCTACCTCACTCGCGGGCAGCCCGCCCCTTATTCCCCAATTCTCCATTGGCGGTTCATTTATAACAATTAATATATCATTTCCATTTATTCCGGGATTGTTTTTTAAATTATTTACTATTGCGGAATACAGATTTTTTTTGGCGTCAACGCTTCTGCCTCTGAATACCACTAACTCAATAGACGTAAATTGATCACTCTTATTATCTGGAAACTCGAAATTTTCAGCATCCAATTCATAAAGTTGTTGATTCCTGTCATTTGCAGGAATTTTGAATGCTTCAACTAACGCAGAATGTACCCCGTCCATAATTGCCTTTTTATATTCTTTGCTTTTTCCTTTAAGAATTTCTATTTTTACTAACGGCATATATTTATCTCCTTATTTCCCGTTATTAAACTTATTCATTGGTTTATATTCAAAGTTTTTTGAATCTGATAAAGATAACTATAATAATATTCGCTATTTTCCCTTAACCGCTGAATATTATTTCTATTTAATTTTACTTTATACTTTTCATTAAATAATAATTTAAGAAAAATGTAATACACTTCTTTTTCATCATTTGAAAGTTCATCAAATGGCACCATTTCCAATGTTTCGTTTGAACCCTCAAAAATGTAACTTTGAATTCCACGGTCAAGATCAAGTGTATAGTAATATAATCTCTCATTGAATGTTGTTGGATCATCTTTTGAAGCGCCAGATTTAAGCCATGTAGCAATGTCAAATAGAAACTTTTTTATTGGTTCCGTCTTATTTGAATAAAAATTAAATGTGCCTTTATTGTAACTATTTGTTACAAGATTTCCCTTCCCGTCATAAACGGCCTCTCTCCCGTCTTCATTAACAAAAACTTTGTTTTCAGTTTCGCCTCTCATTTTATGAATATAATTTTCATATGTATTTTTTAAAACATATCTGATGATCGACAACTGTTCAGGATTCGGATTTTGGGGCCTTTCATATTTGAATTTAAATAATTGTCCGATATTAATATTTCTATCCTCCGTGTATTGAGAATCACTCACTTTTTCAGCGAACGCATAAAACGGAAGGCCGACAATCAAAACCAAAAGAGATAAATATACTTTCATAAAAAACACCTTTTTTAAATTAAGAATTTCTATTTTTTTTACTAACGGCATATATTTGTCTACTTATTTCCCTTTATTAAATTTATCCATTTCCATTTTTATAAAACGATTAATCATTTCCCTGTATAGTGCTTCTACCATATCGGCATTTGCGCCATATTCATTGGCTTTTGCCCGTACATTGGCAATAACGGCTTCTACACGGTTTGGGGCTTTTACATCTGCCTCATTCTTTTTGAATGACGATGCCTGAATAACATAATTCCCTCTTTCAGAAATCAGTTTTATTATTTCATTGTCTATTCTGTTGATGTTTTCTCTTACTTCTTCCAAACTGTTACATTTCATATTTACTCCTTGCCGGGCTTTAGAACCAGCGGCGAATTTTAAAGAAAGCAATCATCACAATTACAACGAGCCCCATTACGCCGAGAACCATTGGGTAGGCCATCTTATGGCTTAATTCAGGCATAAATTCAAAATTCATGCCATATATTCCTGTTATAACGGTCAGCGGAATAGCGATAGCCGAGATCATTGCCAGTACTTTCATCACATTGTTCATCTGATACGACACAACGGCTAAATTTACATCCATGATATTTGACATCCATTCGCGGCAATGTTCTATCATTGATACCGCGTTACTCAATTTGTCATTTAAATCCTGTATATACGGTTTTATTTCACCGGTTTGAAAAAATGTTTCATGGCGTGAAATACTCAGCATATTATCTTTTAGCGGCAAGATTGCCCTCTTTATTTGCGAGAAGTGTTTTTTAGCTTCCTGTATCTGTTCAATATATCTGTTGTCGTTTGTTTGGATCACACGGTCCTCAAAAATCTCTATGTATTCTTCCAAATTGCCTATAGTATGAAAATATTCATTAATAACCGTATCAATAATTAAATAGGCAAGGTAATCGATTTCCATTTTACGGATTTCGCTCGTGTCTTTCAATAATGCTTTTCTTATACTGTCAAACGCGCCTCTCGATAACTCCTGAAAGGTCAATATAACATCTTTCATGATAATCATACTGACCTGATTAATTACCAGTTCACTTCCCTCGTCGCCCTGCGCAGTGGAGCGCTCATTATCAACATCCGCGTCTATTTTTTGATGCTGGATTGATTTCATTGATAAAAATCTGTACCCCTCAAAAATTTCCATTTTGGCCTGCTGTTCCGTGTGCATAATATCTTCAATCGTTAACGGGTGTATTCCTAAGAATTCACACAAGCGCGTAATTGAGTCAATATCTTTAAATCCGCTGACATTTATCCATGACATCTTTGAATCACATTTGAGCTTTATCAGCTCATCTATGGTGGAAACATTTTTTATTTCCGCTGATGTTGAATCGTACGTTAAAATGGACAGCTTCATTTCTGAAGCAAGCCTGTCTCCAACATAAACAGGATTAACTATCTGTAGATATTTTGGTTTTAACAATGCCATCTCTGTTACTCCTTTTACCCGAAATTTGTCCTGCACTGCAAGCCGTCATAATCCAAATATACACGCATACGGTATAAAATATTTCATGGTAATACCCTTGTCAAGAAAATTTTCATATTTTATGACAGTAATATAAAAAAAGGGGGCGCGATGATTCGCGCCCCCCGTTCAAGCTATACTTCAGCGGAACATAACCCCCCAAATCACGCCTCTTCCCACAGCCACGTAGACAGGTACCGCTCGCCCGTGTCCGGCAGCACCGCCACGATGGTCTTACCCTTGTTCTCGGGGCGCCTTGACAACTCTAAAGCGACATCGAGCGCCGCGCCGGACGAGATGCCGGCCAGAATCCCCTCCTCTTTGGCCAAACGCCGCGCCACGAATCCGGCTTTCACGTCGTCGGTCTGGCAGATTTCGTCTATTACCGCCGGGTCATAGATCCCCGGCACGAACCCGGCGCCTATCCCCTGAATCTTGTGGGGGCTGGGCTGGCCGCCCGACAGCACCGGCGATGCCGACGGCTCCACGGCCACCACCTTTACGGACGCCTTCTTCGACTTGAGGTACCTGCCCGCGCCGGTAACGGTACCGCCCGTCCCCACGCCGCCCACGAGGATATCGACCCCGCCGTCGGTGTCGTTCCAGATTTCCGGGCCGGTCGTCTTCTCGTGGACAGCCGGGTTGGCCGCGTTGTTAAACTGCTGCGGTATAAAGGAGTTAGGGGTCTGCTCGGCCAGCTCCTCCGCGCGCGCGATGGCCCCCTTCATCCCCTTGGCGCCCTCGGTGAGCACCAGCTCCGCCCCCAGCGCCTTGAGCAGCTTGCGGCGCTCCACGCTCATGGTCTCCGGCATCGTCAGGATGATCCGGTACC
>Ga0209755_10002723_pt1 | contig 23614 bp, 17 predicted proteins | sample TergutCo191P1_FD_187301 | JGI IMG/M metagenome (GOLD analysis project Ga0209755, IMG submission 187301) | Cornitermes sp. P1 segment gut microbial communities from Petit-Saut dam, French Guiana - Co191P1 (SPAdes) (version 2) | ecosystem: Host-associated > Arthropoda: Insects > Digestive system... | reverse complement strand
CGCGCGCGCGCGCGCGCGCGCGCACACACACACACACACACACATAGATTGTGGTCCCAGTATGTTTTACACACTGTAACACTACAGTATACTCTCAATTACATTTTACACCTGTGACAAAACATTCCAGCATTAAATCTATACAGTTTAAAAACAGATCATCATGGTCTGATGAATATTTAAAGTTAGTTTCAGTGATAGGCAGCAAACAGTTGAACTCCAGATCAAATTAGTCTTCTAACAAAAACATAAATTCCAATCCTGCCACTAACATACATGAAATTAAAACACCTATAATCTCAACAGTTCATCCTTCATGATGACTATAACTCATCTGCTTTGAATGGATGGTATCATACAATTCTGCTAACAAGAATGTCTTCCAAGTGTATGTCTGGCCATAAACTATGGGAAACTGCTCGCTGATGAAATTTAACAACCATTTCTAAGGTACCAGAATAGCATCTCTGTCATGTCCTCATTTACACACCAACTATAGGTAATACTGTAACCTGCTTGAAACAATAAATAATTTGGTGAATCATTATGATTACAGCAGTCAGTCTTTTTTTCAAACCATCTGGCCATCAAGTGGCAAAGTACTTGCAGATTTGGTCCAAAGACAAATATATTTTTTGAGACCTCTGGTCTAGTGATTGCTGTACTAGCCCAGTATCAGAAGAATCCTAGATTTGCTCCCAACTGTCATCACTATCTTTATACAAAACAGGGAAATAGAAATTTGTCAGAACGATGACAACAAAACACCAGAAGACGGGAGTACAGCCAATTCATGAAACACTGTGTGTAAAATACACTTCACAAACCATTACAGAATGATACTATAACTGTAAAGAAAAGAGGTTCTGGAGAAATAACACCCTGAAATAAAACAAATTAATATTATAAAAATCCTTCTTTCTGAGCCCTGCTGCATACATACAGGTCAGAAACAAAACTCAAAGAAAAAAGGCTGTAATACTGTGCTGACTGGCTGGGGCTATCACACATGTCAGATTGTGGATGAGTAGGGGACAACTCAGAATGATAATCAAAAAGGAAAAACAAGATGTGCCACATTGTCACTATGCTCATAAAGAAGGGCATGTGAACTACTAATGTCCAAGGGCTGAACCTGGACTTCAACCAGCAGCATCCGTCACCTAGCATTGTTACATATTCTTTATAACAGGTTAACTTCAATGCATATCATATTAATAATGGTCAATTCAAAATAATGCACAGGATGCAGGTGTGGGCTGCAGGATGACGAATTATTTCTGATTTCAGCATCAGCTATGTGCTGGACTTCTAAACACAAGCACTGGAATGTTTCTTTCTGTTCTTGCTGTATTGTTACCGTGCATTAGTTCCAAGACTGAGGATGAAAATGTCTATGGTCAGGTCACATACACCTCACTGTTCTTTAAATAAGAACCCAACGGGCCTACTGCAGTTTGTAAATAATAAGCATGCATGTCAGCAACAAAAAACAACATATTCTAACAGCATTTTAATAGCTGAGGTTGATTTCACAGGCTGACTCCCTAATATCTGACAATATACCTCAACACCTAGTCCAGCCCTGATGCAACATACACACCTACTACAATCTCGATAGGGTCCCTGATCTCCTTCAAGTGGATGCACATTAACACTGTGTTCACCATCATTACCTGAGTGTACTGTGTTCCACTGCAGAAGGCACTGGTTGCCAGATCATCGCAGAGCCGACACGGACCCCTTGACCAAAATCTGGTTTCTCCTACAGGCACATAATGAAAGAAACTCAAACATGTATCTACTTCTAGATTACTATCCTGTAATTTTCTGCCAATCATGGAAGAACTCAGAAGGAACAGCATTCATGTCTTAACACTACTGGATAAAATTCAAGTAAACAAAAAAAAATAAATAAATAAATACAAAAATAACAGAGCAAGTGGGAATCAAAATATTACTGTATAAGTTACTGCAGCATAGTAACACTAATGAGTGTCCTACTATTGGAATGGATGTCCAAACTTTGACGAGCTGCTGGTACCATACAGCTTTCTGTCAAATGATATGTGATAGTACTTTGTTTCTACCCATTATGTAAAAGTAGAAGATGTACAAATTCTTGTCCTTCATTCAGCCTAAACAGGAACACAGTTCAAATCTTTATTTCTTTATGATAAAACCTCTCCTTGGTAACACTATTCACCTGTACAACAATTTCAAATCTGGGGCAGTGGACAATCAACTGATATCCACAACAGATATTTATGTCACAATATTCTGATGTGTGTGTAATCAGTAGACAAACTTTCATAAAAACAGTATTTTACATGTTACCTGAAAGCTAAAAGTAAATGAAAACAGAAAAATGAAATTAACAAACACAAATATTTTGATTTACATACACAATACTAAAATGTGGATTATTCAATGTACAACACCCTCCAGGTCCAGCTACAAAGCAATAAAATACACATGTACCTTAACCATCTTCTTCTCCAATGTCAGTACTTCCATAACATAGCGATAATCACGAGAAACGCGGTTCAGATGCCTTGTTAATGTCACCATGGCACTTTCCACAAAGGCCCATGCAAACTTCACCATCAGCCATATGCGCTGTCCCACACTCTTTCTGACTACAATATAAGGAAACAACAATACAACTTCACAGCATAACATAATAAATTATACAAGTGGATGAACTCTAACATGATTATAAAATTGTGAAGTTAGCAAGTTATGTTGTATGGTCCTCATGGCATTGTACTATATCTGACCTAGAGGCCTAATGAAAGGCCAAAAAACAACAGTATTATGAACTGCTATGATTGGTTGGTCCTCTTCTCTCAGATTTCTGGCTATTTACATCACTCCCAGGACAGGCAGTGAGACTTTTACAGCAGGACTCAAGGTATTAACTGACATATTCATAGACCTGCTTGTAATACCTGGAATGTTTTCTACTATTACTGTATGCCCAAAACTTCTCATTTCCTAGGCCTGTTAAAATTAAATGAAGTGCTGCATGGACTTTTGTTAACCCATGAATTCAATGACCCAAAAGCAAATGACCAACCTTCTGTTTCTGAAGACACATCTTTTGTACTTGAAGCTCCATCTGCATCTTGTGGGTAATGCTGTGATGGGTAACTGCCCTTACTTCCTTCAGGAGAAGTTGGCACCATCTATTGAGAGACAGAGACAGAAATATTGTGTGTTGAACAGTACAACAACCAGAAAATACATTCTGAGCTGAGATTCACAACTTTGTTATATTTATAACATTAATTTAGAATAAAACTTATATCTTGCACTTCTAATTGTTTCTGATTCTCCTGGTTGGAACCTGATTATAGAGTTTTGTAACTCAGTGACAAGTCTAATCGGTCTAAACTTTTGCTCAGCATGACCAAATTACAAATTATGAAGAGCAATCCTCCACCTCTCCTGATCATACCGTGATGGTTCACCTTTTCTGTAGTCACATTCTTAGTATGTGCACCCTGAGATCTACAAATATCACACTGGAACTTAGTGCCAAAAATCTGGCTGGCTTTCTCCACATGCCTCTTCCTTTTGTTTGTTTTTAATCCCTCAATGACATAATGGTGTAAATTCCAACTACTGCTCAGTGTAGAGGGGTTTCAAATTAAAAACACTCTTAAATGGGTGGGCAGGATAGCAACATCGGTATAGCAGCTCACTATGTGCTGCATGGTCTGGATTCAAACCCCGGTGGGGACAATATTTCTTCCACGTCATCCAGACCAGCTCTAGGGTCCACCCAGCTTTCTGTACAATTGGTATCAGGTCTCTTTCTGGGCATAATGCAGCTGGAGTGTAATGACCACCCACCCACTTCTAGCACCAACAATCAGTACAGTATACTTCTGCCTCCTCTCACTCCATGCCTGGCATGTTACAAGACAGCCTAGCACCCTTGAATGCATTCATGATCATACAGTGCACTGAGGTTGGCAGCATGTAAAGAATTAAAGGTCCTTACAGTGTAACAAGGCTGGCATTGAAGGGTTAATATGGGGAACGTGAAAATTACCAGATCCCCTCCCACCATTAAAATTTTTAATCCTCCCTGCTGCCATCATCGTCTTAACATCAGACTCTGCCTCACACATGACTATATAAAATCTAATTTAACTTTTGTTAAGACAGGCAGATATACCTAAGGTCAAACAAATTACAACTGGAGTAATAAGCCACAATGGCATTTATAATCATTAGATACACAGTAAAATATTAGGGATGAAAAGCAAGAACCCTTATTCTTAGATAAATGAGTACATATACATTGGAAGGAAAGTTTGTTAGGTCTAGTGGGTTTACCTGAACTGCCGCTGGGCATATACATTTTTTATTTTATATGATAAGAACCTCAGTTTCTGAAGTCTCTGTCTTTGTTTCTACCTAACTTCATGTAACTTTCACAAGATGTTGAAAAGAAAGAACTCCAATTCTCTCTGATGCCACAGTCCAGATATGTGGATGGATTTAAATGTTTCAGAAAGCTACTACTTTTTAGCCATTTTTCAATTTACTGTGTATCTTTCAGTGTTAGGTATTCTATAAATTTACAAAAACATGTTCTGAGTACTGAGGTAAACATCAATAAACAGTCACAGATTGTAGTGTAGGCTAGGTAGTGAAACTAAGACAAAAGAACAGTAAAAAGCAAGGTCTGGACAAAGACTAAAAAGCAGCAAAAGCAAAATAAAATCTGAAGTGGTACAAATGTATGTCAGAAGACTTCAAAACTCTAACTATAAGACTAATTTTTACCACACATAAAATTAACAGAATTTTTATACCTTCAAACATTCATGCACAGTCAATGATAATGTCCTTCTCCATAATTTGTCACTTTTGAACACCCCCCTCCCCGCCCCACCAGCAACTATTATATGATATTCCTCTCTTACTTTAAGCAACTACATTTCTTATTCTTACAACATTACATAGTTTAGCGCTGAGTATCAGTAAAACTTGTAACTGAACAGTTATCTCCTAAGCTTCAGTGGAGCCACTGACCTAGTCCCTTGCTACAACTGCTACCTACAACAAGAACATTACATTTCATGCAGTTAGAACCCACTTTTGACTCTGTGACTCTGTGTTTTTGCCCAACCAGCGGGTATGCAATCATATTTAAAATAAGACTCAAAATACAACCTCATTTTGCTGTTCCTTTTTCACAATAAAAATTCCTTTCTTCTAGTTACTGATTATTTTCACAAGCTTACGGAGTGAACAAGACTACATCTCACTAATATCTGCACCAACAATATTGATTTGGGAGTTGGTCTAGCTCATGAATATTGCATATATGAAATATATTTCAAACAACGGGCAATGTTATAGCTGCTGCATAAACCTCACCCAGAACCTTCGAAGAATTACTGCATTTGGTGATACCATCCTCTAGATCAGTAAATTTTTGTATGAAACTAACAACATATGAATCCCATATCTGTTTACATTTCATTACATTTTAGAGAGACACACGAGTTTTACTGACTTTGGAATGAATTTTCTTGAAAACCATGAAAACTTACAGGTAATATGGAACCTCTGCTTGAGGCTATCTTCCTCTTGTAACAACATGGAGTTGTGCCAGCAGCACCCACAGCTGTTTTGAGCATTACAGTGAGAAATACCAAGTACTCTCTGACATACCACATCCCAGCCATGCAAATCATAGGCCTCTGGTTTTAATAACCAAACTAAATTTCTCTAAATGGGAAATATCTCATTTCATCGAATGATAACTCACTTAGCTATGGACATTTATTTTTTTTATGCAAGACTCCCAGATATGTGTAACACCTGAAGTGTACAACACACCTGCTAAAAAACTGCTACAGTATTTAATAAAAACTGAACTGCATAATCATCCCAAGATGTCTTAAAGGAACAGATTCAAACAGACGCACTAACAAAATGACACCAACAATGAAAACATAAAAGATGAAGGAGGCATGAACAGCATATAGAAATATTATAAGCAATAAAGTGCCACCACACAGTGACCTACACATGAAGCACAGACAGTCGAAACAGAAATACCTTTTTGAAGCAAGAAATAGATATAGACAATTAACAAATGAATAAATGACTCACATAGTCACTATGCAAAGAAGGACTGCTTGGTTGTGGTTGGGGAGTGATCTCTGTCTCACACGTGAAGAAGGACGATTTGTTTCGTGTCAGTTTGACAGAAGACCGTCGACCACCATCACCAACACCTTCCTTTGTTGTACCCTTTGTAAGAGCCAATTCTGCTGCCTGTTCCATATCTGTCTTGAAAGCTGTGTCAAGGAACTGGCAAGGCCATAACACTTCAGCAGACATGACAGCACTATATCGAAACTTATCCTCTACCAGTAATTGAGGTTTCAAGTGTACAGCATTAAATCACATCCAAATGAAATTTTATAAAGGTGTGAGTGTGTATGTACCAAAGAAATTTGTGACATCTTCAGCCTATCACTGGAAGTAATCAGAACCCTGTTTTGTGAGAATTTTCACTTCCAAATTGGTTTCTCTCTCTCTTGTCTTGTAGGTAGGGACCAGACAGGTCAAAATCTCTTAAATGGAGGTATTACAAAGAACATCTAATTTTAATTGATTATTTGTTATTCCATGCTACATGCAGTTATAATGGTATTCATGGAACAGTCAGAGTATGTAATTAAGATGGTAAGTTGAAACATTTAATTCTAGACACACGATTATGTGTGGAAGGAGAGAACTGTAAAGAGTCAATGATATTAAGAGACGCAATTACAGAAAATATTAAACTATTCATACCATTATTACTAAAATTAAGGTATACCATATTAAATATTTTGCAATGTGCAACAAAGGTTCCCAAAATGTGGCTCATGATAAAAAAACAAACACACACTACACAGTTCTGTATTTGTTTTGTAAGAACACTACTTTTTATATTCTGTTGCAATTGTACTCTCACGACATGCAGTTAAATCAGTTTATTTTCCATCTAGAAAATAAATTATTTGCAAGAAGAGGTGTGTCAGGCAGATGTGTTAAACATAATTAAATGAACACATAAAGAGAAGTACAATGATCTAACTTGAGATAAAGAGTCATATATTATGACTCCTGCAGTAAAAGGTCCAAGAAGTGATGAGGCTGGGAAAGTGCTGATGCAGATTAATTCATACAACTCTTGTTCCACAGACAGACATTTTGTTTTCTATCAATACATACATAATAAAGGTGCTTACCTGGCTGAGTGTAACCCGCCTCTCACCATCATGTTTGCCACCTTCTTCGTCTGATTCATCTGATGACATTTCATCCTTCTCTTCCAACATATCATCATCCAGCTCATCAAACATGTAATAGTCACCAGAGCGTATGGCTGAAAAAATCCAGAAACTAGAAGTGAGAACACTATTTGAACGAGTTTCACAAACAGTTCATTTATAAGTAATAAGTTTACAGTGCACTGGTGTGAAGTTAAAGATACCTATCACCTTTACAGAATTTAGAATATACTGAACAATGTTTCAAGGTGACCTGAAAGTTATTTTAAAATTACTTTTTATTTCCTTATAATATGACATAATGACAAAAGTCATCCATGTACTGAATATTAAAAATAAAATTCGCAGTCTCTCATACACTCATGGTTTCTGCCAGTCATTCAGTCCAGTGACATGACTGATAAAAGAGTTATTGGATTATTTTTAAGAGGCCATACTTGCCAACAGTTCTGGTCACATCTTTTAACTAGCTCCATTATTTCCTCAACAAAATTCTGGTGCTTCAGAAATAATGTGGTTTTTTGCAAACAATATACTACATAGTACAGAGTTTCAACCTCTTATGATTTTACATTAAATGACAAGTATCATGGTAAAATATAAATTGCTATAAACTTTTCTCTCTTCATTTTTCAACCATTAATGAATAATGTGCACTACAATATCACTTTATAAGACAACGGAACAACAACATCTGAGCACCCTTTTAATCAATCAACCCTGTCCATGCTATGAATGTAGTATCTCCAAAAGAACCACTGATCTCTGTTGCTTGGAAAAGCTTCTACATTTGATAAGGTACGTGAAATTATGGCCTCCTGCCACCATCTGTTAAAACTTCTAACCAACAATTCATGATGTACTAACACTGGAAATGGACAAACAAAAGATAATATTACTTGACTAACCAAAAATATATCAAAAGGCTAGAAATAAAATCAATCCATAATTTTCAATATCTGCCCTGGATTTTGTATAGTCTGTTAACACAATTTACATGAAATCAGTGGTTCTTAATATAAAATTATTTTTCATATTTCTTCATACATAAGGCACTGAATGAACTGTCATGCAATTCTATTATCATATTATTCACCACCAATCAACACACACCCCCATGCACGTACATATTCACTTGCTCTCACTCTCTCTCTCTCTCACTCACTCACTCTCACACACACACACACATACACACTCAAGTGCACGAAATGTTCAATAAATATAATACAAAGTCAGCATTTTACCAAGCACATACGTTATTTACAAACACATAATTAGTTACAAAATATTCATATGTACATAGGTGCATTCACATCCCTGAGAAGCACCTACTAAAATTGTTCTGTCCAACTGTATATATACACATATTCATGAATCAATGAATTCCTGTGTGCATGAACACATGTGTGTGTTCATGCACATACACATCTGTGTATGAGCAAGGTCCTGGCTTGCCCACTCTATGCAATTCCTCTCACGTACTAGACCCATTCAAAGGGTATATGAATAAAATTAGACTTCCTGTCCATGTGCCAGAAATGGAAATCTGGTGCTCCAGACAGACTATATTTTTGTAATATCCTTTTAACAAAACTGCAATCTAGTATAATAATAACTGCACTTGAATTGTAACACTGTTTCTATGATCTGTAGAAAAGTATACATGCTGTAATAGTTATACCATATGTACGTTTTCTAAGGTATGATTATAACCTAAATTAGTCCTGAAGAGAGTTGAGTAATTTCCCAAATGTAACTTTCACAGGAGGTGTAGAGATTGTGGCATCCTGGTAATCATCCTATGACTTTATAACCATTAACACAAAATGAAGAATGGTAATGTAATTGCAGCATTATGTCTACATAAAATCAGACAGATTCAATGTACAGAGCAGACTGAAAATTAATGTATTTCAAAGTACATTGCTGCTGTGAGATGTGGCTAATGCCTCCAGGAATATTCTGTTACCATCTTGGCCTTGACCTATTTGGCAAGGATGAGGGCAGGAATCAAATACTGAGCAAAGCTCCCATGTGATAGGATTTTAATTTCATTATCAATATGATGATGATGGTGGTGGTGGTTTGGCAAGGGGCCCACTGACTTAACATGGCATATGAACCACATGAAGGCATGGTACACCCAGATTCATAGATATTTTATTTTACTGACAGTTAGGGAGGCAGAATGTACATGGAAGAATCCAGGACACTTTCCGGCCACTTTGATGGCACTACCTTAATCATCAGGTCACCAGATCCACTTTGAGCAGAAAGAAAACTACAAAAATTTAATTTGAAACATGCAGCTCATTGAATTATCTTCAAATATCACTGGCAATTTGAGAATATAAATATTACTTCATATGGTTAATATATTGATAAATGTGACACAATCTCTCGAGCTTATTTTTAAATGAAAAATAACTTTATATGAAGATTCAAAACTTGGATATTAACCAGGAATTCACTAGCTACATATGATAATTTCCTATTCTGTCAATTATATAAACACTACTACTGACAATGACTGCATACCCTCAGGCCACTGGGGATTATGTGAGAATGTTCAGATGTAGTAGTGAACAACTGGACTTCTAATGCATCATCCACCTTAACATATCTACAAAAAAATTTCCATCAGGAAGAAAAAATAGCTTAGCCTTTCAAACTGGCTATATCAGTTCATGATTAACTGGAAAGAACACTGTATAAAACTCTGTATAACTGAACTGTACTTAGGGATGTGAAGTTTTAAACAATTTTTATACAGGCCTTTGAAGTTCAGTGTCAATAAGGCATATTTACTGTGAGCAATTTTACAATGCAAAATACATAATGTATTTTTTTTTGTATCAACCAGAATCCCACTAATTCAATGAGATCAATATAATGCAAAATGTAACCCAGATGGGTCACATAATGAAATAGTGGCCCTTATTCATGCAGGACCATCCAAAAAAAGGTTCAGGTAGGGCCCAACATAACCACTTAATGCACTGTATATATAAAAGGAATATAAATTTTTCCAAGAATAAGTGTAAATTGAAAAGAAAGACCAACACTTCACTTCACAAATTAATGGGGGGGGGGGAAGGTTTGGAGCATATGTATCACTTCAGTCTAGTTCGGGTTATGCTCAACTTTGATCTAAGTTTGTGTCAATGACAACTGAATTTCCACCTGCCTTATTCATTGTAGTCTCCTGTAGTAATCCAGTTCTTGGCACAGTTCATTCACACACAACTCCAAAAAACCTACAGGCCTATTTTATTTCTCTGCACTATAATTTGTAACCATTTACATGCACCTCATCTTTTTTTTTTACAAAATTAAATCCAGCATTAAATAACTCAGAGAAAAACAAAGGAGTGTTGTGTATATACATGTATATTGTAAAGTTCTGTACTCATGGTTGTATAAACTTCAGAACCCAGTAAAACACTGTACAATTTAAAAAGACAAGTAAATATACACAGTAGATGTCTCACAATCTTGGATGGTGATTATCATACTAAACACATTTTAAGACCTGTTATGTGAAGCAGTCCTTCAAGGCAAAGCAAATTAAGCCACAGATGTAGGTATAGCAGCTCTAGTAAATGTTATGAATGACCAGACCTGGATCTTCAACAAGAACTTTATACACTACATGAATATGTACAAAAGAGCTAAAAAATCATATGATATACCAAGCCAGAATAAAATATAATCAAATTATAGTTTCTTGAATTGTCATGCAGCTATATAAGGGCATGGCAAATAAAATGCAGCAGTTGTGAATAGTGGAAGCATAATGTAAAAGTGTAATAAAAACTGTAACAGATAGCATAAAATAAAGTAAAAGAAAGTTTAAAATATGAAAACAATCAAACAATCCCCAGGTTATAGAAACAGTATATATGTATGCTTCACCAGTGAGTTTAATTTTGACCAAACTTCAAAGGTTTCCTTACCAAAAGCAAAGTTAATAGGAATGGCATCAGTTCCAGACCAATTATGTATGACAACAGACACTGTAAGCTTTTTAAACAAACTTTCAAAATATCTATTTTTAGAAAACTGTCAACAATCCATATCAAAAAAATTAATGTGCTTTTGGTAGGTTTTGTAAGTGGTGGTGGTGGTGATGATACGAAAAATGATGATGACGACAAAACAACAACAACAACAAATATTAATCTCCTACTGTTATTATTTAGGGAAAAAAAGCCGTGGTATTATAAGCCACTGCATACTGTTCAAAAAAAGTCTTGTCAGTACAAAGGGTCATTAAAATCTGATATTTGGCTCCAGAACACGCATCCTCTGGACACAGTCTGCAAATATAATATTCCAATTAGGCATACACACGCACGCGCGCGCACACGCACACACACACACACACACACACACACACACACACAATGTGTAATTACTGACACAAAAAGTCTGTCAAAAGTTAAAGTTTGAAATGATTTCTGTTACACTGATATACATATGGCTTGGTATATCACATTTTGACAAGTAAAACTAACACATTCACCATGAGCAACTGACACAGTTGACATAACAAAGCATTATATAATTAACTCAAAGTAGGGCAGTTTTTGTTTTGTTTGTTTGTTGTTCCCAAAAACCAAATGAAAATTTTTACAAGAGCATGAGACAGTAGCTATAAACAACCTTGGAACGCATGCTATAACTGGCAATGTGTCAACCACTTCCATAAAAAAAATTACCTCAAGAACACATAACAATACTGCTTTTCCTATGAAGCTGTACTTACACTATTTGATGGACTTCCAGAATTTTAAAAATTTTAGTGTGAGTTAAGAGCACAAAATGAAAATTTTATACCAAACAACAATGGACAAAACAGTAGTGTTTCTTTGCCCAGAAAGGGTTGACTTTATTATTATTATTATTATTATTATTATTATTATTATTATTATATTATACTATGTTTAATTTATTAAATATATATTTATTTACCTATCTAATGGGGAAAATCATGATAGGACAGGCAGTCTCTGGAATAAAACATGACATATTGACATCCTGAGTGCTGAACAGAGTGCTAATCCCTACACCACATTAACCTTTAATGCAACATGTCTCAATAGACACACAGTTAATGAACTTACACTGAACAAAGGATTTGGCAAGAGGGTCAATAGGTCAAGTGTTGTGCATCTGCAAGGCAGAGCAATACTTGTTACAGAAGATACTTTTAAACTCATTTTGGTTGGTAAAGGGGTGCCACAGAGGTGCAGCTACCAGCTGCTTCCACATAAACACAATGAAGGCAAATATATCCGATCTACATTCACTTATAACTAAAAAACATAATTTAAAACACACCTTACAAGTCTAAATTTCAGTGAATGATGAAAATGTATAGATTTACAAGCAGTATTGTAGCTACAAAATGTACAGAATGAGGCAAATGATGATTTGGAAAAAAATTTTGTTCATGTCTATGTCAGTGGTTCTCACACTATGTTTCCAAGAAACCCCATATGGAGTTTTGAGGTAAAGGTCCAGTAAATGTGTATAAACAAGTACAGCACAATGAACCATGAAGTAGGGATTCCCACAGCTTATGGAAGAATGCTTAGGATTCTTTCAACCAGGTACAACTAAAGATGTCAGTGTTAGGAAGCTGTATTACCAAAACAGATGATTTTTCAAAACAAAAATGTTAGGATGTAAGGCCTCGCTTAACTGAAGGAAGTCTGCAGTGCCTGCTGAGGGCAACTACAACAATAAATCAGTTGAATAAAAAACAAGATTAGTATACTGTAACAAATCATGTTTGAGAAATATGTCAACAGGTCACTTGTACCTCTGTAATTTAACAAGACATATTTGAATATTATGCCAGGCCCATGAAGTACAAATATTGTGTGTGTGTGTGTGTGTGTGTGTGAAAGATTCAGCCTGAAGGATAAGAGATTCTGTTTTGAAAGTGCAGTATGCCAAAACATCACTGTGGCTTGATCAAAACATAGGCTTACATAAACATAATTTGTGTGTGTATATATATATATATATATCACACAATGGCTGTGTAATGCTAAATTGGGAAGTGCGCACCAGTCATTCAGCATATTACTATATCTGGTATGTTGCAAACAGCCTAAAGAAGTGCCTGTGACAAAGAATACTTAACCAATTTTTATTTCAGACCTTGGTGGCACATGTATTATAGCCATACACATATTCTAAAAATGTCTTCCCAGGCAAATTTTTGTTCGTCTACCAGTGGTTAATAACAAGTAACTAAAAATTTTGGTCAAATCCTGACTCGGTTATAAATGTTGAAGACATAATTTTAAGAATTACAACATTTCTTTGAATCCATTCATGGTGCATCTAAACACATACATGGACAGAAAGACAATGCCAACAGGACACATTTGCTCATTTTGTGTATTCTGTTTAACATCCCAAATTGAAAATTCATTTTTAATATTTCTTCATATATTTTTTAAAAGAAAAGAAATTAAAAAATAAAATCTTTTATAACCTTGCAACTTATATTATGTAAAGAAACTGACGTCCATAGTTAATACTGGAAATATTAATGTTCTCACTTTTTTTTTAAATCAGCAAGCAGTGAGGAGTCTTTGTTAAAATAAATAATGATTCACACGAAATGTTATGCTAACTACCAAGTTAAGAAAACAGTTTTTCAAAAGCATGATTCATGAGCCTTCCACCACAGCTGACTTATTTCTGAGCAAAGCATATCAGAAAGAGGGAATTACCATCACGATTTGTTGTTGGACGTCGACGTACTGACCCATGTAATGCTGAAAAGCATGAACCAAAAATAAAAGAAGCCAATTTCAAAAGCACAACAAAATAAAAAAACATACAGACAAACAAAAGGACAAAACTTAAGAATATACACTATTAAGTAATGATTTATATTAGAGGATAAAAAGACTCAGTGCTTATGGCTGTACCAAGAATAAAGATCAAAAGAAAACATCAATACCAGCAGTGATGTTTCTCAACAGGTTGAAGACCAAATGTGCAAGATAATAGATAAATTCTGATACGAAAATGCATGTAACTTCTAGTCAGTCAAACTCAATCAGTGAGGGATCGGGTTGTGTACAAGGTGAACCTGCAATCAATATTCCATTGGTCTGGTCTGATAGTTTTATACTGCAACACTTATGTACAAGAGGGCCAGAGAACATGAAAGGCAGCTAAGTATCACTATGCTAGGAACTAATAGTGAAACTATAAGAGTTAGCTGGTGGCCAGAATGCAGTGTGAGAGGTGCCAGTATGATGCAAGCAAGCTGAGATCTCATTACATGTGTGATGGGACCGCGGCGATGACAGTGAGACAGAGGGACGTGGGGTGGCAAGCGGATGCATCCAGGGGGGACCAATGGATGACTGACGCTGATGCCTGCCACCCAAACTGCTACCAGTTGTGCCATGCCCCACCACAGCACCATATGGTGGTGGGGAGAAGACAGGGAAGCTGTCCACATCAAGCGAGGGCGCACGGGGTATCAGCTCGGAGGTGGGGGGTGAACTAAATGACATGCGCTGTGGCTCCAGGTAGCCATCCAATGACACTGTCATTATGGCAGAACTGGGTGTTGGTGCTTGCAGCAGTGAGCCTGCCCCACGTGGTGTGAGGGGAGGGAGGTCGCCTTCTTCCTCATCATCATCAATAGGGGTGTGATAGCCTTGGGGGGATGCAGGGGAACTCATGCTGGGGGATTGAGCCAGCGGGGCAGCTGTTAAAAGACAGGTCCTAGTTAGTTACTTGATGGAAAGAGTAATAGCCAAGTCTACAATCTGATCACTCTTCACACAAAGAACATAAAGGGGTAGACAAAGCATGTCTCATACCATCTGTCAGAGACGCACATATGTTGTGAACATGGAGATGTAACATGGATGGCTGATGGGAATACAAAGAAATAACTTATCAGCTACTGAAATGGTACAAAAAGAAAATGTATTTTTATCACTAAACTATGGCACAATGAAAAACATGATCTTAGGAAGAAACAAAGAATTATATAGTGCAAACAAAAGTATGGTACTATGAGGTTTATGAAGGCTACAAAATTTTTCCTAGAATGGGCAACACAGCTTTTCATATGAGAATATTCAGATAACCTTCATAACGACAACAATTCTATCGAATGTTATCCATAATACCTAAAAAATCATTATTTTACAGTAACATGAAGAGCCATGACCAACTTTTCAAACACTGAGATCTCTACGTTTCTGTAACAACATCAATCTGCCTAACAAAAATGGCAAAAACTGCCAAAGACTTCAAAAAATCAGATCTCTTCCTGATCAGCTAAATTATGGCCCTGTTAAACTTTACAATCTATATGACAATTTAACTGAAAAGAAAAAGTTACTGCGCTCTTCAAAGGTAGTTATTTCTAATAAATACACTTACAAAATACACAGATATAATTGGAATATAATCCACTAACTGCACAACAAGCCTGGATATACTTATGGCATGGGCATTTACTCTGGGAAGAACTGAAAAAAAGCAAAATTGATGATGGCAGCTACATGTGACAGTGAAAAGTCTCATGAGGACCATATAAGGGACCTCACTGTACTGAAGAGCTACATGATTGGTCATCCTGTGGTAGTAAAATGGACCAGTACAGAGCTTTGTGACTTAAAATTCAGATATGTAGGAAACTGAGCCGAGCAAGTTTCATTCTCAATTCAGCTCAAGCAGAATAATGAATCTACCAGCCAGCAAAGGCCCACACTTGATGCTAAACACGTCAAAATTTTGCCTGCTGCAGGAAAACACTTGTGGTATCATGTGTTCACAAAATACAACATTAACAGCTACAAAATGTTAGTCATCAAAGACTAAACTTGAACTGTAAGGAGCCAAAATTTTCATATCTAGGTACATATCTAGAAATATGTCACACTTCCTGCAATGCAAGTGGACAAATTACAAACTGGCTGTGTATTATTTTGTTTTATTTTAGAATTCTACCAAAAGTATGGGAAGCAGAATTTTTATAATAGTAAAATTGAACACTATAAATTTGGCAGTGTATTATCGTGCTGATGTTTTATACTATAATAATTATACAGAAACACATATAAATAATACACACTTCTTCAATACCAATATCATTACTAAGTACAATCCTGGAGTAAAATGGGAACACCTGCCTGGGGATTTAAGAGTAGCTGCCCCTTTATGAGACATGTTAAACCTTTACAACACACTCTGTTAGTATAGTATATTTTATGTGTGCCTGCCATTTCTACTCAGTGGTGAACCTGTAGGACCTATGAGCAGCATGTTAGTTTCTGTGTTTTGTACTTATAGAAATTACTTTCCAAGCCTTCAAATTCCTGAACCATCACTACTGAAGTACTGTAAAGACATAAAACAAACAGCTGCTTCCACCACCTAATGTAAGTACATAGAAACAGTGCTGACATGCATTACATGACTGGCAAAGATGTTTCACTGTGGAAGCATCTGTGGCACGCACAATGAACCATACTTTTTGCCAAGCACTTCTGATGAAGCTACATTGACAGTTATTGTGTGTAGGAAGAAACAAGAAATAATATCCAAACACCGACTTCCAGCTCTGGAACTTAATAAAAAGCAATGTAAGATGTTCAACACAACTCATTATGGTATACTGTGGGTTACAAAAAGTAAAATAAATGCAAAACCCTCAGTATCAAATATCACAGACTTTGCTTTAAAAGTATAAAATGTATCTGAAAACTTATAGATTATACCAAAAATATAACAAAGAACTCTTCTTGTTAGTAAAGACATGTCACTTCACTGTGCATTCAAAATCTATGACAATGAACAGTGGTGCCTTTCCTAAGAACATCATCACTGAGGAAAAACATGTGGAAATGAATGGTCGACAAAACTATGACAGGATTTCAAGTGTTTAAAACAGAAGCTTCACATTTACTACAGTAGTGACTACAATTTTGCTTGAGATGGTCACACAGTTTTTGCATCATAATAGGCCCCAGTTGCTACAAGAAAGAGGATTATTGCAAGTAAACATAGTTGTACAACAACAAATAGAATAACTTTTCACTGATACATTTCATTACAAGTTTCCAACTATAAGAAATCCTTCTTGATGATTAGGAGGCTAACAGAAGACATTCAACATTTCACTTATAACAAATGTCAGGCTTTGAATGCAGATCCAATCCTGCAGAAAAGGACCATATTTCTGTTGTGTTTATATGCAACATATCTGAATCAAATGGTTTTATTATTCTACAGAGTGGTCTATAAAACATGCCCAACTTCAGATAGTTACACACTGCTTATTTATTTCTTTTTATTTATTTATTTTTTTGTAAAAAATTATATCAACATAGGTCAATACCTCAACCATTATGCACTTCCTGCCCATTCCTAAAATGTGCCTCCATTAGTTCTGAGGCAGTGGAGCCCACAATGCCATTCATACACACAAACTAGTTGGCAGGTTGACTGTGTTCAGTCCCCGTGGAGAGAAGGTTACTTGTCCACACAATGTGTCCATGTCATGAGCAACAATAAACATAGAGTTCGCACACACAAAGATTTACAGACATTCATTCTGTTAACAGATGCTGCGAAGGGAATGCATGGGCAGTAACTGTGGAATACAGGCATTGGTTTCCCATCAGCGGACACCACAAAGAGTGGTAATTAGCACTGTATATTAGAAGCTGCCAGATATGGGACCATTCATCACTGGTACCAGGCAGTGCGGAAAAAGGTAATATGATCATGACAAAGAACATATACTGTGAGAAGGGTCCATTGAAGCCTGACAGTGAGCATTCAGTGAACTGCAGATCAAATGCACACAGCTTATACCATGCATGTGTGACAAAATGTGCATCATGAAGGTCTGTATCTGTACCAGCATCCACATGTGTTAGCAATCCTACTCAAGGATTACACAGCTCTAGTAAATTTCAGTTGTTGGACTGTATTGGATGCGTAACAGCAGATTAATATCTGCATGATAAAGAAGCTGCCACATCTTTCAGAATGGGTTCCTCTTCATGTCTGATTAAATATACAGCTGTATCACATCACATTGGTTGACAAGCCACACAGCAACTGAGATAGTGGTATGGAACTCAATGGCATGGTCATGGAGATCCACAAACCTGGTCACCCTGCTTGTAAGACTAGACACTTTCTGATTACTGCTTGTGTGGATGTAAGGAGTTGGTGTACCAGAAGAAATGACAATCATGGAACAAACTTTTATGACACAACACAAATGGTGCTGCTCTCATGTGGAATAATCATGACAGCATGAGGACATTCCAAATATCAAGCTGTTTCAAGACAATGCAATTAAACATGGCAGAGATCACAGCCCTTGTTTACATAACATTTTGCACTCCAAATAAGACAGTAAATAACCACCTGACATTTGGGAGACATTTTGTGGGATATAAACATTTAAGTTTCCTAGCTTGGAAGCTACATTAGCCAACTCTACTAGGAAGTTAATATTGCAAAATATTATCCAAATGGGGAGGGGAAAGCACATGCACGAACCTCACAGATCCATTTTATTAAACAATAAAAGAATTATCACTGCTGTAACAGTACCAGATATTCAAATGGACTTACCCACAGCGTGAATCTCAGGCTCTTTGAGCATGGGTCCCTGGATCTTCTGTTGGGTTGCCTTGATTCGTTCCATCTTTACCCTGATCTTCTCAAGAATACGGCGTTCTTGTTTCCCCTGCTCTTCAATCCGCTTCTTTCGCAATTCATTCATCAACTCTGCACCTCTGTGTCATACATATAAAATACTTCCATAGGCAACAGGTTCTATACACTCCTGATTTCAGAACAGTTACAAGATTTCTTAATTACACTCATGTTTGTTACAGTCAAGAGAAATGAGGTATTTAAGAAGAAGTCAGAATGTCAATATTTCAGAAGCCAACCTCTGTTTATGTTTTAAGGCCAAAAAGAAAATTCGCTTGACAAAGGTGTTTTATTTGGGGAGGTTATTTTAGATTCTCTTGTCTTGAATTTGGGAAAATATGGTAACTGTTTTCTGCGAAACTTCATTGATAAACTACTGTTCTGTTGAAGATAATAACATAAAACATAGTGGGAAAGCTAAACATATTCATGATCTTGGGTATATTTGAATCCAAAATTTAACAAAAGTCACCACTGGCCTGGCAAGTGTGTAACAACCACAATTACTGAGACCAGTAGAAAACAAGAATGTACCTGGATGCAAGAACAGTCATGGCCTTGCTTTCATTAACCTGGTGGATGAAATAATAACTCTTGAACAACCTTCTCATCATAATCAGACACCCGAAACAAACACCATCCCATACTAGGCCACTGTTTTCTTTTGGTACATTGCACTGTGTCAGATCTGTAAGAAATGTGTCAAACACATTAGTAATTATGTACATCTGGAAAGCCAAAGAAATGTGTTTGACTGCTGGCAAGTATCATTTGACATCCTGGTAATACAACAAGGCTTTTTTTTTTTTTACATTCCTTCAATCTCAAGATATGGAAATAGTCACACACATACAACACAACATGTATAAATATACACAGTATACATGTTAAAGAGTGTAGCAAGAGCATTTGTCCAGGTGACACTTAACAACAATAACTGTACAATATTACCAAAGAGGTTGGATTGACTAAAAATGTAATAACCTAAACAAGTGAACAAAAAACAATGGCAATTATAATTCCACTAACTTCATATTAATTACTAAGTGAAAGGACACAAAATCATGGAAAGTTTTGATTAAAGTATTCCTCCAATCTATGGAGGAATTATCCAAAACACATCTACTGACAGCCGCTTTAAAATATTTCCAATCATTTAATAAGTCCTTGATAACTGACAGCCAGTGGTAATAAATCCTACTTCCTGTGCAAAAAACACTTTTATGATATAATGTTAATTTGCTAAAGGTAAATGTAAATTAGAGTTTTATCTTGTATTGATATCTCAGATCCCCAAATTGGATAAAAATTGATCCACATACTTAATAATCAGTTAAAGTAACAGTTTTTCATAAATATTGAGTAGGCAATGGAGGCTATTTTATGAGAAAGTAGCCGTTTTCACATTCCATTCAGATGGAGTCCATGCTTTGTGAATAATTTTCTATTATAGTTGTTTCCAAAAAACTAGTCTGAGGAAATATTTTTACTATCTTATTTAGTTTCCTATTAAAAGTTTCAATCTTTCCACTGACAGTAGTTCATTATATCATATCTCTAGGGAACATTAACACAAATAATGTTTGTGTGATCACTTACTGTAACAAAATTTGAAATGTTCTGAAAAGCTAAGGAGAAATTTTTCATTTCCAAATTATTAGTACCATTGCAAATCAATAAAATATAATCATAATTTACTATTCTCTTCTTTTGCGGTTTCTTTAAATCACTAGAACTTGATCATGGTTGTACAACAATGTAGAGTTCAAAATTATTACTTAAAAGAGTTTTCAATTACCCACATAACATTTGATATGACTGTCATCAATTAGAACCATTTTATGTCTCAAGCTACACGAGTGCTTATTTCTCTACATTTAGCAAGTTTACTGCATACTTAATTAGAGTATTTTGAAATTCTTCCATACTACCTTTGATTCTAGGTATTGATCCACCACTGGTATTTGTAATAATTGCATGGTTCACTACGCTTTGAATTAAACAAGTACATTTCCAATCACTTCTGATTCTTGTAGGTTAGGAACAGATAGGTGTTGCATAGTATTATGATTCTACATCTTGTCTCTATTTGCATGTTTGGAATTTAAATCCCTTAACCTTTCAGCACTATTTTGGGGTTTTTTTGCCATTCATATCATTATACAGTACGTTGTAACTGTTTGGTATTAATGGTAATGGATGAGTAATCCTTCGCTCTATGCATGTGCTTTTCTTGTGTTTCCTTGCCACCATTTTTGCCCATGATAAATCTGTTTCAAACTGTTCACTAATGATGTCCTTCAGGAGTTCTATCTTTGCAAGAAGAAGAAGAACAATATCTACTTGAATAACCTCTTTTATGGTCGGCCTCTCAGCAATGTGTAACATGTGAGTCAATTCCATTACATACCTTTTTAGTCCTTCAAGTTCTACACACTTCGATGATCCACATAATGATTCCTCACAATATTCATTAGAAAATTTTACTCTAGTAGTATTAGAACTTTGATAAAACTATTATCTTTGTGTGATGAGTATGCCAACTTGCCCTGCAATGCCATATTGTTATGTTACTGTGTCTGCATACCTGAATTCAGAGCAATGTCAATACTCACCATCAAACACAGGTAATGATCCAACTGCAGCAGGAAACTTCCTGATACATGTTATTCCAAATAACTGTGCAGCCCAACAAGCATTATTCTTCACTTCCATGAGGAACATGCAACCCGTGATCTGCAGTAAAGCTTTGACCATGATGACAGCCACGTTGTAGCCCAACAGCATGTTCCACCGCTTAAGGATATAAGGCACAGGCCGCAGGTATATCTCCTCCCCTTGCCACAGGAATATAAAGGCACCCATAAGGTAACCAAGTGAAAATATGTTCACCCGGTTTGCACCAGCTAAGAAGACAATGGCCAGTGTCACCCAAAGGAAGGACGACAAGAAACAGCGCTTTGCAATATCCAGCCATGATCTAGAGAAGTGAGAGGTCAATAAGAAGAGTTTCAAAACCATGTTTCACACCCACACAAACTGGCAGACTACTTATGATCTGCAAAATTCCAATTCCTATGAGAGAGAGAGACAGAATTTAATTTATGGCCTGAGAATAAAATAGTTCAAATAAGAAGTGCAAAGTTCTAATTCCTATGAGAGAGAGAGAGACTTTACATGTATGGTCTGAGAATAAAATAGTTCAAATAAGAAGTGTAGTTCTAAAGTATTAATTCTCTTTCACAGTTTGAATTTGGCAACACTATCACTAAATAAAGAGGATGCCATTTCTTACCTAATGTAAGAAATGTGATCAGGAACAGGATTAACAAAACCTGGCTGTTCTGCTTCTTTAAGGATGCTCTTGTTACTACCACCAGCATAGAGTTGCCCAGCATAACGTCTCTCTATTCGAAATACAAGACTCTGTCGACACACCAGCATCAGCAATATAAAGTCACCTGTTAAACAAAGCACAGTAAACACATTCTTGTAGTAAGAAAACAAACATCCCATATAACAAAACCCCCACTGCAGCTGACTGCCTGGTAACCACTTCACACAGTCTTACTAACATGCCTGTAGTTACACTAATGTTCCAGGATGCATGATGTCACAAATTTTAAGACAGAAAACCATCCCTGGCATAATCTTTTAAGTTGAAGTGGTGAGAAAAACATACTGCCATAAAATGTGACTGGTCAGGAAAGAAACAAGCGGTCACAAACTGTGACTGGACAGCACAATGTAAATATAACTGTGGTAGAAGATGATAAAGAATAATCAGCAATTTAAGTCAGACCACAACCAATTTCATATAAATAAATCTAAAATCCAGTATGCACAGCAGTTATATTAATAAGTACAATATATGTAACATGTAATAACTGATATGAACTCTGACAACAAGTTTTGGCTAAAATTAGAATTATCACGGCAATTCCAGACAACCACCCAAGTCCACACCACCTGCATATAACACATTTTAAAATAACACATCTACTTCAAACCTTCATTTATAAATCAATGTATCATGTTTACACTCATTAACATGCTTGTATTGTCGGTCATTCTGTGTGGTGTGACAAACATACGGCTCTACAATGAACACGCAGAACATGCGTACTTACAAACAAGTTTGTATGTTGCTGGGGGATATACAGGATCAGGCAAGAACATCCACTCTTGTAGATTCCTCATTAACTGTGACTGGTTCCATGGATATTCTAAAATTACATCATATTGCATTATTTTAACATACAACCAGCAATATTAAAGCATATATGGAAGTATATCAAACCTCCATGAAAAGCTACTAATAGTTTAGTTTAGTTTATTAGTCCAAAATATCATACATATGATTGTGGACTCGTCAATTTCTAGCACTATACAGAAGTGAGATAAGTCCAATAGCAACAAACACAGTATTCTACAAATGATTTCAGAACCGCTTATATATAGTGCATACATACATATATATATCATTTCGTAGGTCCATAATTCTGTCATATGACAGTCGGACATGAAACTTGTCAGGAAAAACACTACACACAAACAAAACAAATGAAGATGAT
>Ga0209755_10002722_pt1 | contig 23617 bp, 16 predicted proteins | sample TergutCo191P1_FD_187301 | JGI IMG/M metagenome (GOLD analysis project Ga0209755, IMG submission 187301) | Cornitermes sp. P1 segment gut microbial communities from Petit-Saut dam, French Guiana - Co191P1 (SPAdes) (version 2) | ecosystem: Host-associated > Arthropoda: Insects > Digestive system... | reverse complement strand
CAGCATCAGCATCAGCATCAGCATCAGCATCAGCATCAGCATCAGCATCAGCATCAGCGTCCGCATCAGCGTCGGCGTCGGCATCTGCATCAGCATCAGCATCAGCATCAGCATCTGCATCCGCGTCAGCATCAGCGTCGGCATCAGCATCTGCGTCCGCATCAGCGTCCGCATCGGCATCTGCGTCCGCATCCGCGTCAGCATCCGCATCTGCGTCTGCATCAGCATCAGCATCAGCATCTGCGTCTGCATCCGCATCAGCATCAGCGTCAGCGTCTGCATCCGCATCAGCGTCCGCATCAGCATCTGCATCAGAATCAGGTGGTGGTGGAGGCGGCGGAACCGCTGGTCGTTCTGGGACACCAGTTATGTTACCAGTAGTCGGGTTCACGCTTCTCATCAAAATATCTTCATCATTAATACCATTCAAGCTTGTTACCACTTGAAAACCAGGCGCAACACCTCCTACAAAAGCTTGTGGTCCAATAACACCAATCACATGCCCACTTCGGTTAAAAGACACATTGTCGCGAACGGCAATTGCACCATTGCTGTGAATTGCATTTCCATGCCTCAGGCGACCAGCACCACTGCGAACATTGTTGAAAGTTACCCCTTGAACCGTGACGCCACTGTTGGAAAAAATACCACCGCTAATGCCGCCGCCCTCTAAGGTCAACATACCATTACCAATAATAGATAAATGTCCGCCGACGCCCTGCTCCATTTCAAACCTATGCAAGTGTTCCCAACGAGTGTGATTCCAAGTATGACCTGATGTTACAAAGTGCCTAGCACCTGTGTTGGAAACAATGGTCAATGGTTCGGTCACTGTGATAAAAACAGCTTGCGTGTCGGTATGAGAGTTTGGGTTATGAATGTGGAAAGCTTCATTAATGTGGATTACACCGCGCAAATAGTCACTAATGTTTACGGTGTTGCCCATTCGTGCGTTTGAAAGCGTGCTTCTAAAGGCTGCTATCGCCTGCTCGAAACTGCTAAAACGCGCTGTATTGAAGCCACCGCTTTCTTGCGTTGCACTAGCTTGAGAGAAACCAAAACTGGTCATGTTTGGCATTACGCGCACTTGCGGCACCGTGGCATAAGGGGGTACAATTGGCGGGATAGCAATGTTGCCGTCAGCATCTGCGTCGGCATCAGCATCATAATCGCTATCGGCATCAGAATACCCATCATAATTGCCGTCAGCATCTGCATCTGCATCAGCATCATAATCGCCATCGGCGTATCCGTCACTGCCATAATCGCCATCCGCGTCCTCGTCGCCGAAATCATAGTCGGAATCAGAATCTACAGTAGCGTAGTCGTAGCCCTCGTCATCATCAGAACCGCCTCCAACGGGGACATCCTCGTCGTCAACTGGCTCGCCATCTTCAATGTCATCGTCGTCATCTTCCAAATCTGAACCGCCATCGCCTGGATAATAGGGGAGGTAATAGGAATAATCATCATCCTCGTCATGGGATGGAACAGCTTCTTCTGGAGCTGGAAGTTGAATTTCGCTCACTTCTATGTAATCATTAACTATCTTGACGGCGACTGGCTCCTGAGCGTATTCTACCAGTCCCGCAGCAAGCGTGCTAACACTTAAGTGGTTATTTGCAACAATTACTGTTAGGGCAGAGCTAACGGTAATCATTTTTGCCTTTCTTATTAATGCGGCACGCTGTCTTCCTTGATTTAAAATTCTTTCATAAGAGTTACGTCTCAAAAACGCACTTCCTTTCTTTGGGGTGTTGCCTTGTAACAAACCGAGGTATAGGTTTTGGGTCACACCTGCCATGTGACTAACCCTTTAAAGTACCATCGGCAACTCTCTCGAGGGTCTTGCCGTTTGTTTACCATTGTTGCTGAGTGTTGTATGAAATTGAATTACGCAAACGCCCTTTGGCGTTTTTATGTATGACGCAATCCAACAAATTCAACAAAACAAAGGTTTAGTAAGCCTGCCTCTGACTGTACCCTTTGTTTCTAGTTGAAATTTTTAATATGTGATTATGTTGTGAAATTGACACTAAATCAGTGTCTGATATGATAGTAAGATGTATGACAAGAATTCATGTTGTTACATGGACGTACCCCTAGTAGCTTAATAATACACTAAACGCCTGCAAATGTCAATAGGAATTTGGACATTTAAACCAAAAATTTTGCTAAATATAACAAGACCTCAAAATACATGTTTTTCGGCATTTTTTGATGCGTACAATAGTATAATTTAAAAAATGTAACCAAAATGTAACATTTTGAGGAAATAAAAATCTTAAAAAAGGGTGTTGACAAAATATATTTATTAAGATATACTTAGAGCGTGTTAACATAAATGGGTCGCGCGGATTTGCGTGCCGATTTTGCGTCAATCCTAGGAGGTAAATTCGCAGTGTGCCTAAAGGCACATAAGAATTTACTGACGACGGATTGGCGTGAAAGTGGTGCGTAAAGCCGTGGGGCAGCTTTATGTTAACACGCTCTACACCAAATTAAAAATGGCTAGGGGTGCTTTTGGTAAAATGCCAGAGGCTGAGATTAAACCCTCACAACCTGATGCAGTTAATACTGCCGAAGGGAAGCTCGAACTCGCTAGCCTTCTATTTATTTTTAGGAGGTATTTTTAATGGAAGAAACCATGAGAACCATCCAAACCTTTTTGAGAGGCGACCTGGGTCAGGTTGTCATATTCATTGTTGCCGCCATACTGTTTTTCTTGGTAATTGGCGGAATGTTCAAAAAGAAAGGCTTTAAGGCAAAAGCAATGACTTACGCAGGTCTTGCCATGTCCATTGCCTTTATGCTATCCTTTCTCACCATTTTCCGTATGCCCTGGGGCGGCTCTATCACCCCGATGTCCATGTTTTTTGTATCCTTAATCGGCTTTATGTTTGGTCCTGTTGTGGGGATTGTGTCTGGTGTCGCTTATGGTTTGCTGCAACTTGTGCAACAAGCCCATGTCATGCACCCCTTGCAGTTTCTTTTGGATTACCCCCTAGCTTTCGGTGCGTTAGGTTTGGCGGGCTTTTTCTGGAAGCATAAACATGGCTTGTACATAGGTTTTGTTGTAGCGGTGTTAGGACGCTGGGTAATGCATACTACTTCTGGTGTGGTTTTCTTTGGGCAGTTTGCTCCAGAAGGCTGGCGGCCTTTGCCTTATTCTATGGCGTATAATGCCGCCTACCTTTTTGCGGAAATGATAATTACCCTCATAATAATTGCTATTCCTCCCGTATACTCCGCCATAGAGCGCGTGCGCAACGAAGCTCAGAAGGAACTACGGTAAAATTTCGGATAGACGATTAGTTTTGTTAAATACCGCAGGGGCGCATATTATGCGCCCCTGCGGTTTATATAGTTATTTTAACTTAATTTAGCAAAAAAACCTCCCCCAAGCCCAAAATTGCCGCCGCTAAATTGGGCGATGGTAGAAAGCTCTGCAAGCTCTTTGCCGCTTCCTGCTTTGTCGAACAGGAAAATTTCGTCTTGCCCTGCTCGGTAGCGCATTTTATATTCTGACCCGCCTCCCGCTTTGATTTCAAAGGCATAATACCCAGAATCATCCCCTAAGCTATGGAAATTTTCCTCGGTAATTTCTTTATAAAGTTTGCGGTTATAAAGCCCACCCGCCAAGCTACGCAAAATTGGGTCGCTACATTCTGCAAGACCTGTTAAAAGCATGTAAAAATGCTCATCGCTGACGGATAAAAAGTCTGTTAAATCTGCAACGCCAGCAAAAATATTCCCCATAGCTTTTGTGGGAAAATAGTCACCTTCCACCTGGCTAAGGCGTTTAAAAAGCAGCCTGAGCATCTTCTGCGCAACCAGGCTTGTTTTGTGCAAATACACATTTTTCAGCATGTAAACCCGCGACATAACAAAATCTTCCGCAACAGACAATCCCTTGCCTTCGTCTAACCCAACCACAACACGCCCATCGTAGACCCCCACAACCAGCACATTTAAAAGCCATTGCAAGTCAAACCGCCCATAACCAGAGCCTGTCATATGAGAATCTCTAAGAAGATAATCCATTTTGTCCACGTCGATGGTTCCGTCGATTATCCGCGCAGAATGAAGGTGGGTAGGTGCAGAAGCTAAAATGTCACAAACAGTCTGAGGAGCATCAGGGGAGTATTCTGCAAGCAGGCGGTTAACGGTTGTATCCCCAAGGATTATACGCCTTGCCCACTCTTCATGGTGAACGCCAACAACACCTTCGGTTACATGGGATAAAATGCCGTGTCCAATGTCGTGAAGAAGGGCCGCAACCACAGTAAGGGGCATATCCCTTTCAATTTCGTCAAAAAAATCGCTAATGCCCTCTTTTGGCTTGGTTTTGTCTTTAAGGGCTAAAATTTGCATGGTCATGCGCTTTGCAAGATATGCCACCCCAAGGGAATGAGCAAAGCGGCTGTGGGTTGCATTTGGATATGCAAAATCTGCCAGACCAAGCTGTTTAATGCGCCGTAACCTCTGAAATTCTGGACTGTCAATAAGTTCGATTAACAGCCGATTAACCCGATGACAGCCCATGTCTAAATTGATAACATCATGGACGGGGCAACGAAAAATTTTCACAAAAAACCTCCGCATAAAAGTAAATGGCGTGCGCAAAATATGGGTGTGTTGAATAGTGAAAAAATTTTTGCTGTGGTTGCTACGCAACCACACGGTTTCCCTTGATTTTGCGTTGCAAAATCAGAGTACCTACGCAAAAATTTTGAATTAATCAACACACCCAATATGTAAAAGGATGTGACCTAATGATTTTTAAAGCAACTTTACTTATGTGCTTAATGGCTTTGATGCCGTCCTTGCACCCCGTAATCGAGGAAACCCCCGTGCTTGCAGAAATTGTGCTAAACAGCCAAATTTATAAGGACAAAACCCTGCGCACGCCTGTAGGTCAGGTTTTTGCAGGGGATTTTGTGGAGGTTTTAGAGGATTATTCGGGGGCGGTATACCGCGTTTTTACAACAGATGGCATCACTGGATGGCTTTCATCCAAACACCTTTCTATAGAAGCCGAAAATCCCACCGATACCAGCGTTTTAACCCCTCGGCAGTTGGAGGACTTTGTAAATTCAAACCCTTACGAAAGCCCAACGAAACATTTGGTTTTGGTGGACATAAACCGCCAAAAAACCCATGTTTTCCAGGGTGGCGCAGGGGAGTGGGTGTTGCAGAGGTCGCTAGACTGCTCTACAGGGCTTAATGCATCACCCACCACCCGCGGCATATTCACCCTAACCGAGCGAGGGGACTGGTTTTACAGCCACAGGCTCGTCAGCGGTGCTAAATATTGGATACGGTTTAATGGTCATTTTCTTTTCCATTCCATTCCCATGGACAAGGAAGGCAATCTTTTGCCTGGAGAAGATGTTGTGGGCGTTAAACGCTCCAATGGTTGCGTGCGCCTGCTTTTGCCCGATATTAAATGGATTTATGAAAATGTGGCAGACGGCACAACGGTAGTTATTATCTAATGGTAATATAATCCCCATCTCTTGTCAAGGTCAGTTGGGCGGCGTGGAGCGTCCGTCCGCTGTTCATTGCATATACTACCAATTGGTGGTCGCCTTCTGCTAGATGAGATAGGTCAAAATTATGGCGGTGGGGAGCGTTGTAAGAATGACCCAGCCAATTGCCGTTAAGGCGGTACTGCACAAAAACATAATCCAAGTTAAGATAAGGCACAAAAGTGTGCAAAATAACTGCATTTGCAGGCATACTTACAGGTTCATCCCCCAGCCTTGCGAAGGTTACAGGAGAGTATGCTTGCCCAGATGACAAAAACGGCGGGCGGCTTACAAGCTGCGTATAAAGCTGCCTTGCCTGGGGTGACGCACCAAAGTGAAAGGCTTGGTTTTCTGCGGGTATATGGGTGTTAAACCAGAAAATTGCCTTAACTTCTGGGAACAGCAAAGGAATGTAGGAGTAGATATGGCGCATAACAGGCAAAGCCCAATCTGTCAAATCTTGGCTATTTGCTACATTGTAAAGTGACACGCCTCCTTCAGAAATCAAAAGAGGGAAACGGTCGCCAAACTCATCAACAAGCTGTCTAATAAATGCTAAAGGGTTTGCGTGGTCGCCTGTGCGGCGCAGTGCCGCCGTTGCGTCATCAGTATGGGGATTGCCCATAAAATAGCGGGTTGTGTACAAGGAAATGCCGACCCAATCTACATAATCATCCCCAGGGAAAAACATTTGCCAGTCAAGCCCGAAAGCAGAAATGAAATTAACAGAGTAAACCATTGCCACATTAGGGGCTTCCTGCCTCATAATGCGGGAGATGAAGCGGAACGCCTCAATAAACTCCTCTGGGTCGGCAGGTACGCTCCAAACGTCCATCTCTGCCCCAACACGGAGCAAAATCGGCAAACCGAGTTCGTTTAGAAAGCGGGCAGCTTCCCTCACACGTTGTTCCTGTTGCGGCACAGTTCTAGGGGTTTCCCCTTCATACAAAAAATTCCAAGCGATTTGGATAACACTGTAATCTTCTCGGTTTAGCCCATGCATACGCTCGTTAAGCCCCAAATCGTGAAGAACACGGCTGCGCATATCTTCAATTTCAAACTCAACATAAATCGTAACAGCAGAAGGGCGGGCAGAGCCTACAATGGTTGCGTTGCCAGGCTGTTCGCCGAAGAAAATGCCGTGGGATGGCTCGTGTAAACCATTAAAGTTTACTGTGCGCCCGCTTCCGTCCTGCATTTCCGCAAAAATCGCTATGCTTGTATCAAGGCTTGCTAGGCGGTTGCGCACACGGGTGCGGGCAAACTCCATATCGGCAGGGTTTCCACCAATGTGGGGTATTAGCTCTTGATAAGCGTCAAGGAAGGTATATGCCATGGTATATGCCCATACCATGCCCTCTCTGTTATCCAAATATCCATAATGGCGGGCGGCTAGATTGGAAACAGACCAAATATTATTGATTATAAAGCCGTTGGCAACAACATTCGCCCCCCAATAATCTGCCATTTGCTGGGCATCCCTGCCATCTAGCCAGAAGTTTATTAGGTTTCGCCCTGCCGCGGTTATCCTTTCAGAATCCCCCGCGCCAATTGCTGATGTATAGGCTTCTAACAAAGCCCAAAACCCGCCAGGTACGGCGGTAACGTCGCCATAGCGCACACCGAAAGCCGTTGCTGTCGGCAAAATCATAATCACTGTTAATAACATTGCTGTTAAACATTTTAAAATTTTTCTCATAACTTTTCCTCCCAAAAAATTAATTACAACTTATGCATTATAACATAAACTCCTAAAAAAGTCAACCCAAACAAAAACAGGCGGGTATGCCGCCTGTTTTGTGAGCTTTATTTACTGCATAATTTCTTGGTTGTCTATAAAAATTTGCCCTGCGTGCATCCAAGCGTTGTTAACGCCAAACGCCAGGTTAAAAAAGCGGAAAGGCACATAGGTAACACTTTCAACTAAAAGGGCAGGGGCGGGAAGCTCCACATCAACCGCGCCAACGGTTACAATTGAAGAGCCTATGGTTACGGTAACTTCATAAACGCCGTTGTTAAGCATAATGGAGCGAGAATCGTTATCCCAAATGATTGTGTGGTTAGGGTTGAGGGTTTCTACAATAACACGAAGAGGCACATAATATTCCCCGTCAATTTCTTGCCATTGGGCGTTAATCAGCTGACCTTCCACAGAAATGGGGTTGCCTTCTACCTGAATTGGCGTGTCAAGGTCAAGGTCGAGAACAAGCCCTGGCAGGGTTACGGCTCTAACATACAACACAACAACAGACAGCAGATTGCCCTCTTCGTCATGGGTGACAGCAAGAGTGCGGTTATGCAACACTTCCTCAAAATCCCGACCTTCTTCAAGGGTTTGGCGCACATCTTCACCGCCAGCAAAACGCACAGGGGTGTCGTCGGTTATGGTGGCGATAAACTCATCATCAGCTGTGATGATTGTGGTAACTCCCTCGGCATCCGCCTTATTAACAATAACACGGGCGGTATAACGCGGAGGATAAATCATAACAATTGGCATGTTTAGGTCATAAAAACCTTGAATGGTGTCACCAACTGCAATTTCATCACCTTTAACAAATGTCAAAAAGTCTTGGATGAAGTGAACTGTCAAGCCATTTTCTCTTTCAACAACAAATGTCGTGTTGTTGTCAAAGGTTTCAAAAATTTCGGTTACAGTTCCCTCGATGTAGGTGTAGTCAGGTGCATATGCGTCAAAACCGCCAATATCTAGACCGCTGATGTTGCCAATGGGATGCACTGCCGTTTCAAACAAAATGGTAACAGCCAATGATGGGTCTGCAGGCATTGTGCCGCCAGGCCACGCCCTGTCAAGCAAGCTGTAAGTAACAGCCATCAAACGGCCGTCCATTAATTCTGCAAGGGTTTGCCCTTCTTCTAAAATCTCCCGCGCATTTTGACCATCTTCCATAAAAATGGGGGTTTCGTCGCTAATGTTTAAGATGCGGTCGCCAGCATTGCTTATGAAGCTGCCGCTTCCTAAAAGGCTAAAACGGTCGAAAGTCACATCTCCTAATTCGTGGTTAACAATTAGGCGCACATTGTAATGAGGGGGATATTGCATGGTCATAATACCGAAATTGCTCCAATACCCTGTAACATCGTCACCAATGTTAAGCTCGCCCCAAATGTGGGTGTTGTCATTTTTCTGGAAAACCACGGCAGATTCGCCTTGCTCCACCCGCACGCGATTTTCATAAATTTCAACCACATTACCTCTAAACGAGCCAAATTCTTGCATTTCGTCCAAGGTATCTTCCTGGCCTTCATAGTTCCAGCCATTAACCTCAATTGGGTCGATGGAAGCGGCATTTGCGGCAAGGGGTGCGGCTGTAAATGCCATGGTAGCGGCAAGCATTGATGCTCCGATTTTCTTGAAGTTGTTTTTCATATAAATCTCTCCTTAATTTGTATTTGTTTTTCACTTACACAATCTTAGACGTATGTTTCCCAAACAAGTTCCTCAAAACACATTACAGATTTATTACAAAACACGCTCTAGTTACCACGAAAAACAAAATTGGGGATTTTTGTTAATTTGTAGCCCAGGTATCTCCAAAGCCCAACCCTGTTTCTCAGCTTAAAGTCTAGCTGGAAAACAGAATGTGCCATCATGGTCTTTTCGTCATTTGTGACAGGGTGTGAGCTGTATTTGGCGCGGTAAAGTACAAAGGCAATATCTTCCAAATGAAGATATTCATTTTCATAGCCTTTTCTGTAGCCTAACCTGCGGGCAAAGGTTAGGGGCGTATCTCCATCGTCTGCTTTCATTTCAAGGCAGTCCAGATAGCGCAACATTTTGCCATAATATGCCAATGTAGCAGCTTTGCCGCCTTTTTTAACCATTCGCCTAAACTGCAATTCCGCCAATATATTGCGCAAAACCACCATAAACACTACAAGCCCTATGGATATGCCTGCCGCCATAAGCAACAACTCGCCAATTCCTGTTTGGGAGCTTGGAACAATTGGCGTGCGCACCCCATGCTCGTCATAAAAATACTCTGTAGGTCCACCACCACCGCCGCCAGTGCCGCCACTATCGAAAACACCGAAATTTTCATCAAGGAACTCATGGGACCAATCTTCACCTAAAAGCAGCCAATCCCATGCATCTGCTGACGTTTGAGAAGGGTCAGCTGCTGGCGGCTCCCAACCTACAATAGCATCTGGCGGGGTGGCTTCAAACATATGCCAGCCCCAACCTTCAAAATAAACCTCGCCCCAGGCGTGACCCATACGGTTAACAACATCTAAAAACCCATCGTCATCCCTGTCGCCAGAAACCATAAAACCCTCTACATAACGGGTTGGTATGCCGAGAGAGCGCATCATAACCACAAATGCCGTGGCAAAATGCACACAATAGCCTTGCCTTGCATCAAACAAAAACCAGTCTACAAAATCTCGCCCTTCTGGGGTGTTTCCAGGGCTAAGGGTGTAACCAAAGTTTCCATGCCAACGAAGATAATCTGCAATCATATTGGCACGCTCAAAATCGTTTCGGGCGTGAAGGGTCACTCGCTCTGCCAGCTCTTGTACTCTGTCGGGGGTGCTGACTGGAAGTTGTGTATAATGCTGTGCAATCCAATCCGACCGCTGTATTAAATAATCTAGCAGTTCCGTATATGTCATGGTTTCCCCTGCCAAGTTAAAGCCTAGAAATTGATGGGGGAATTCGTATTCATAAATAGAATTTTGCACGGCGCGCAAAGCCCCTAGATAGCTGGCACTTTTAAGCTGGGTTTCATCAAAGCCGCCCACAAGATGACTGCGGCGTATAGTGTATGATGCCCCAGGCCCTAACATGGTGGAGCTTAGCACCGCTCCGCTGTCCTCCCAGACAGGGGTTAGACCACTGCCCCAAGCTCCCGCAAATATATTTTGGCTAAACACGTTATAGGAGCGGAAAACATGCTCTATGCTAGTGTGTCTGTAATTTAAACCGCCAAAAACAAGGCTGCTAACGTCGGTTCTGGCGTTAAAGCGGGGGTATGTTCCCCAGTGGTAGGCAAAAGCTTCATCAATATCCTGTAAAATAATCCCGACATGAAGGGGGTTAATTTCGTTACTTTCCCAATCTCTCCCCATCACAAACATTTCCTCTACAGCTTCCCGCAAGGGTTGCCCTTCGTGGGTATATCCGCTAGGGAACATTATTGAAAATTGCTCATAGGCGGCTTCTACGCGGATGGCGTGGTTCGCTTCCCAGGTAGCTCGCAAGTTCTCCTCAAATTCATGTACAATTTGGTTGTAGGTTTCAAAAAAGTCATTAGCTGCCCACAAGGTAAATGGAGATGCCAAACGCTCTAATAGCTCCAAATTTTGCAGGGTTTCGGTAAAGTCTATATCGAAAGTTTCCTGGTGAAAGGAGTTTAGCCAGGCTGTGCCTGTATAATGGTCAAAAATAGCCCCTGTCATGTAAAACAGGTCATCATCTTGGTCAATGGGGTTAATTCGCATAAACAAGCGGTAATTGGTGCTTACATTTCCGCCTAGCTCACGTCCGCCACCGCCTCCAAAGCCAGTTTGGGCAAGGGAGAAATACCTAGGTTGCAAAAATGAGGTTATTTGGTCGTTTATAGCGTTAAAGGGGCGTGTTACCAGTGTATCACGCCATCTTGCCGCCATGCCTGCTTCTGGGGTGGGCAACGCAATGGCAGGGATAAGAGCGATAGCCGTTAAGGGCATGGCATACAAGGAAAATTTGCTTTTTTGGTTTTTCTTGCCCATGCTTTTCATGTTTAGGTGGCGTATAAGATAAGAAATTATGCAGAAGATGTACACGTAAAAGGCGAAATGATAGGAAAACAACCCAGATGTGAGGGTTACGCCCATCAGCAGGGCAGAAACCCCAAGCAGGGCATAAAAATTGAAAATTAGCAAGCCGAAAACCATTATAAATATGCCTAGGGCAATAGCCAGAACCCACACGATAACTGTGTCATATTGAGGGGTGTAGCTTGTAAAGCCTGTGATATAGCTCATAGCACCTTCTACAGGGGCTGCAATATTTTCGATGATTGTGGTTGGGTAATAGTAATAACCTTCACTAATCTCAACAGGTGTTGTAAGGAGGGCGTTTGCCGCCAAGATTATAAGCATTACAACCGCCACAATCCCGCTGAATATTAGAGTATATTTATTATAAAAAATCAGCCACAAAGCCAACATCACCACAAAGGCGCGGAAAAGGGCTTCAAATGGAGAAAATATAAGCTCTGTTCCGCTTATAATTGAAATGGCAATGCTCCACGCCAATAATGTGCCAACGGTAAGCAAAAACAGGCTTTCATGCCATTGAAATTTGCTGGTTTTAAACTTGTCATTTAACTTAACCCTCTTTTCATTCGCCCAATCACCCATAATAATACCTCCTAAAATCCAAGCAAAACACGTCCATATCCCGCAGAGCCTCTATTTTCTCCTGCTGCTCCTTCCGCGGCTCTTCTAAGTATACCAAAATGACATTGCAACCAAACATGCGCAGGTTTTGCACACTGGTTAAAGTGCCTTCTGTTACCTTCTTAACAATAACCACCATATTTTCAACATCGCTTTGCACATTGAAAAAACTGGCAAAACGCACCTCAAAATCCTTTGGGGCAAAATGGTCAAAGCGTATGCCGCACGCCTGCCCATACAAAAATTCAAAATTGCTTGTATGCTCCTGCAAATCTTGGTCCATACCCAAATAAATAAGCTGACAAATTTGGTTGCGGCTTATAGCTTGTGACATAATGGACACACAGGCTTCCATCATCATATCTTCCATTAGGCTGGGGTTAAGCCCGCTTATTTTAGAATTGTCGATTATAAATGTGGTGGCACTGCGCTTAAAACTTTGGAAATTTTTGCTTATTAGCTCGCTTTTTTTGGCAGATGCCTTCCAGTGTATTTTTTTGTAACCATCTGTTGGCTGATACTTCCGCAAATCAGCAATAACAGCATAATCCTCTTGCTGAAGCAAATTTTGCGTGCCGTCAATGCCCCCTTGGGCAAGGGCAAGGGGCAGGTCGTCCATGTCAATCACCCGCGGGCGCACCTCCAACATAACAATCTCTCCAAAATGCTGTTTAAAGGCAAATAAGCCCAAAAAGTCATACAACACAATATTTGCAAGCCCAATTTCAAAATTACCGCGGTATTTTGCTGTGATGTTAAACACCACATCCGAGGACCCCCGCGCAGGCAGGGAAAAATAATGCTCCTCAAAATCCGCCTCTATAGCGTCAGAGCTTGCCTTAAATTTCGCTCGCACAGAAGCAATCGGCATAACAGAGCGGTTGCCAACAACCAATGTATACTGGGTTGTATCCCCCTTTACAATGGTCTGTTGCTCCACCTTCTGAACAACATCCAGCCGCTTGCGGGTAAGCAAAGCAAGCCCCAAAGACAGCAAAGGCAAAGCCAAAAGGGCATACAAAGCCACATATGTAGCCGTGTGCTCGTATAAGTACACTAGCAGTATTATAACCACTATAACTAGCAGATAAGTTAGTCGGTTTTTAACCATTTTAATTCTCCTGTCCCAAGACCTCTTGCATATATTGTAGCGCAAAGGTTAGGGTTGTGTCAATGCCGTTTAACAGGTCGTCAACGGTTTGTTCTGACCAAATGTCTGGGGGTATGCCGTGGTTGTTTACTTCTATTCCGTCATGGGTTACGCCGCGGAATAGACTTAGCCTAAAAATTCCTCCTTCTGGCAGAAAATGAGCCGTCATATCGCCAATCATGCCAGCGGTGTTTGTGCCTATGATTGTAACCCCATCCACATCACGGACAGAAGCCACGAAACAGTCAGCCGCAGAACCAGAGTTATAATTCGCTAACACAACCACAGGAACATGAAATAACTCCAAGGATTGCTCTGCAATTCCTTCTATGTTTTGCACCCAAAAGACATAACCGCCTGGAGCTAGACCCCAACCAGATACAGGGTAATACCGCATAGGGTTAAGTTCATACACATCCACAAAATGGCTCAAAATGCTTGCGTCTGATGCACCGCCACCGTTGTTGCGCACATCTAAAATCACTCCGCTAATATCATCTTGCACAGTTTCTAAATAATTTCTGACACGTTGCGGCATACTCATATCACCGAAACTTGGTAAAATGATTTGCTTGATGCCGTTCCCGTGGTCAGCCACAGAAAAACCTTGAAAATCATTTTGTTCATGGGCTTGTGGATAAGCCAAATTCAAGTATTGCGGAATAGCTCCACCTATGAGTGCCATCGGGTCAGAATAATAGGGCAAATCAATCTCTAAGTGCTCTCCAGCGGGGGTGATGATTTCCAGCGCCAACTCCTGCGGCAAAAAAGTTGCAGTTATATATATAGCCAAAGAGCTTTGCCTTTGTAAAGGGGTGTGGTTCGTTAGGAAAAAACCATAAGTTTCTTCTAGCCAGTCAAGGGTGGGTGTGCCGTTTATGCGTAAAATCTCGCTACCTAGAGGGATGCCAACATCACCGATAAAGGAAAACACAATGAAGCGGTTTTCCACATACCTTACACCAACTGGGCGCATCGCAATCAAGCCATTATTTAAGTCATTAGGTGGTGCAATCTGCGACTTACCATCTGCCAAATGACTTACAAAACTGGTGAGGGCGATATAATATTCCGACAAGTTTTCTGCGTCTAGCACCCTCTGAGTATACTCCAAATACAGCTCATCCCAACGGGAACGCTCTAATGTAAGACCCAAAAATGGCGAACGATACAACGCCTGCTCATATATCAAAGTAAGTCCAGAAAGACGCACATCAGCAGACATCCACTCCGCAACAGGCGGGGCAGTTTGCTCGTAAGCTTCCGAAGCTTCTACAACCTCCACAACCCCTGCCGCCTCTGGAACATAATCATCAAACTGCTGAACAAACAGAACAGGCAGAAAAATTAACACCGCCGAAAACAAACCTACAATACCTGTAAACTTCAAAACTGCTTTATGTTTTTCCATTGCAACACCTCCATTCGTATAAATATATCAGTAGATAGGTTAGTTGGTTTTTTGGTCATTTCATCCCTGGCGCAATATTCCGTTGCCCAAAAGTTCTTGATGTGCTTCTTTGATTTCGTCGTCGGAAAAATGGGGTTTTATATCCTTCACTACACTGAAAATGTTGTGGTCATCTCTCTCGTTCCAATTATTTTTTTTGAATTGGTTTGTTATATAGGTGACAGTTGATAAAAGTTCTAAATCTCTAGCGGTCTTTTCTCCAAGCATACCAATCATACTATTAATATTTTCCTGCTCTTCACGCGGCAATTGTTCTGCATATTCCTCGAACACCTCATCCGATACACTGAGTTTATATCCAGTGTACTTGTCTACAACATATTTCTCGGCACAAATAAGTTCATTAAAAATTAACGAGTTCAAATCACCCATAATATCGTCAGAGTATGTGCCGTATGTGTAGATATTGAAGTCAGAATCAACCCTACCACCAAAAGATTCTTGCAAAAAAAACGCAAACTTCATTAATTTTGTTTTTCCTATACCCGGACTCTGCTTTATCAGGTTTAAGATTAGATTTTCGTTATATTTAAGTCCCATAATATCTCCTTCAATCAGGGGCATAAAATCTTTTTATTGTTGGTCGCCCTATTTCTGTAATCATTTTTGAAATGTCCTTTAAAAACACCGTTTCACCAGTATCTCTAAGTATAAAAACATCATCTTTATACCATGTGGTTGTGGCACTATCGTCATAAATGTGGAATTTGTGCTCTTTCTTTAAGTTCTCTAGTTTCTCTCGGTCACCTTTACCCAGATTCCCGTGCCAAGTTTCTTTAAGTTTGTAATGTCGCCTTTCCAAAATAACTTTGCCGTGTTCCTCATCTTCTCCATCGCCTCTTCCTTCTGCGATTGCACCTAAAACTTTCCAATCATCGAAATCGAAATACTTTTGTAACTCCTTTGGGTCACCTGAAGGCGGCGGAAAGCACCCGCCCTCTAATTTATAAGATTTTAAAACTTCTTTTAAAGCTTTTTCTGCATGATGGTCATATACTCGGCGAACTTTATGAAAATAGACCGAAGAAAACATACTGTATCTTGCCATAACCATGTGTTCGGCCATTTGCAGACCACTCTCCTTTATGGCTAAGGCATGGTATTCATCTTCATAATTTCCACCTGCATCTCTTGTTTCATGCAATCCAACAGTAATGCTATTGATGAATCTCTCCTTGTCGTATTGACCATAGCGCACACCTAAATGATAAGAATCTCTCAGTAGGTAGTCTGCTCTGTCAGCATCCACAGAACCATTTATCAAGCCTTTTAAACCTATCAAATGTTCACAATCCTCAGCTTTACCATCACCAAGAAGGAAGCAAACTTCATCAACCCTAATATCATCGTCTTTCTCGATATGTTCTCTAAAAAATACCTTAATTGCCGCTATACTATAATGCTCGTGCTTATATCGTCTGCCCCCTCTATAGTCTGGATGGTCCTGTGCTAAAAACGGCATGACATCTTCACCAGCATGAGAAAAACAAGCGTGACCTACATCGTGTAGCAAAGCTGTTAACCTGATAATCTTTCTGAACCTAAATACATCGTCCTTGCGTATTTTAAGTTTTTCTAAGTTTTGCTCATCACTTACTATGCTATTAAACATTTGTGTTGCCATATGCATAACTCCAAGTGAATGCTCAAACCTCGTGTGGGTGGCAGAAGGGTACACCATATCAGTTAAAGAAAGCTGTTTGATGCGTCGCAACCTCTGAAAAACGGGTTGATTAATTATCTCCCTTTCTTGTTCATTTAACTCAATAAACCCATGAATTGGACACCTTATTCTTGCTGCTATTTTAATCAAATTAACTTCCCCCTATGTAGCTCTAACGGTTTTCAAAATCCCTTCAACCGCCTGTTTCGCGCCAATTCTGCGCAAGCGGGCTTCTTGTTTCATTACGAGGCGGTGTTCGAGGACTGGCAGAGCCATTTTGAGAACGTCATCGGGAATGACGAAGTCGCGGCGGTTGTACATTGCCCAGGCTTGGCTGGCTTTGTAAAGGCACAGGCTGGCGCGGGGGCTGCCGCCTAGGGCGATGTCGCTGTTGTCGCGGGTTGCGCGGACGATGTTTACAATGTACTGGTTCATTTCGTCGCTTACGGTGATTTTTGTTGCGGCTTCCTGGGCTTCTTGCAGCTGGCTTGTGTCTGCCACAGGTTTTAGGGATTTTAAGGGGCTTTCTTCTTTGAAGCGGGTCAGCATTTGCCCTTCCTGAGCCGCATCAGGGTAGCCCATGGAAATGCGCATGAAAAAGCGGTCCAGCTGGGCTTCTGGCAGGGGATATGTTCCTAAATATTCAATTGGGTTTTGGGTTGCAAACACAATAAAAGGCTGTGGCACGGCGTAGGTTTTGCCGTCCACCGTCACTTGGTTTTCTTCCATAACCTCAAGCAATGCCGCCTGTGTTTTGGGGGATGTGCGGTTTATCTCGTCTGCCAGCACAATTTGGGACATAACCGCCCCTTGATGATAGTCAAATTCCCCTGTTTTTTGGTTAAACATGGAAAAGCCCGTAATGTCCGACGGCAAAATGTCTGGCGTAAACTGTATGCGCTTAAAAGACGCGTCAAAAGACTTGGCTAAAGCTGATACTAGCGAGGTTTTCCCTACCCCAGGCATATCCTCAATAAGCACATGCCCCTCACACAAAAACGAACACAAAGCCATCTCAATGGATTCCCTCTTGCCAATTATAACCTTTTCAACATTTTCAACCACACTTTGCAGCATGGCATTTATTTTTTCTGACATAACTAAACCTCCCGCAACAATTGGTTGATTTCATCTACAGAGGCAAGCATTGGTGTGCCGTCTGCATTTAAAATTGGCGACATGGAAACCCCTGTGGTTATGGTGTTATAAACATATAGATATTTCATACGGCTTTCCACATGTATAATTTCAATGGAATGTATGCCCATTGGTCGGTTTTTCTTGGCGAAGCCAAGCTCTTTATAAAGTACCTCGGGGCGTTTTCTTTTTTCGTAATTATCTCTTCCAAACATTTGTCTACTCCTCCCAGTTGTGGAACACAGCTTGCACGTCGTCATCATCTTCCAAAGTGTTTAGGATTTTATTCATGTTTTTAATATCTAGCGGGTCGGTTAGCTGAACATACATATGGGGTTGCATGATAACCTCTGCCGTAAGGGCGGGGATGCCTGCGTCCTCCATGGCTTCTAGCACCTTGCCAAGCCCCAAAGGCTCTGTAACAATTTCAAAACCCTCTTCTTCCGCGTGAAAGTCCGTTGCTCCTGCGTCCAGCACCATCATCATCAGCTCTTCTTCGTCAATCTCTGGCGTGCGCAACACGCTAATTTGCCCGATATGGTCAAATTGGAAGGCAACAGAGCCAGAAACCCCCAAATTGCCCTCTCCGCGGTTGAAGGCGGCGCGCACATTGCTTACAGTGCGGGTTTTGTTATCACTTAAAGTTTCCACAATAACCGCAACGCCAGAAGGTCCGAAACCTTCGTAAACAAAAGGCTCGAAGGTTGCTCCTCCTTTGTCACCTGCCGCCTTTTTAATCGCGCGGTCAATATTATCATTAGGCATATTGTTTGCCCGCGCCTTGGTGATAACGTCCTTTAAACGGCTGTTTGTTGACGTGTCTGGACCGCCTAATTTCACTGCCACCGCAATCTCTTTGCCGAACTTTGTGAACAACTTGGCGCGCTTGCTGTCTTGCTTCTCTTTTTTGTGCTTGATATTTGCAAATTTAGAATGTCCTGCCATTTCAATATCATCCTTTTCTATGTTTTTTATAATGTGATTTGTAAAAAATGCCCCAAATGGTCTTTGTCCGTTTCAAAGGCGTCAATTCCCATAAAATCAGATTTAAAATCCTCAAATTGCTCACTTGTCACAGGCAGAGGTTGGAAAAATGTGTTTATCCTGTGGATATAGATGGGGTACAGACGCAACTGGGTTTTACCGTTTTCAAAATACAATTTAGACACTGCCCCATAGGATTTATGCCCAGACTTTTCAATATCCAACCCTGTTGTGTTGAAAACAAAGTCGCCAATGGAATAAACAACGGTTTTATCCAGAATTTTCTCCATCCCAAGGACAATATGGGGACCATGACCCAAAATCAAATCCACTCCTGCTTTAATCGCCCTTCTAGCGATTGGGGTAAGCCCTGAAATGTCGCCATTAAAATCATTGCTCCAGTGGGGCGACAGAATAATTAATGCCTCTGGATATTTTTTGCGGTATCTGGAGATGCGGTCAAAAATGGGCATGTTTTCAATGGTGTTGTGTATAAATGCCGTACCTGTGTTAAGCCCTAAGTTGTAATGACAAAAATTATCCCAACGGTTGCCGCTCATAAATCCATATGCGTTAAAAATTATCACTTGCTTACCTTGTAAATTAAGCAGTATTGGCTTTTCAGCTTCATCAGCATTTTGACCAGTGCCAGCTGTAACAAAACCTGCATCTTCTAAAAACTTTTTGTTGACAACGCAGCCCGCTGCCCCAAAATCCATCATGTGGTTGTTGGCAAGGAATGTGGCATCTACATTTAAGTCCTTATAAGTTTTGAGGGTCTTTTCTGGATTGCCTCCTAGCACAAAGTCGATATAATTCACGGTTTGCTGTTGCTCGTCCCAAGCGGGGGTAAGCACACATTCGGAATTTATTATGTTAAAACTATCCTTGCCAAGAAATTGTTTGACGTTTTCAAAGGAATATGCATAACCATCATCCCCGAAACTTTGCATAGGGTCTTTAATATCCCTTCGTTTGCGCCACTTTGTATACCGCTCACCGCAATAAGTGTCCCCTGCTATGGTTATGTGGGTTTTGTCTGTATTTATCCAATCATCAAAGGTTTCTTCGCCCTTTAGCTGATTAACGGCGTTATACAAGGCATACAGCACCTGGGCATCCCTGTTTCTGGCGGTTTTAGACCCTGCAACAGCTATGTAAAAGGTTTCCCCTTCGTGTTCAGCCATTGCAATGGCGTGATAATTTCCCTTGTCGCCAAAACACAGATGCCTGATTATGCTTTTGTGTTGCCCTAAGATGCTAGAGCTAGTCAAAAACCTTTCTTTATGAGCAACAGATTTGACATTTATGCTGTTTGTCATGTCAAAGGAAAGCAGTTGATGGGCAACCACCACCAAATCTTCTGTTGTAAAATGCTGTGGTTTATTTTTAAAATACCTCCCAGTAATATTAACTACAGACCTTTCATCAACTCCCCAGTCCCTTGCCAATCTTTTCAGTCGCGGAAGATTTTTTTCTCCAATTACAGCAACCAAATGTCCAGAAATTGCCATAATTGCATCAGGCGAACCAGCTGTAACTGCGGCCGCAAATAGAGTGTGTAAAGGAATTTTGTCGCCGCCTTTTATACCTAGAGAGTTGGCGTGTATGTTTTCCTTGGTATCTGTATCCCTCACTTCCACCAGGTCTCCCCAAGATAAATTGCCTTTATGTATATTGCGGAGCATTCGATAAAGAAGTAACGGAAGCCCCAAACCAGATTTTATTCTTGATGTTGTGTCACCATCAGAATGGACCATTTTATTGGTGTTTCCGTGAAAGACCACTGCGGAAACACCATCTCCAATTTCCGTCCATCCCATCATTTTTTTAGCAGAAATGCCAGTTTTTAGAAGTTCCTCTGCCTTTTCAAAATCGCTTCCGCGGACAGAACCGATGATTAAGATTTGGTCGCCTTCTTTAATGTAATTTAAAACGTCGTTAACAGCGGCTTCTACTGTGCTGCGCTTGTAGCCGAGCAATTCCTTAGGCATAAGGGGCGCTAAATCTCTAAACTCTATTGTTGGTTCATATATAAACACTTTGTCAAACCCCGAATTTATTAGAGCGTCTTTTATCCCTAGCATAACCTTCGGTCTTTTTTCGCTTAAATTTACGATTCGAGATAACAAAACGATTTTGCGTCCACCCTCTTTGATACCCAAAGATGCGAAGGTTTTAAAGTTTTCATTCATAGCCAAAACTTCTGAAGAGCCAGCATTGTTTACGACCAAAACACCTTCATGCTTATACATGTTCATTTTGTTTTTTAAGGCAATGTAGTTCTCCAGTTTTTTTACAAGCTTCTGTACATCAAAGCCCACCAGTTTAGCTACCGTTAAGGCGGCTAAACTATTGAGTACGGCAGGCTTTCCTATTGTGCCAATTTTATAAGAAACCTCCTCGCCTAATATCACCGCTTCTACATGGGTCCCTAGGTTGGTGATTTCTTCACCGATTACATCCGGGTTAAAGCTGTAGCTTTTTACATATGTATCACAATCATCAGTTTCGCCATATGTGACTGGCTTCGCACCGTATTCTTTCGCCAAATCACAAACCATATCAAAATGCAGCATATCTTTATACATAACGGCAGAACCGCCAGGCACGATGCCTTTACAGACTTTAGCGATAATTCTACCGGCATCTTCATCATTTTTGGTGGCATTATGCCACTGGGTTAAAAGCACAGAAGTAATAATAACTAAATGAGGTTTGATTATGGTTGCTATCCCTTCTTTTGACTCCCATAAGGCAGATTCTGCAACTTCCAAGGTGCATATATTTGCTTTGCCAGTCTTTTCTTGGTCTGCAATGTCTGGGGAAAATACACCTAGCTGGCTGAGGGCTCTGCGCAGAGCCGTTCGCGCGTTGTGACCACCCTTTGTCGGGTCAAGATAGTTGCTCTTATCTCCCAGCAAATGGGCAATCATGGCTGTTGTGGTGGTTTTACCCACGGCTCCAGCAACGGCAATGATTTTTCCGTTATCGCCCATTTTTCTGCGCGCCGATACCGCCAAGTTGTGTAAAGCCTCGTAGGAGTTGGGGACGATTATTTGAGGTATGCCAGCATCAATTGCCTCTTGAATTGGTCTTTCCGCAATTATGCCAGTTACATAGGACACATCTGCCACCATCTTCAACATAGACTTGAATCTTACATGAGAATCCGAAAAAGCGCTTTTATAATGACCACTGTTACCGCTTCCTTTAAGCCATGATTCGTAACTCATTGCGATAAAACAGGTGTCTGGTAATGTGTCAACCCCTAAACTCATAGAAAAACCATTGCAAAAAAATGTGCTGGGTGCATCACCTTCGCCCAACAAAAAGCTGCCTGGCAACAAATCTAAAAGTTCCTCGGCCGTAAAAGCATATCTTTTTAACATGGATTTACTCACCTCTCATTTGTTTTTCGCGGAGATATTTATAATAGCAAAAGCAAAGCTGTTTTGTAAGTGTTCTACGCCCAAATCGACTCCGAAATTAAAATCTCTTTGCCGTGCAAATGCCTAAAATCCCTAACAAGAAGGGTTTGGAGAAGGGTTATTTGGCTTTTTATATAATTTTTGTCCTCGGGAAATTCTTCTTCCAAAAATTCATCCGTTGTTTTTCGTATGCTGCCTTTTGTGTTGATGTTGGCGGCAATGCCAGGGGTTATTGCGCAAAAGTCGGACACATGGACAAATTTGCCGCCCTCACCCCTTTTCATGTTAAGGCGCAAAGTGAAAGCATGACCGCTTTTGGTGGTGGAATTTACATAGGGTTCTGCGATATGGGTTACTTTTCCGAAGGTGTCCTTGCAAAACCTGGCAAGCTCCTCTGGATTTGGCGTCTGCAACCCATCTTTTGATGGGATGTGATTTTCCCGCCGTCCAGAGTTATTTTTGCGTAATATAGAGTGTTCGTCAGACACAACCCCCGCCCCTGATGCTGGCTTTACGAATATTTTGCCACCATTTTCATCAAAAAAAGCAGGCGTTTATGGTTTTGTCATCGTTTATATTAATTATACTTTAGCTCGGAATGTTTGTCAAGTTTTCTTTGGTGCAGGATGCGGACAGCCCAACACCTAAACAAAATCAACAATCCCAACAGGTAACTCTCTGCTTTTCTTATCTAAATTTTGGGATTGCTCTATAAGTGACCCTTGCTTACTAAATTTATAATAAGCATTAACAAAAACGGTAACTACAGCTTTTAGGGTTTCGATTGTACGGCAAAAGCAGCAGCTATGGCGAGTTAGGGCAAGGATGTGTAACTAAAAACCCCCTTTGGATAGGAGTAAATAATCCAAAGGGGGTTTTTATGCGCAAATATTTAACTATACAACCCTGCTCTGTCGTGGATGACAAAAATACGAACCATGTCTAAAGATAAGTCTAACCCTTGACCTGTGCCTGCTAAAAAACCTTTGTTGATGAGTTTTTTAATTGTGGGCTTTGCCCACTCTGGCATCTCTTCTAAGGTGTTTAGCCTTTCTGGTGTTGAGGTGGGTTTGGGTTGTGGTGCGGGATTTATGCCTGTGTATTCAAAAATGCCTTTGGCTAGAGCTTCTGCCATTTCCAGATGGCCATTGCGCAAAATCTCTAAATCTACGCTTCCTGCTGGTGCGTCAATAAATGCTGTTTCTACAAGAATTGCAGGCATTTTTGTTTGACGCACCACGGCAATATCCTCCCTAAGCCAAATTCGGCGGTTGCGCAAACCCATTTCGGCAGAATATATATCCTGAACGGTTTGGGCGAATTTGCGGCTGTCCTCCCGCCCGAAAATGGTTTCTGCTCCTGTGCCGCCTCCTGCATTAACGTGGATGCTAATGAAATAATCCGCGCCCCAATCATTTGCCATTTGCGGCCTGGCGTTGATTGCGCTGGCGTTATCGTGTCCCAAATTTGTTTCAAGAGTAGGACGTGACAACTTCACCGTCACCCCTGCTTGAGCTAGAAATCGAGCCAAATGAGCCGACACACTGAAAGTTATGTCCTGCTCTCTCATACCGTTTGCCGCAGCCCCTGTGTTAAATCCGCTGAAATTGTGCCCAGCGTCAATAAAAATTTTCATAGAAAATCCCCCTTCTATTATAATATATTCATTATATCACGCCTGGGGATAACATTTAGTGTACACTTTCCCTAGGGGCTGTATCCAAAATCCATTCCGCCAGCTTTTCGGCTTATTTCCCACCCAGTCTGCGTCAGCAGAACCCGCACGCACCTTTGGGTGCGCACGGAACCTGCTTCCTTGCTGGGTGAAAAAACGCTCGAAAATCT
>Ga0209755_10002721_pt1 | contig 23623 bp, 20 predicted proteins | sample TergutCo191P1_FD_187301 | JGI IMG/M metagenome (GOLD analysis project Ga0209755, IMG submission 187301) | Cornitermes sp. P1 segment gut microbial communities from Petit-Saut dam, French Guiana - Co191P1 (SPAdes) (version 2) | ecosystem: Host-associated > Arthropoda: Insects > Digestive system... | reverse complement strand
TTGCGCCGCCCCAGTTCCTGTATCAGCGAGCGGATCTCGATAATCTGGTTGGGATCCAGCCCGCCGGTGGGCTCGTCCAGAATCAGAATCGGCGGATCGTGCAGGATGGCCTGCGCAAGCCCGGTGCGCTGGCGGTAGCCCTTGGAAAGCGTCTCGATTTTGCGCCCGCGAAAGTTGGAAAGCCCGCAGGCCTCGATCGAGTAGTCGATCGCCGTCCGCCGTTCCTTCGCCGGGATAAGCCGCGCGTCGGCGATAAAGCCCAGGTACTCGTCCACGGTAAGGTCGCCGTACAGCGGCACGTTTTCCGGCAGGTAGCCGATCCGCTCCTTGACCAGCACCGGCTCCTCGTCGACGCGGATGCCGTCAACCATTGCCGTCCCGCCAGACGGAAAGTGAAAGCATGTGAGTATCTTCATGATCGTGGTTTTTCCCGCGCCGTTTGGCCCGAGAAAACCGACGACCTGATCCTTTCCCACGGAGAACGATACGTCTTTGACCGCCTGGACCTCTCCGTAACTTTTTGTAAGGTTTCGCACTTCAATCATGGAGTGAAGCTCCTAAAGAAAATCTGCCGTGATTATCGTGGTTTTCCATTTAACAACGCCGGCACCTTAAATGTTACAATTTGACGAACCGTACCGCCGTCATGATTTACAGCTGCGCTATCCCTTTGTAGGCATGCATCTGCTTTCGGCTTCGCCCTCCATTTCCTTCTGAAATTCCTCCATGGCGAATATGGCTGGGTTCATCATGACTATTACAGCTAAATTAAACAAGAGCTTCGTGTTTTTCTACATACCTGTCCAAAACTTCGTTTATCATCACTTGGTACTTGGTGTTGTTTTCCTTTGCGTGTTTCTTGAAAAAATCAACACTTCTGTTGCTCAGCGCTATGGTGATTTTAGTTTTTGGTTCCCTTCTAACCAACTGCTCTGGCGGTGGCAGAAAGTCGGGTATTATTACGGCTCTTTCAAAAGATTCTGAAATTTCCTTTGGCGCTTTAGTGTAGGTCACTTTTCCTTCGCTCATATTCCTTCCTTCCCTCTCTCCAATACCCAGCACCTAATATGCGGATGTTTTCACCCCTTGGCGTAAACCTTACCGTAATAATGCCGTTTCCATCATTCCCGACACAGTAAAACCTTTCCTCATCTCTAGAATGCTTTTCGTCCTTCTTTATCATGCGGTGCTTGTCAAAAAAGGCTTCCTGTGCTATTTCGAATGAAACATCATGCTTCCTGATGTTATCAATGTTCTTTTTTTCGTCCCATTCGAACGTCATACATATAAGTATATGTATAAATTACCATATTGTCAAGCTCCTCAGCTACACCCCGTAGTGGTCCCGCAATTCCGGCAGATACTGACCACCTTTTCAAGGTCGCCTATATCGTAATCTGTGGGGTTTGTAATGTTACAATTAGATAAACCGCGCAGCCGTCATGATTTACGGCTGCGATATCGTCTTCCGATGTAAGTGACACTGTTTTGGATGAAAACACTTGAGAATTGGTTGCCCGTAAATGCCCAACCTCCTATCTTCTTCAGAACCGTCTGGTATGGGAAATGGTGACCCCCTCAACCCCGTTTTTTCCAGGAACGAAGGCTAAATCCCATGGTACCGTCATTGCCGCCACCGCAGTACCCCGTCGCCCGAAGGTGAAGGATCTTATGGGGTTATAGATTTGCCACGCTGCTATCAATAGCCATCCGACAGTGAAAACAGGAAGATTTGTCTCCCGCCATGACCATGAACCACCCCACCAGTCATACTCCCAACGCGTTCTTGCCAGAAAAGTATTGCTGGCAATCATCGCGGTAATTCCTAGTCCCGCACAGATCACCTGGAACCAGCCACCGAACCTGTCGTTCATTATGACGAAGGAACCAAGGCCAGGTATGCCGTTAAGAAAGAACGTGGCCCAGCGCTGACCAAATGTAAACTGACCAACTGGTATTGCCTGGACAGGCGTAAAGCCAGGCACGCCTGTCGCCCCAGGTGCCTCCATGAGGTACGCGACTAGACTGTCGTTCTGAACGTCCGCGGTGTGCATACCACGGATTGCGGTGGTCTCGACCTCGACCAACTGTGCCCTAAAGCGGAAGAATCCCGCAAGCGGCTCGAACGTGCCGGTAACAACGTATCGAACACCCAAAAGCCTCCCGACTGCCTGTATCGCCGCGTTATCGACGGGGCCAGCCATGTTGATATGCAGCCCACCCATGCGCTGATCAAATTCTGCACGGCTCATCGTCGTAAATCCCCGTCCGCCCTGCAACCAGGTAAGAGTGCCGATTGTCTCGTCGATCAGGTAATTGGACATTCTGACCGAACTGGCCTGCATGGACAGAACCGCAACGTTAGCCCCACTTCCAATGTTGACGGAAAGCCCCTCCGCCACACTCCGAATTGCGGCATCAACGCCGACCTGTTGCGCGTGCGCGGTTCCAACGCCTATCGCCAAAGCCAATGTAAGCACTGCCGTCAAAAACATGGTTTTTTTCATCGTAAAACTCCTTTTCTGCGTTTGTAAAATAGAAGGTGAAGGCGGTTTTCCAAAGGATTTCCAGCCTCTCACCCAGGAATGCCCTAGCCAAACATTCCTTATATGATAATAGGGCGGATCATAAACTATGTCAACATCATATTTAGGGAAAACATGATGATATCGTATACTTACAACGTGGACAGTTCGCAGGATTTACGACAGATTCTGGCCCAAAACATCAAGACCATCAGGCGTTCACTGCACATCAGCCAAGCAAAACTTGCGGAACACGCGGATATTTCCCTCTCATACTTAAACAACATTGAACGGTGCGAAACCTGGGTAAGCGATAAAACCCTAAAAAGCCTAGCCAGAACACTCAACAGGGAGGCATGGGAACTGCTTTCTCCAGCCACAGGGGGAAACGGTTTGGCAACGGAACGGGAAGCGCTCAACGATCGGCGCAACAACATACAGCACATAGCGGATTTGGTTGTGAAAAAACGGGAAATCCTGCGCCACACCGTGAACCAGACGATGGAAGACCTGATTCTCGAGATTTCAAAGGAAGAATAAGGCGGAAGCTTCCTATTGCCCAACCCAAAATTCCCTGTATAATCAAACCAGGAGATGCAGGAGATACTTCAGCTTTTCCAGTATCGAACCGTAAGCTTTGGTGGTTAAAGATATTGAATGAATGAGAACCGCATACGGCTGCTGCTGTTTGCCATAGTCGCAGCCGTGCATGTCGTCGTGATTTTTTTCCTCGCCTTTAGCGTGGTCACCGCGCCACAGGAACAGCGCGAGGCAACCCGCGCCATGCGCCTTACCGACTTTACCGAGATCGTCCCGCTTCCGCCAGCCCCCCCGCGCCCACCGCCACCGCCACCGCCAGAACAGCCGGCCGCAACCGAACCTATGGTGGAGGCAATCGCCGAAATCATGATCGAGGTGGAAACTGTGCAAGATCAGGTCATAGTAGCCCCCGGAACCCTGGTTACCCCTTCCGATGCCGCCGGCACCCCTTCCTGGAACGATTTTCTTCCCGCGCACCGTGTCACCGACCAGCCAAGGTTCAACGAAAGGGAAATAGCCGACGATCTGGTGTTCCCGCCGATAGCGCTGCGTTCCGGTATCGAGGGCAGGGTTATTCTGGAGCTTTTCGTGGACAGAAACGGAATAGTGCAGCTTGTGCGGATTTTACGGGAGGATCCAGAGGGAAGGGGTTTCGGCGAGGCGGCGGAGAGGGCCTTTATGGGTAGGCAGGGCATACCCGCCATGGCGGATGGGGTGCCGGTTTCGGCCCGTTTCCGTTACCCGGTAAGCTTCCGGATTAGGTAGGCCCGGTTAAAGTTCAGAGGTCTCCGAGAAAAGCTCGTCGAATTCCTCCTGACCCAGGTCGGCAAGCTTCTCGACAATCTGCACCGCGAGCTTTTTCCCCACGACGCCGGGACGACACAGGAACTTGGGCTTGTGTATCCCGGAGCTGCCTATGTTAAGCGAATACGGGTCGCCAATGCGGGAGTTGTACAGGCGCACCACGTCCCCTACCCTAAGCGAAAGCACCTCGCGAACGGGAAGGTTGATTCTGCCTATTTCCGCGACCGCGTCTATGTCAACGGTTTCCAGCTTGTCCTTTAGAACATTGAGGTTTTCGGAAGTGCTGGCCCGGTGCGCCGTGGAGAACCAGAACTGGGTGGAAAGTTTCCCTATAATGGGCTCGATCGTGATGTAGGGTATACAGAAGTTGATCATGCCCTCGACATCCCCGACCTTGGTTTCCAGGGTAACAAGAACGACCATGTCCGTGGGCGGGACAATCTGGGCGAACTGCGGGTTGGTGTCTATCTGCCCCAGCCTGGGTCGCAGATCGATTACCTGGGTCCATGCCTCGCGCATGTTGCCCAGTATGCGGACTATAATGCCCTCCATGACGGACTGCTCTATGTCGGTAAGCTCGTGCTGGGACTTGGTGCCCTCGCCGGTGCCGCCGAACAGGCGGTCGATTATGGAAAAGGTTATGGCCGGATCGACCTCCAGGATGGCGTTGCCCTTTAGCGGATCCATGTTAATGATCGCCAGGGTGGTGGGGGTTGGGATTGAACGGATAAATTCTTCATACGTAAGCTGATCCACCGAGGCAACGTGGACATGCACAACGGAACGGAGCTGGGCGGAAAGACTGGTCGTGGAAAGGCGGGCAAAGGTTTCATGCATCATCGATATCGTGCGGATCTGTTCCTTCGAGAACTTGTCCGGACGCTTGAAATCGTAGATCTTGATTTTCCTGCTGTCCGCCGCAGGCTTAAAATCCTCCGGCTCGGTGTCCCCGGCATTTATAGCGGTTAAAAGCTGGTCTATTTCATCCTGGGACAGTACTTCCGTCATTCCCTGTTCCTCCCGTGAGCATATACTATAAGTTTCGGCGTTTTTTGGCGAAATGTCAATGTTTTATGAAATTTAGCGATCACAGCAGGGCAACTTTCGTTTGACAAGTTATTGCCCCATGTGATAGAATACGAAGGAATGCGGGGATATTCCTGCGTTTGCCGTTGCTGTTGGCAGCGGGGAAAAAAAAACTAAGCCTCCGTGATGAGGAAAAACTAACAAGGAGTGTCTGTTATGCTTAAGAAAACAGTTGCCATCGTTTCCGCGCTTGCGCTTGCCCTGCTGGTCGTGCCTGGGGTATTCGCCGACGAACCCTTTGAAAGGTTCTCCGTCCCCGCTACTTCCGACGCGTCAATCGAACGCCTGCCCGAAAACCTGCAGAGCGGGTTCCTGGCGATGAGGGCCGCGCTGGTGGCTATGGGCGAGGAAGACGAGGCCATCGTGGAAATAATCAACAGTTATGTCGCCCTCAACTTCATCAGGGTAAACATCATTGAAGCCGGCCTGGAAGAAATCCCCTTCCCCAACCACGAACAGGTAACCTACGCTGAATTTTACGCCGAATTCAGGGCCAGGCTGCTGGCGAATTTCGTGCACATCCTGCCCGCGATCATCGTGCTTGGCAACCCCTACGGAACCGACTGGGACCAGTGGTTCGAAGACATTCAAGCTTATCTTTAGTCCTACCTAGCTGAAGCTCACACGGATGCCGCCGGGTCAAACCCGCGGCGTCCGAAATTTGCCCCCTGGGATGCCTTTTATCCGTAAGACTATCTCTTTAGCCTCAATCAAAAAATATTTGTGGACAAAACTATCCCCATAGCATAAAATAAGGTGAGCACGGTTATTGTGCACCACGTCTTTGTCCACATTCAAGGAGGCCTAGCATGTCCGAAGTGTTGTCTATCGTATTGGGTGGGGGTAAGGGAACCCGCCTGTTTCCTCTTACCCAAGCACGGGCAAAACCCGCTGTCCCTTTCGGGGGCAAATTCCGGCTTGTGGATATCCCCATCTCGAACTGTATCAACGCCAATTTCCGCCAGATATACATTCTGACCCAGTTTAATTCGGCGTCGCTTCACCTGCACATCGGGCAAACCTATCTGTTCGACTCGTTTTCACAGGGCTTCGTCGAAATTCTGGCCGCGGAACAGACCTTTGAGCATTCAAGCTGGTACGAAGGTACGGCCGACGCGGTTCGCAAGAACCTCCCCCACTTTAGGCCACAAAGGCCCAAGTATTACATGATCCTTTCCGGCGACCAGCTTTACCGTATGGACCTGCGGGAATTCCTGCAGAAGCACATTGATTCCGGCGCGGGGATCTCCATTGCCTGTACCCCGGTCAGCAGGAAGGATGCCAGTGCCTTGGGCATTCTAAGGGCCGACAAAAACAGCAGGATTACCGAGTTCATGGAAAAACCAGGCCCGACCAAGGACATTTCAAACTTCAAGGTTCCGGCCAGCCTTAAGCACAAAAAGGAAATCGAGGGGGATTCCTTCCTGGGATCCATGGGTATTTACGTTTTCAACGCCGACGCGATGGAAAAATGCCTTGAAAACAACTTTACCGACTTTGGCAAGGAAATCATTCCCCAGGCAATCAATGGTCACAAGGTTAACGCCTATATTTTCGACGGGTATTGGGAAGACATTGGTACGATAAGCAACTTTTACGAGACCAACCTTGAGCTGACGGCCCTGCGGCCCAAGTTCGACTTCTACGACGAGAACCGGCCGATTTACACCCACAGGCGTAACCTGCCACCCTCCAAAATGAACCACAGCCAAATGAACCAGTCGATTGCCGCCGAGGGCTGTATCATTACGAATGGAAGCATTACCGATTCGATTGTCGGCGTGCGTACAATCATAGAGTCGGGCTCCAGCCTTAACGGGGTCATCTGTATGGGGGCCGACTTCTACGAAACCGAGGTGCAGAAGGCCGAAAACGTCGAGGCAAGGATACCACACATGGGTATCGGACGCGGGGTGATTATAAGGGGGGCGATAATCGACAAGAACGTGCGTATCGGCGAGGGCTGCCGAATCGGCGTTGACAGTAATATAAACCGAACCGACGGCAATTACGGCCATTACCATATCGTCGACGGGATAATCGTCGTCCCGAAAAACACGGTGCTGTACCCAGGGACGGTAATCTAAGACAACCTTGCGGGCTTACGGAAATTTTGCAAAATTTTTCCGTAGGCCCTTTTTTTCCCGCCCCAATGTTGTATAATTGGTAAACGAAGCATGGAGGGGCTATGTCTGAAATTATTAAAGCTACGGACAACGTGGGCGAGAAATACCTTATTTTTTCAATTCTGGATCAACTGTACACATTCCCGACAAAACTTGTCGGCGAGGTTGCCCTGTTTGAGGCCGTGTACCCACTGCCGCTTGTTCCCTCGTACGTACTGGGCATTATCAACCGGTACTCGATTCCCCACGCCCTGTTCGACATAGGTCTGTTGCTGTTCAACACTCCAAGTCCTCGCTCAAAAGTGCTGGTTCTGAAGGACAGCGTCGACCGGATTGCCTTTCTGGTCGATGACGTAAACGGCATAGCCGATGTGCCAAATGAGAAACTCATCGCCGTGGAACGGAGTACGGAAGCGACACAGGACGACGACAAGGTAGAGGCAGTCTCTGCGTCGTTTAGCTGGGAAGGCAACGAGGTTTTCGTCCTTGACATACTTCGCATTTTGGATCGCGTGGCGGCAGGGGCGTTCAAACAATGAAAGTGTTCGTTTGCGCCTTCGGCGGTTTTTACGTGGCAATTCCCATGGACTCGGTTGCCTCACTGACAGATCTTACCGATCGGCAAGTTGCCATGCAGGGGACCGTGGTCACACGCGACACGGAAAACGCGGAAACCTATGTTTCCCTTCCCATGCTGTTTAATCTTCCGCAGGAAAAACTTCGGCACGGCATTATCCTGAAAAGCCTGGAGAGTGGTTCCAATGACCTTGCCAATGGAAACAAAATCGTTCTGCTAAGCACCGAGGTCGTAAACACGAGCGAAATTCCAAATGAAAAAACGCATCCCATACCCAGGGTATTAAACGGCACGCAGTTTTCCGGGCTGTTCGGCGGTATGCAGTGCGCATCGGAGGCAACGCGTGATGCAGGGTTGGTAATTCTGCTGAACCCCGAGCGGCTGATTCAGCATGTGCGACAGGAAGTAACCGAATGATAAAAACATTGATAGTGGACGACAGCCTATTGGTACGTTCCATTATCAGGGATTTTTTGGAAAGCGACGGCTCCTTTAAGGTTGTCGGCGAGGCGGGAAACGGGCGGGACGGCGTGGATCAGGCCCGACAGCTTAACCCCGACCTTATTACCATGGACATAGACATGCCGGTAATGGATGGGTTGGAAGCTATCGACGAAATAAAGAAATTCATGACAACAGCAATTGTAGTCATTAGCACCCATGATTCCGCAAAGATGGCATACGAAGCTACAGTCAAGGGAGCTCTGGAATTTTATCCCAAAGATGTGTTCACTTCGGGGATGGACAATGCTCAACGGGAAAAGATTCTTCATACCCTTAAAAACATAACCGGCATAAAGAAGAGTACCCCCGCCCGACGGGAATCCCCTGCCGGAACCACGGTGATTACACCGCGACAAATAAGAGCCATCGCGATTGCATCTTCGACCGGGGGGCCAAAGGCGTTGAGCCGCCTGTGCGCGACGCTTCCAATGGACTTTCCCGTCCCGATAATACTGGTGCAGCATAATTCGTCGGGCTTCGACAGCGGTTTCGCGCAATGGCTCGATGCTGCAACTACGCTTCGCGTGTGCCTGGCCGAGGAAGGGACAATCCCCGTCAAGGGTTATCTGTACGTCGCGCCTACAGACAGGCACCTGTTGTTTGGCAAAAAGGGTTTTATGTTCGACGACGGGGAATTGGTTCAGAACCAGAAACCAGCGGCAGATGTAATGTTCAAGAGCGCGGCGGAGATGTACGGGGAAAGCCTTGTATCGGTGGTGCTTACCGGCATGGGCAGTGATGGTGCGGACGGAACGCGGTACGTGAAGCAGGCAGGTGGCATAACCATTGCCCAGGACGAGGTGTCGTCAATGATTTACGGTATGCCCCGTGCTGCCGTAGAAACAGGCTGCGTGGATATGGTGCTTCCCCTCGACCTAATTGCCCACCGACTGATATCCCTTACCAAAGGGGGGATAAAAAATGAGTGCCAATGAACCGGTGGCGGAAATCCCCAAGGCGATACTCTCAAGCCCCGCCTTGCTGTTTCTATATTACAGGGTTGAGCAAATACTAGGTATAAGGGCAACAGCCGAGTCCCTTGTCAAGCTGAATGAACATATCGAAAAATATTGCGGGTATCCCTTTGTCGAAAACCCAGGGGCATATGAAAGCGTGCTGACTTCCAGGGAACAGATTTTTGAAATATCGGAAACCGTTACAATCAATGAAACATATTTTTTCAGGGAAGGGGCGCATTTTGACTTGCTGGTGCGGCATTTACTGCCTAATCTTGTCAAACTGAACCGTCCCATACAAGTCTGTTCCGCCGCCACTTCGATTGGTTGCGAAGCGTACAGTCTGGCCATGCTGTTGGACTACCACTCGAAAGCGGGTGCGCCTTTTGATTTTGAGGTGGACGCGTTTGATGTCTGTGCCGGGGCAATCGAAACGGCGAAGAACGCACGCTATACGGCAAACAGCCTTCGTACCGATGGATCCGCATGGAAGTATATCATGGATCTGTACCTTGTTCCTGATGGTGCAGAATACGTCGTTTCGCAAGGCATACGCAAAAAGGTGCGCTTTTTTACCCACAACATTATGCGCGGGCTTAACAAACAGTACGACGTAATTTTTTTCAGAAACGCGATGATTTATTTTTCGTCGAAAACCCGTTTTATCGTCCTTAACGATCTTGCCGAATCGCTTTTTGACAACGGGCTGCTCTTTCTGGGGATTTCGGAAACGCCTTCGGCAAAGCATCCCTTGCTTGCCAGTCGGTATATGTCCGACGTTTTTTATTTCCAAAAAGCCACGCCAGATTCCAACCCCCCAAGCGTGGCACCACGCGTGATGGAACCGCGCCCCATGATCCCACATTCCATAGGATCCAGCCAAGCAAAACCAGCCCAAGGGCTCACGGCGAGGCTGAATCCAGTGGAACTGCCGATACACTGCGGAGAGGTGGCGGCGATTATGGAAACGGAGGAAGGCCGGCCGAACGCCATGAAAACCTTGGAAGCCGTTGCGGGCGAAAAAAGCGTCACCGCCAACGCTGGGGACACGGCCTCCCTTTCGGGCAGCGAGCTTGCCGCCTCGGTAACGTTTTTTCTGGCTGTACAGGATTACGGTAATGCCTGCCTGGTTTTGTCGTATTTGGAGAAACGTAACAATGGACCGCTTCCGCCGTTTCTGCGGGGCGAGTACCACATGCAGCGTGGCAACGCTGGGGAAGCGAGGCAATGTTTTGAGCAAGCGGCCGGAAAGGAAAAGGCGTTCTGGCCCGCGTTCTACCGATTGGTTTCTCTTGCTACTGGGGAAAACCCTGATAGGTGTGAATACAAAATCAGGAAGGCTCGCGAAAGTATCGAGTTGGGAAGGAATCTTCGTTACGAGTGTTTTCTGGGTGGTTTTTCCCCCGATTATTTCCAGCGAATTCTGGAACGAAAATTGACATAGATTTTTGAAACGAGGCGAAGTAAGGCGGATCGGATAGCACCTTAATTTTTTGAGGAGGTTTGTGTGAAGATTGGGTACAAATTCACTATAATAATGATTGCGCTTAGTTTGCTGGTGTTGGGTTCTGTCGGTATTACCCTGCTTGTACAGGCAAGGACTTATATAGTCAGATTTTCCCACGAAAGGGCAATGACCACGGCAAGGGAATACGCGGGGATTTTCGGGGGCTATTTTGTGTCCTACTGGTACACGGCGCAGACGACCGCCCGCCTTATGGAACGCTACCAAAGTATAGGCGTAAATACCCGGCGGTATTTCCTGAACCGGACACTTGAAGGCATTCTTTTAAGCAACCCGACTATACTAGGTATCTGGAGCATCTGGGAGCCTAACGCGCTTGAAGGCAACGACGCGCTGCGACTGGGAACCGAAGGCACCAATCACGCCGGACGCTTTGCCCCAAATTGGTACCGAATCGGGGGAGAAATAAGGGTTCGTGCCCTGGACGATTTTGATTTATCGGAGGACTACGATGACTATTACCGGGCGGCGATACGAAGCAGCCCGGGAGCTATCCGCGATCCATTTCACGTTTCCATCGCAGGAAGACAGGTTCTTGCTTCCTCCATTACCGCCACGATATACAGCGGCACTGGTGACAACCGCCGAGTCGTGGGGGTTGTCGGCATAGACTTTGACACGAACAGGATACAGCAAACCACCCTGCGCCTTTTTCCCTTCGGCGACGGTGTGACTAAAGTGTTCAGTAACGATGGCACGGTGGTGGGCCATCGTCTGTACCCCTACCGGATAGGCACCAGTATACTGGATACCGAACGGGATATGGGCGGGCCGTACATGTATGAACTGGAGATGGCCGTAAGGCAGGGTACCGAACTGGACTATACGCATTTCCACCCAGGGTTTCAGGAATGGATGCTCATGTACATTACCCCCATTCAGATTGGTACCACCAACACCCCCTGGAGCCTTGCCATCGTAATCCCCAGAAGATCGGTTATGGCCCCAGTGCATGCAATGGAACTTTCCGCACTTCTAATTGCCATCATAGTAATTGCGCTAATTATCCCAGTGGTAATATTCCTGTCGCGATCATTGGCAAAACCGATTCTTACGGTAACGAATACCCTTAAAGACATATCGGAAGGCGAAGGGGATCTTACCCGTACCATCGAGATAAACAGCAATGACGAAGTGGGCAACCTTGCGCATTATTTCAACCTTACCCTGCAAAAGCTACGGGGGATTTCTCGTTGTTCAGCCAGAACGCTTCCAAAGTATCGGTGGCCGTGTACGATCTTTCCTCGTCGGCAAAGGAAATTACCAGTACCGCCAATGAGCAATCGGCAAGCGTGGCGGAAATTGTCAGTACCATGGAAAGCAACAAAAACCTTTCGGAACAAATAGCGACAAACACCATCGAAGTGGCTGGACTTGCGTCGCAGACCGAAAACCTTAGTCGGCACGGCGCGGATCTGCACGATGCCAATGAAAACATGATGGCGAACATTCGCGGACAAAATGCGAAAGTTATCGACGAAATCAAAAACCTGACAATGGTACTTTCCCGCATAAACGAATCCGTGCAGTTTATCGACAGCATTGCGGATCGCACCAAACTTATCGCGTTTAACGCTGCACTGGAGGCATCGTCTGCGGGGGAGGCGGGTCTACGTTTTGCGGTAGTAGCCAGCGAGATTCGACATTTTGCCGACAATGTAGTGGAATCGGTGGCTGGGATTAAGGGAAGAATTTCGGAACTGCAAAAGGTTTCCGGGGCGCTTATATCCGAGGCGGACATTGGTTCCAGTGCTATCGACTCAGGATACAATAGGATGGTTGAACAAAAGGAAGTGTTTGAAAACATTGTCGATGTTTCCCAGAACGTGGCGGTTCGTTCCCAGCAGATATCCAACTTGAGTAAGCAACAGGAACTGGCCACCGCACAGATTTTTACCGTGCTAAAGGAAATTTCCATAGGTGTCAAACAGTTTGTCACTGCCACTTCCTCTACATCTACCACGGTGGACGGTCTAAACACCATTGCGGATGAATTAAGGGAAACACTAGCGCGTTACCAAACCAACAATAAGGGTGCCGCGTGATATCGACATAGCTAAAAATCGGAGGAGTCTTTGGAGGCTCAACAGGAAAGGCTCTTAAGGAGGTTTGTATGAATGTACAGGGTTTACGGTGGCGGTTTTTCATGTTTTTTATCGGGCTGGGGGTGCTTGTCTTTATCAGCGCGGCGATCCCCATTTTTATCCAATATAGCGAATATATTCGTAACACCTATACAAGAGCGCTGAATAGGGCATTGTCACTGACTTATTCACGATTCCCGGTTGATAGCTCCACCATAGATTATATTGTGAGCTTGGAGGAAGGAAATGCCGTGCATATCGAAACCATAAAAAACCTGCGTGAGATAGCCACGGCCTTCGAACTGGCCTATATATATTTGGTGCAACGGTATGCCCCAAGGGATTATCGTTTTCTTCTGTCCACATACGACACCCCGGGAATCCCGGACATTTACAGTTGGGATGACGCACCCCCTGAACTCAGCAAGGTTTTTAACACGGGGCAAATTGCCATTACGGACGAGTACACCGATGCCTGGGGTACGTTTGTGACGGCTTTTCTGCCAATTATTGAGGAAGGGCAGGTTATCGCCGTATGGGGCGCGGATTTTTCCCTCAGTTACATTCAGGCATTACGGTTGAGTTCCGTAATCTCTTTGGTCATAGCTCTTTTGGGATCCAGCGTGATAGCCGTCATTTTTGCGTTTGTTGTTTCGTCTTCCCTTACCAGGCCCATACATGAAATTGAAAAGGTGTCAGCTGCTTTGGCGGCAATGGACTTTAGCGTACATATCGATGCGTCCAGAAAAGACGAGATCGGAAAGATGCAAAGGGCTTTCATGAAAATTCGCGACAGCCTGAAGTCCAATTTTTCGCTGTTCAGCCAGAATGCTTCCAAGGTTTCAAATGCGGTATACGATCTTTCATCGTCGGCAAAGGAAATTACCACCACGGCCAACGAGCAGTCTACCAGTGTGGCGGAAATCGTAAGCACCATGGAAAACAACAATGGCCTTTCTGGGCAGATTGCGATAAAGACAACCGAGGTGGCCGAACTTGCGGCACAGACCGAAAGCCTTAGCCAGCACGGTGCAAACCTGCATGGTGCCAACGAACATATGATGGCGGACATACGAAAACAGAATTCAAAAGTCGTCGATGAAATAAGAAACCTGACTGATGTGCTTTTTCGCATAAACGAATCGGTGCAGTTTATAGACACCATTGCGGATCGCACCAAGATCATCGCCTTTAATGCCGCTCTTGAAGCATCGTCCGCGGGCGATGCGGGCCAGCGTTTCTCGGTGGTGGCCAGCGAGATACGGCGTTTTGCCGTCAACGTTGTGGAATCGGTGTCAGAGATAAAAGAAAGGATTTCGGAACTGCAAGATGCCTCCGAGTCGCTTATATCCGAGGCGGATATCGGATCCAATGTAATTGACTCGGGGTACAACAGAATGATCGAGCAGAAAGAGGTGTTTGAAAACATTGTCGATGTTTCCCAAAACGTGGCGGTTCGTTCCCAGCAAATATCTAACCTTAGCAAGCAACAGGAACTGGCTTCTGGGCAGGTTTTTACCGCACTAAAGGAAATTTCCGCGGGTGTTAATCAGTTTGTCGTCGCGACCGGTTCAACGTCGGCAGCGGCAGACAATCTTAAAGGCATAGCGCAGGAGTTAAAAGAAACACTGGCACGCTACCGACAGGGGGACGCATGATGATTAGTAAAATTGACGATTTGATCAGGGCCGATGAACATGGCGGGGAAAAACTGATAAGCAATGTCAGATTAATCATGGGTATCATTTTTACGGTAAGCACAAGCGGTGTTGCCGTGATCAGGTATTTGCAGGACGGCGAATGGATACCGTGGCGATCTCATATTATTACCAGCATTCTACTCTTGTATTCGGTGTTCCTGTTTTTTTACGTGCGGAAACAGGAAACACTCCACGACAAATTCAAGTATGTCTGTGTTGTCCTTGATATGACGATTATCAGCGCAATCATTTGGGTCAGTTGCACTTATCTGGAGGTGTCCCCGCCGTTACCCTTCCTTTCATTTCGGGCCCTGTTTTACAGCATACTTATTTTGGCGGGGTCTTTCAGGCACAGTTTCCGTTGTGCGTACTTTTCGGGCATATATGCGGGTGTTATTTATACGATAGTTATTGTTGCAAACAGAAACGTGCTGGACTTGCCCCATTACTTTGTGTACGAAGGCCAGCAAATGGCCGTGAGCTTTCCGATTTACTACGAGTCTTTCCGCGTGTTCGGAATGGTAATAACGGGTGTAATTACCGGGATGGCCAGCAAACGTCGCCTTGCGCTTTTCAACTCCATGATTGAATCCGAAAGAACCGTCGCCCAAACCTCATCGAGAACCGTGGAGCAGACTCGCAATATGGCAAAGGTTATCCAGAAATCAACCGACGAAATATTCCTGTCATCGAAGGACATTTCTTCTACGGCGAACAACCAGGCGGCAAGCGTTCAGGAAATCAACAGTACGATAAAGGAAAACACGCGGATTGCCGTGGAGATTGCCGAGAAGACGGGAAGTGTCGCCAACATCGCTTCCAAAATGGAAAACGACGTTAACAACGGATTTTCGCTCCTAAAACGAAACGTCACCCAAATGGAAGACATTAAGGGGAAAAACGACGGGGTTATTTCTGGTATCGTTGCACTGGGAAACAAGATCAGTAAGATACGGGAGATTATCAAGACAATCAACACAATTACAGACCAGACCAAGGTCATTGCCTTCAATGCCGCACTCGAGTCTGCCAGTGCAGGGGAGCGTGGGAAGCGTTTTTCTGTGGTGGCCAGCGAGGTAAACAGCCTTGCCGATGACATTGCCGAACTGACAAAAAAAATACGCGAACAGCTTGAAGAGATCCAGAGTTCGTCTTCTTCGCTGATCATTTCCAGCGAGGAAAGCGCCGACAAAATAGCCGAAGGAAACAATCTTATAAGGGAACTTGAGGATATTTTTAGGGAGATTCGTTCCGGTGCGGAGATAACCGCAAACCAGGCGCAGATGATAACCGTGTCCACGCAGAAACAGCAGAAGTCCACGGAACAGATCAACCTGGCCATGGCGGATATTTCCAACGGCCTTGGCAACTTCCTGCGTTCAACGGAGGTTGCCACCGCCTCTGCCGAGGGGCTTACGAGGATAATCGAGGAACTTGGGATTCTCCTTGAGATCAAAAACACAACCTTGGGATCATCCGAACCCAAGGGTACCTAAGCACGGAAGCATTTATGGCAATAGACAGGGAAAAATATATACCCAAGTATGTTGACGAGGGGCTTGAATGTATTGCTCAAAGCGAGAGCCTTCTCTTTGACATAAAGGACGGCATTTCGGTCGATGACGATCTCGCGACTTTGATGCGTGCCCTGCACACACTAAAAGGCACCTCGCGTATGCTTGAGTTCAAGCGTATCGAGGAACTGACCCATGCTCTGGAGAGTGTTTTTATATCTTTTAAGGAGCAACGCATTGGCCTTACCGCAAACGCGGTAAAGCTTATACTTGCCGTGCTGGACTTAATTAAACGGGGAATTGGCCTTGTGCAGCATAGCAAGGATGACGGCATCGAAATTCAGGATCACGTAAAACAACTGAACGCTTTGGCGGCAAACGATGAATTCGCCATTCCAGAGGTAGAAACTGAAACGCCACCCAAGGATGCTGTGAGCAATACGGAAACCCCTGCCCAGGAATCCGAACCCAAACACCCCTCGCCAGAGCCAACGACGAAATCCAACAAGGATGCAAAATCGGAAAGCATACGTTTGCCCATCGAAAAAATCGACGGCATCATTAAAAGTATAGCTTCCCTTCAATCCCTGGAGATTTCCGCAAAGACCGTATCACTGGACAGTACCGCGTTGAACGACATTGTCAGGGAACTCTCCGAAAAATTCAAGGCAGACAAAACGCGGGATCCTTTCCTGGTCGCGAATTTAAGGAAACTGGAACGGATAACTTATCGTATCAATTCGGCAATGAAAAACTATTCCATTGATGCGGGCAACAGTATCCGCAGCGCGTATGAAACGGTAATCTCGCTTCGCACCCTTCCGCTTGCAACCATCCTTGACAGTTACCCTCGCTATGTCTACGAGCTTTCGGAGGAACTGGGCAAGAAAACACAACTTGTCATCGAGGGAAAAGAGAACGAGATTGACAAGAACATCATCGAATCCCTTTCGGAAATACTGTTGCACATGGTGCGTAATGCGATAGACCACGGGCTTGAAACTCCGGAACAACGAATCGTGGCGGGGAAAAGCGATACTGGAAAGATCGTGATTGTATGTTCCAGGGAAAGCGGCTACATGAAGATTGTTATTTCCGACGACGGCAAAGGCATAGACCACGAAAAGATAAGGCAAAAAGCGGTGCGGGATGGTTTTGTAACAGAGGCCGCCGCCGAAGCTCTTTCAAAAGAGGAACTGACAAACCTTATTTTCCAAAGTGGCTTTTCCACTTCGGGTAAACTGAGCAACGTTTCCGGCAGGGGCGTTGGGATGGATGTGGTGCGCGAGGGCATCGAAACCCTAAAGGGAAGTATAATCGTGGACAGCGTTCACGGGCAGGGCACGGACTTTACAATTATGGTTCCCCTTTCGATTGCGGCGTTGATGGGGTTCCCGGTAAGCTCCGGTGGGATGAAATTCATCATTCCCGCAACTTTTGTGGATACCATACTGCTGGCGGGGCGCGACGAGATTATCACGATTATTGATCGCCCGGAAATTAAATACAACGGGCGACTGATAAAACTCTATTACCTAAGCCAGGTGCTAAGGATAAAAACCGATTTCGCCACACCCGCAGATATTGTTTTCATTGTCATCATCCGCGCCTATGACGATATTGCGGCGTTAGCGGTGGACGACATTACCAGCATGAGATCGGTTATCTTAAAAACCATGCCAGCTTTTATGGAAACCATGCCGATATTTTCAGGCATAGTACTTAACGACGATTACGAGATGGTCAGTGTCCTGCACATACCCACGGTAATAAAGATGGCGAAGCGTATCAAGACCATTGACCTCAAAAAACGTAACCTGGAATTCGAAAAGTTGCGTAAATCGATACTGGTCGTTGACGATTCCAGACCAACCCGCGAAATCGAAAAGGAAATTCTCGCCTCGGAAGGGTACCTTGTGGACACGGCCGCGGACGGGGCGGAGGCTTTGAGAGCCGCCAAGGGCAAACACTACGATTTAATCTGCACGGATATTAACATGCCTGTAATGGACGGGTTTACACTTATCGAAAACATCAAGAAAAACGAGGAACTTTCACGCATACCAGTCATCGTCATTTCGTCGATGGCAAACGAGGAATATCAAAAACGGGCGGCAATGCTTGGCGCGGCACGGTTTATCGTAAAAAGCTCGTTTGAAAACAATAACTTGCTTGAGGCGGTGAGGGATCTTATCGGAGGGGGGATATGAGCTATAGTACCGAGGGCCAGGGTGCCAAACGCATTTTGATTTTGGAAGATTCAGATATTTTTGCCGACATGCTAATGGAATTTCTATCTTCCGGGCCTTACATGCTGGAACGGGCCATCAACGGGTTTGAGGGAATCAAACAGGTGTACGGCTTTAGGCCGCATCTAATCATAACCGACATCGAAATGCCGCTTTTCAAGGGTTACCAGGTAACGCGCTTTCTTAAATCGCGTAAAAACACCAAGGAAATTCCGATAATAATGTTTTCGACACTGGGCGAGACAAGGGACAAGTTTTGGGGCAACCATGCGGGTGCCGACATGTACATCGAGAAATCGCCAGAGAATTTTCAGCCCTTGTTGGATGCGATAAAGGAAATTCTTGCCACACCTAGGGATATAGATTTTGCCACGATAGAGAGGGAAGGCAAAAAGATCAACGACAAGTCGATTATTGAAATGGTCAACAACCTTTTGGACAACAAGCTTTTCCAAACGACGATTATCGGTATGCTCACGGAGTTGTCGGCTAGGGCTTCCGCGCCGGGAATGGTCGTGAAGGGGGTTTTCGATCTGTTTAACAATATCTGCGAGGCGGAAATTGCAACGATGATGATACGAAGCGGCAAAGGCACCCTGTATGCCTATACCGCAAACTTCGTCCGTTTTTCAGGGGGAATAGCCGACGACTTTTTCGGGGTATGCACATCCGACTTTAACAGCCATTTCCCCGACTTTCAGGTCGCTGCACAAAACAGAGAAGACTTTTATCCCCCAGGGGACAACAGCAAGAGGATAGTGTCGTATACGACGATTCCGCTCGCCATTGGAGGAAAGAAATTCGCCTCGGTGCATATCGGCAATTCCATTAACGAGTATTTCTCGCCGGCAATTCTTGAGAGCATCACGATATTTCTGACTGCCGCCACCCCGATTATTGCCAACGCACTTTCAATGTTTGAATTGGAGGAACTCCAGAAAAACACCCGCGCGGCTTTCGCCCGTTACGTACCGGCAGACGTTATGGACGAGATAATCGACGAATCGTCCAAGAACGTGAAGCAGAGCGAAAGCAGAAACGTGACGGTGCTGTTCTCCGACATACGTGATTTTACCACGATCTCCGAAAATTCGGACGCGCAGCATCTGGTGGAATTCCTGAACGGTTATTTTGCGGGGGTGGGCAGCGAGATAATTTCCGAGGGCGGACATATCGACAAATTCATCGGGGACGCGATCATGGCGGTTTTTGGGGCCGTTACCCACATGGAAAACCCGATGGTTGGAGCGATACGTGCGGCAACCAGAATGCTCGCCGCGCTTAAAAACATTGACACTTCAAAGATAACGCTTCCAAAAGGGAAGTTGGAAATCGGGATCGGGATTAACTCGGGGCCATGCGTTCTGGGTAACATCGGTTTTCAGAACAAGATGGATTATACCGTTATCGGCGATACGGTCAATCTGGCATCACGCATCGAAGGGATCACCAAAACCTACCGCCACCCGCTTGTCGTTTCGGAATATGTCTACAACGAAATCAAGAACAATTTTCTGCTCCGTAAGATCGATAAAGTTCGCGTCAAGGGCAAGGAAAAGCTGGTAGATATTTACGCGGTTTACACTGGCTTTAAGGGGGTTGAATACAAGCCACGTTCCGGCGAAATCCAAGACCTGCCGGTGGTACCGGATCTTTTGGTCAACCGCGAGACCTTCATCAACTACAGCAAAGGGCTGCAAATGCTTGACATCCAGGAATGGAAAACGGCGCAGGAATATTTTACAAGGGCCGTAGAAGCTGATGAAACCGATTATCTGGCAAAACTCTATCTGCAACGTGCCGTCGAATTCGCGCAAATCCCATCGCCAGAAGACGAGTAACGGAGCGACTAAAATTCCCTGCCAGCAAGCTCAAGCTGTCCGACAGCTTCCTCTTCCCTTTCGTCGGCAATCGTCTCATCAACGGCCCCAATCGGTGCCTTGCCCGAAAGCCTGATCCCCTCCCCCCGGCAGCCAGCCGTGAAAACGGTGCCCACGGGCCAATCGCGTCCAAGAAGCATCCGCGACAGCGGGTCCTCAAGCTCCTTTTGTAGGGTACGGCGCAGGGGTCGTCCGCCAAACTTGGGATCCCAGCCCTTTTCTATAAGGAAGCGACGCGCGGCCGGAAGGACACGGATACTGTAATCCTGCTCGGCAAGTCGGGACGAAAGTTCCACAAGCTCTATGTCCAAAATCGCCTCTATTTGCTCCACGTCCAGCGGATGGAAAACCACGACATCGTCAACCCTGTTCAGAAATTCCGGGTTAAAGAGCCGCCGCAGCTCCGACATTGCCTGCGATTCGATTTCGGTCATGTCCATAAGGCCAGACCCGGAGGCAAAACCCAGACGCGAATCGCGGGATATTTCCCGTACCCCGGCGTTGCTGGTCATTATGATAACGGTGTTGCGAAAGCTAACCGTGTGGCCAAGATTGTCCCGCAACTCGCCCTCTTCCAAAACCTGCAAAAGCAAATTGAAGACATCGCGGTGGGCCTTTTCTATTTCGTCGAAAAGCACGACACGGTATGGGTTGCGCCGAATCTTTTCGGTAAGCACCCCCCCCTCCTCGTAACCGACATAGCCGGGCGGCGCACCCACAAGACGCGACACGTTGTGCTTTTCCATAAAGTCCGACATGTCTATCCGCACAAGCGATTCCTCGCTTCCGAAGAGGTATTCGGAAAGCCGCTTGGCAAGAAGAGTTTTGCCCACGCCAGTCGGCCCCAGGAAAATAAACGAACCCATTGGACGACGGGGCGACGAAACCCCGGAACGGGAACGGCGTATCGCCGAGGATATGCGCTGCACGGCATCGGCCTGGCCGATCACCCGTTTGTGAATCTCCTCTTCCATGCGGAGCATACGCTTCGACTCGTGTTCCTCCAGGTGCATAAGCGGAATGCCGGTGGCCTGCGAGATAACCCGGCGAATGTCGGCCTCGTCAACACGAATCCTTTTCCGGTTGTAGGCACGCTCCCACGCGATACGGGCGTTTTCCAGTTTGGAACGCAGGGCCCTTACCCTGTCCCGAATCACCGCAGCATGTTCGTAATCCTGCGCCGTCACAAGCGCGCTTTTTTCATCGACAAGGCCTAGAATCTCCGCCTCTATGCTGGCAATCTCCGGCGGTTCAACGTTGTTCTCCAGCTTTCGCATTGCCCCGGCCTCGTCCATAATGTCGATTGCCTTGTCCGGCATGAAACGCCCGGTGACAAAACGCCCGGAAAGCTTCGCCGCAAGATTCACCGCACCGTCGGTATAAGAAACCTTATGATGATCCTCGTACTTTTTCTGAATCCCCCGGAGTATCCGCAGGGTTTCGTCCATGTCCGGTTCCTCGACAAGCACGGTCTGAAACCGGCGTTCAAGCGCACCGTCCTTTTCAAAATGCCGGCGATACTCGGCAAGCGTCGTCGCGCCAATGCACTGAATGTCGCCCCGGGCAAGCCCCGGCTTGAGCATACTGGAGGCGTCTATCGTTCCCTCCGCACCGCCGGCCCCGATAATCGAGTGAATCTCGTCAATAAAAAGAATCACATTCCCGGACTGGGTTATTTCCCGGGTAATCTTTTTCAGCCGCTCCTCGAATTCCCCCCGGTACTTGGTACCTGCCACAACCGCGCCCATGTCAAGCGAGAGTAGCCGCCTGCCGGAAAGGGCTTCCGGCACCTTGTCGGAAACAAGAAGCTGGGCAAGGCCCTCGACAATCGCCGTCTTTCCCACGCCAGGCTCGCCGACCAGCACGGGATTATTTTTAGTCCTTCTAACAAGAATGCGAACAATGCGCCCCATCTCGTTCTGCCTGCCGACCACCGGATCCAGCTTGCCCGCCTTTGCGAGAGCCGTCATGTCGCGGGAAAAACTGTCCAGCGTGGGGGTAAGAACCGGGTAGGACGCGGGCCTTACCCTGGGTTTCTCCTGCGTTTCCGCACGCTGGTGCCGGGGCCTGTCCCTGTGGATAAAATACGAAGGGCAGCCGTTCGCCGAAATATACTCCGGCCCGCTGCGCTGTCTGGTAAACGTGGTTTGCACCACCACCCTAAGCATGTCTATGTCAACGGCCTTCTGGCCCAGGAACGACTGGACGCTGGAATCCTGTTCCCGCATCGCGGCAAACAGAAGATGCTCCGTCCCAAGGAAATCGCTCCCCATCGCCCTGGCCTCGCCCGCCGCAAGGTCCACCATGTTTTTCGTTCGCCTGGAGGGAGGAACATCGCCGTGAACCAGAATTCCAGGTATGCGCGGAATGGCACTTTCCAGGGAGCGCTTGAATTCCGCAATGTCTATCCTTAAAAACAGCAACGCCTTGCAAGCGGTACAGGTCCCCTCCCTGAGCATGGCAATGATGATATGCTCCGGCAGGAGCTGGTCGGAGTTAAAATTACGCGCCTCTTCCTGGGCTTCCGTGGACAATATACGCTGCACCCGCGGCGTCAGATCGCCTTTGAACATCTCTAGCCTCTTTCTGTCTATGAAAATTCGGACGTGGCCGGAACCTCGCTTTTTAGGGCCAGGTTCCCCGGAACCAAGCTCTTCCTTAAATTTAGACGATTGCCCCACTATTTGCAAGGTAACGGAGCGCCCCCTGGTTTCCCCGAAAGCGGTGACTAACATTTGCGCGCACCCTACTTTGAATTGCTGTTCGGAAAGCCCCAAAGCTTGACATTGAAACAGTCGCCAGCTTAAGATGGGCAGCACGGACGAGTGCCACGATCCTCGCAATCGCGGGGCTGCGGCTGCCAGATTTTAACGCACAGGAGGCGACATGGGAACGGGAATAGCGGGCGCGATTTTGCTTGATTTTGTGATAGAGACAGGAAGCAAGGAGTACTTTCTGAAAAATTCGGTGGACGGGTTTTTGGACAATTACGAGCTGCTGCCCGAAACCGCAAGGGCCGGATATGAGCGATATGCCATCAAGAACGAGGTGCTGCTTCCGAATTACGCGGATTTTCTCACCGAATTCTATGGACTGATATACGGCGAGTCCGAAAGGAAATCCCCTTTCAATAATGGGCCCGCCACCGATTGGGAGAAGCTGCTTTCGTGCAAAACACGGGAGCAGTTCGACGAGGCTTTCGATGATGGAAGCCGCGGGGGATACAAGCCGGTAATCCAGACGACATTCCCGCTGTCGTGCATGAGCTGCTATAACAACACCCCGTTCCTCTTTTACGGCGGAAGCTACAAGGCGATCCTTGAGGAGTACACCACGCTTGCGCACATGGAGAAGATGCTTGTGAAGGCCATGCGCAACCCTTTGAGGAGCGCGGTCAAATTCGGGATTTTCGGGTAGGGGTCGCACGGCGCACTCCCAGCGATGGCACCCCGATCCGCCTACCGCTCGCGCGTATTGCCCCAAGCCGCGTTCCGGCGTATACTTTGTGCCATGAGCATCAATGTCTTACCCCCGACCAGTGATTTCGTCTTCA
>Ga0209755_10002720_pt1 | contig 23629 bp, 17 predicted proteins | sample TergutCo191P1_FD_187301 | JGI IMG/M metagenome (GOLD analysis project Ga0209755, IMG submission 187301) | Cornitermes sp. P1 segment gut microbial communities from Petit-Saut dam, French Guiana - Co191P1 (SPAdes) (version 2) | ecosystem: Host-associated > Arthropoda: Insects > Digestive system... | reverse complement strand
ACCCAGGAATATCATCCGCCGTAAAAAGACAGTTAACTTCTTTTTCTGTTTTTACCTGCGATGCGCGATATAATGTTGAAATACCAACAAGATTTCCGCCGTAATAATTTATACATTCAAGCGCGATATTTAATGATCTTCCCGACGAAACGGTCGCAAAAAGCAAAAGTACATTTTTTCCAGAAACCCACTTTACCGCGCTGTCAGGAAAAACCAGCTTGCCGTAGGCGTTATTTATAGGCGACACGACATGAATCGCATTTCCTGTGTTCATCACCGATGTTCCGTCCTGTACGAGCTCCCTTGCTACATACGCTCCTACAACTTCCATTTTTTCCATACAGACAATCGTATCAATAAGAGTACTTGATATATATGGAATCGCGATTTCTCTCGCTACCTCGCTTGCTATTTCGGTGTTGCTTTTTAATGAGCTTACATCAAGATAATTGTTTGTATGCATGTTATTGGTAGTAAAATGACCTGATATTATATCAATGGCAATTGCCGGGTTTTTTGACAAAGATACGCTGAAAACATTATTTTTCATTATTCCTCCTAATTATATTGATAAATTACACCAATAGTTAAAATAAGTCAATAGATTGATCTGTTCAAGGAACACGGATTGGGCGGATTAGCAGGGATTAATATTTTCAGTATAATTCACTAAATGCGTTTGTTTTGTATTATTATTCTTTGTTTCCTTTTCGTTCCTTCCTGTTCAAAGCGTATTTCTGATGCGGATGATAAGGATTTGGATATAATTGATGAAATTGAAGTTTTTGTTGATCCTGTTTATCTCAGAGCAGAAGAAATTGTATCTTTAATGGATGACAGATTGCTTGCCGCTCAATTACTGATTAGCGGTATAGACGGCAGGGAGACTCTGCCGTCTTATGTAGTCAACATGCTTACAGAAATTCCTCCGGGCGGAATTATGCTGTTCAGATACAATCTAAATACGGATAATGACACCATCCGCGATCTTCTTACACGGACAAAAGCTGTTATCCGTGATGAATCGGGGATAACGCCTTTCATTGCTGTGGATCATGAGGGAGGCGCGGTAAATCGTTTTATGCGGGGCGTCGCTTCGCTGCCTTCAGCTTCTTCATATTGGGAGTTTTTTCAAAGCGATGGATTGGATGCCGCGCTGGAGAAAATTGAAAGTGACAGTCACAGAGCGGCGCTTGTTATAAACGATCTTGGCATCAATATGAATTTCGCTCCTGTCGCTGAATACCTTACAGATGATAACCGCAGTTTTCTCGCAAACCGCTCTTACGGACATGATCCTGTATTTACAGCCAGAGCCTCTTATGCGTTTATACGGGGAATGGAAAAAGCGGGCGTCTTATGCGTTGTTAAACATTTTCCCGGCAGCGCGGGAGATGATCCGCATTATTCAAAATCAACTTTGAATTTAAAAGGAGGCGAGCTTGATGTTTTGGTTTCACCTTTTATTTATTTAATCGAAAAGGGAACAAGAGCGATTATGGCTGCTCATACATTAACTTCTGCGCTAGACAGCGAAATCGCAAGCCTGTCGCCTGTTGTTATGCGAAATTGGCTAAGAGACGGTCTTGGGTTTAACGGCATCATTATAAGCGATGACTTTATAATGGCGGCAGCAGGCAGTTCAAGTCCCGAACAGGCGGCTGTAAAATCCATCGCGGCAGGCTCGGACATGATCCTTGTATGGCCGGCAAATTTGGAAAAAACACACAGCGCGATTATTTCGGCATTGGAAGACAAATCGCTTTCGCGTGAAAGACTGATAAATGCTGTTCAAAGAATTATTTATGAAAAACTTAAACTGGGTTTAATGGACTGACAAACTCTCCGTATCCTTTTTTACCTGTTAGTTTTCCGTCTCTCATTACAAATTTTCCCCTGATTATTGTCGCGATCGGAATGCCCTTCACTTCCATTTGGTCATAAGGGCTTGTTTTGCTCTTCGAATGCAGTTCGTCAGCTTTGATTATCTTTTTCATGTTCATATCGACAATTGTTATATCGGCATCCGCGCCGGGAAGCAAATTTCCTTTTTGAGGATAAATACCCCAAACCTTTGCAGGCGATTCGCTTGCAAGACGGACATATTCGTTAATGCTCAAGCTGTCTTTGTTAACCTCGTTTAACAGCAGGTTAACAGATGTCTCTACTCCGCTTAAACCAGCAGGCGCATCCCATCCCTTTTTCGCTTTATCCTCTTTAGTGTGCGGAGCATGATCGCTTGCGATTATATCGATAACTCCTTTTTTAACCGCTTCCCATAATCCATCCCTGTGGCTTTCATCGCGGACCGGCGGATAAACTTTAAACGTATAATTTTCGCAGTCAAAAATCAAATAGTGAGGGCAAACTTCTGTTGTCAAATTTATGCCGTTTTGTTTTGCTTCGGCAGAAAGGAGCGCGCCGTCCAATGATGATACATGATGAATATGAACTTTTGTTCCCAAATGTTTCGCGTAATGAATTACCTGGCTAATAGCGTTAGCTTCCGACAAAACAGGCCGCGCGTAATCAAGCCAGAAGCCGTCCGGCGTTTCCGTCTCTTTTTTCGCGATTTCAGTAAATTGCGAATTACAGTCATTTGTTTCACAATGAAATCCAACGCGCATACCAAGACTTGCTGCCTTTTCCATTTGCTGCGTTAAAACAACGTGCGAAGGAGCCGCAATATCGCCTGTTGAAGATCCGTAAAAAATTTTAAAGCCAAGTGCGCCTGCTTTTTTTAAATCTTCCATATCTTCCAAATTTTCATTATTTAAAAGCGCGAAGAGAGCGAAATCAACATAAGACTTATCTTTTGCAATATATTTTTTTTCCTTAAACCTTTCATACGTTGATGTTACGGGAATTACATTCGGCATATCCGCGACTAATGTAATTCCGCCCATCGCCGCCGCAATGCTGCCTGTTTCAAAATCTTCTTTTTCAGTAAGCCCGGGATCGCGGAAATGAACATGCGCATCAATAATACCAGGCAGAACATGTTTGCCGTCCGCGTCATAAATTTCATCAGCGGTATCGGAAGGATCGAGTATTCCTGTTTTAACTATTTTTCCTTTACTGACAGCGAGACAGCCTGAAAAACTTTCCGCCGGCGTTACAATTGTACCGTTTTTAATAATTAAGTCGTAGTGCATGATTAATTGTAACATGGGGAGACGTGAATTGGTAGCGGGAATTTCCTTAATCATAAAATATGGTTAAACCATAAACTTTTTCCGCGCCTCCTTGTTTTAAAACTTCGGCGCAGACTTCCATTGTTGAACCTGTAGTTATCACATCATCTATTATTAAAACAGTTTTAGGCGGCGGCTCTCTAAGATATATTTTGCCTTTCAGGTTACTCAGCCTTTCTGCGCGGTTTAATTCCTTTTGAACTTTTGATTTTTTTCGCATTAGGCAGCGGCGGATTATTAAACCTTTGGAAAGTTTTTTTAAGCGTTTTAAAAGATAATCAATTTGATCCCATCCTGAACTTTTAATTTTTCCCTTTCTTGGCGGAACAGGGACAATTATTGCTTCTTTCAGTTTGACATCATCTTCAAGTACATTAATAATCTCTTTTGCAAAAAAATCGGCAAGTGAAAGATTTTTTGAAAATTTATACTTTGCAAGAAGTTTCCGGTATTTACCTGCATACGGAAAAAGCACCCATAAACGGTCATAGGAGCGCCCTTCACTGTTTCGGCATGAAAGACATGTATGTATTTCCGAAATCAGAGGTTTTCCGCATATACAACATTTACTGCCTGGAATTTGTTTTATTGAAGCAGTACATTCATCGCAAAGGCTGTACTTGATTTCTTCAATTCCGAGGAGACTGCCGCCGCATACTGCGCACTCCGAAGGAAATAAAAAGTTCTTTCCCCAAAAAAGGATTTTGTAAAAAATATTCATGTATATATATGGGTTCAAATATGTTTTTTGCATGACTGAAAACTAGAATAATTAATCTGCACTGTGTTTTATAAATGATCAGCATCTGCCGTATTGACGGATATATTATAATATATATATGTTAATCTCAAAAAAATTTTTCGCTCAGCCTACAATCGATCTTGCAAAAGCGCTGTTGGGCAAATACCTTGTTTTTGGAAAATTAAAAGGTATAATTGCAGAAACTGAAGCCTACCTTTTCAGAGATGATCCAGGCTGTCATGCAAGCCGCGGCCAGACTGTCCGTAACGCGCCGATGTTCAATGAAGCAGGACATATATACGTCTATCTCATCTATGGAATGTACCATTGTTTAAATATCGTAAGCGGTAAAAAAGGCGAAGGAGAGGCTGTATTAATCCGCGCTCTTGAACCTGTAGAAGGCATTGAGTTAATGCAGAAAAGACGCAAGATAAAAAAGCTGGAAAATCTCTGTAACGGACCGGGGAAATTAACACAGGCTTTCGGCATTACAAAAAAGCAAAATAATCTTTCTGTATTTACCGGAAAACTGCAAATCCATGACAGCCGGTTTAAACCGGAGATTGTTACGGCTACCCGTATCGGTCTGTCTGCCGGCAAGGAACTGGAATTACGTTTTTACATAAAAGATAATAAATTTGTTTCAAGGATTTAATCTCCGATGGATCACGATTTTATCTCGCTGTAATTTCCTAAAAACATAACCTGTCTTGCGGTTTCGTTTAACAGGCTCAGCAAATTATATACATCTTCGTTTTCGATATTCGCCTGAAAGTCAAAATAAAACATAAACTCAAAATCAGTGTCCGCTATCGGGCGAGATTCCAGTTTTATAAGATTAATATGACGCTCGGCGAATTGTTTAATAATTTCGTATAACGCTCCGGCTTTGTTTTCCAGCGAAAGCATAAGGCTGATTCTGTCGGCGTTGTCAAAAATTTCACATTCTTTGGAAATGCAGATAAACCTTGTGTAATTGTTATTGTTGTTCTGAATATTTTTGGACGAAGCGGTTAGATTGTAAAGTTGGATGCAATTCTCAGAGGCGATTGCCGCGATGTCAGTCCTTTCGCTTTCCGCGACAAATTGAGCTGCCGCCGCTGTGTTGGCGCTGAAATTTATTTTTATATGGTCATTCTGCTCTAAAAATCTGCTGCACTGTCTTGCCGCCTGTTCGTGGGTGTAAATCTCTTTTATTTTTTCCACGCCAGTTTTTGTTTTTTGAAGCAGCATATGAGAGATAGAAACTTTTACGCTTCGCACAATAAAAAATTTATGCGTCTTCATTAAATCATAAACATCTGTTACAGAACCTGCGTTTGAATTTTCAAGAGGCAAAACTCCGTAGCGGCAAAGTCCGCTGTTTACGGCGCGGAAAACGCCGTCAAAAGTGCGCATGTACATTACGTCAGGATTTTTAAAAAGAGAGGTTGCTGCAATCTGCGAATACGCGCCTTCAACTCCCTGACAGGCGATACTCGCGCGGTTTGTTAGAAACGCGGATTCCTGTAATTGTGATTTTCTGCAATTTTTAATATCTATCATATTGTTACCATTTACCTTAGTCTATTCCAAAACTTTCGAACCGAAGGTTCGCGTTTTTAGGAATAGCTACCCAATTTTTTTTCCTAACGCCGGCAGTATTCCGTTTAAACTGCCTACAAGTTCCGCGAAAGCCTCAGGCGTAAGCGACTGCGCTCCGTCACATAACGCGTGAGCCGGATCGTTATGCACTTCGATAATCAAGCCATCCGCGCCTGCCGCCGCCGCCGCCAGAGACATCGGCTTTACAAGTCTTGAAATTCCTGTCGCGTGGCTAGGGTCTACTAAAACCGGCAGATGGGTAAGTTCTTTTAACAGAGGAATAGCCGAAAGGTCGAGAGTGTTTCTTGTGTATGTTTCAAAAGTTCGTATTCCGCGCTCGCATAAAATTATGTTTTTATTGCCGCCGGACATAATGTATTCCGCGCTCATCAGTAATTCTTCGATAGTATTTGCAAGACCGCGCTTTAATAAAATCGGTTTGTCAATGCAGCCAAGTTCTTTGAGAAGTTCAAAGTGCTGCATATTACGCGCGCCAACCTGGATCACATCAACATCCTTAAACATATCAATATGATTAACATTCATTATCTCTGTTACAATCGGAAGCCCAGTTTCTTTTTTCGCTTCGCGTAAAAGCTCCAGCCCTTCGGCGCGCAGTCCCTGAAACGCGTACGGCGAAGTTCTCGGTTTAAAAGCGCCGCCTCTAAGCATTGCGGAGCCTGCGTCCTTCACCTTCGCGGCAATATCTATAATCTGCCCGCGTGATTCGACAGAGCAAGGTCCTGCGATAAGCGTAAAATTACCGCCGCCGATTTTCCGTCCCATTACATCAATTACTGTATCATCGGGATGAAACTTGCGGTTCGCCGCCTTATACGGTTCCTGAATCCGCCTGACGCTCTCAACGATATCGATCGCTTTGATCATGTCGATATCTACTACCGACGTGTCTCCGATTAAACCTAAAATCGTTGACTGCTCGCCTTTTACAAGTGTAGTTTTTAAGTTTAATCCATCCAGCCAGTTCAGCAGATTATCAAACTGCCGCTGCTCGTATTTTTGTTTTAAAAGTATTACCATGTTTTCGCCTCCGGATTATGTATGATAATTTGAGAGTAACATATTATTTATAAAATGTCATAGAGTAATGATCCGCGCCCGTCAGACAACAGCCCGCGACAAGTCCTGCCGGGGGCAATAGATAATATTAAATTTTTTTATAGTCGCCGCGCGAAACAATCATTTTATATCCAGCGGCATTTACGCGCCGTTCAAGACAGCCCTTACATTCGGCGGCTTCTTCGCCTGTGCAGATTTTATTATCATAGAGCGAGTACTGTTTTCTCACCCTTACAGGTGACAGATTCGGCATTACAATATTCGCTCCCGCTTTTAAACCAAGTTCGCGCCCATCAGGCGAAATGGTGCCGAGTGCGGTTGTGGCAGGAAGCAAAACATTAGGGAACATTAAACGCAATACTGCCAGAAGGCGCAGCGTCAATTCCAAACTTCCGCTTTTTTGGTCTTTAAACGGAGTATCGCTATGCGTTAAAAACGGACCTATGCCGATCATCTCCGGTTTCAATTCCTGTAAAAACCTGATGTCTTTTATTAGATGCTCTGTTTCCTGAAAAGGCGAACCGACCATAAATCCCGAGCCAACCTGATAGCCGATTTCTTTAAGGTTCCACAGACACTCTTTACGTTTTTGCAGACTCATATTTTGAGGATGCAGTTTTTTATAATGCCCGTCATCGGCTGTTTCATGACGCAACAGATATCGATCCGCTCCGGCATCAAAATACGCCTTGTAACTTTTATACGACTTTTCTCCAATCGAAAGCGTGACAGCGCAATCAGGATAATTTGTTTTTATTTCGCTGATAATTTCGCATAACGTATCATCGTTAAAAAAATCATCCTCTCCTCCCTGAAGAACATAAGTGCGAAACCCCAGTTTATATCCTGTTTCACAGCAATCCATTATCTCCTCGCGGTTTAATCTGTAACGCTGTAAAGAGGCATTCGCGCATCTTATGCCGCAGTAATAACAGTTGTTTTTACAATAATTGGTAAACTCGATCAATCCCCGAATATAAACATCTGTTCCGTATATACTCTTTCGAATGCGGTCTGCCGATTCAAATAGTGAACTGTCGTATATGTCTGTTTCAATCAGGGCGGCTAATTCATTGTCTGAGAGATTTTTATTTTCTTCCAGTTGGTTAACGATTTTGTATCTCCAATTTTTTTTAAGGTATCATAAATCATCTTCATGTGTAAGAGTTAAAAACAGAGCATAATTAATGGCAAATATTGAAAACATGAACCAATAGTTTTTTGAATAATTTTCTTAGAAATACTTGACAATTAATGAATTATTCGCAATAATAGTAAGTAAGTACTCACTCACCAAAAAAGGTGACTGACACCGAGGTAAAAATGATTATCCTTGATAAAATAAACCATTCTTTTGGGGATAAACAGGTTCTTTTTGACATAAGTTTAAATATCCAGCGCGGTATTATATACGGGTTTTTGGGACCATCGGGCTGCGGAAAAACTACAACCGTAAAAATTATGGCAGGTATTTTGGAAGCAACATCAGGCGCCGTGCAGGTGCTGGGTGAGGCTATGCCGAAACTTTCCATTATGAAACGTCTTGGATACATGGCGCAGGCAGACGCGTTATATACAAACCTGACCGCGGAAGAAAATCTTATTTTTTTCAGCTCGCTTTACGGAATGAAAAAAGAAAAATCAAAAGAAAAAATTGATGAAGTAATGACGCTTGTTAATCTCTCGGCTCACAGGGAAAAACTTGTGTCGGCTTATTCCGGCGGAATGAAGCGCCGCCTCTCTCTTGCAATGTCTCTGCTTCATGAACCTGAAATTTTAATACTGGACGAGCCGACAGTAGGTATCGATCCTGTTCTTAGAAAATCAATTTGGGACGCTTTAACATCCATGACAGAACGCGGAATGACAATTATCGTTACTACACATGTTATGGATGAAGCGGAAAAATGCCACGAACTTGCAATGATGCGTGACGGAAAATTAATCGCGCAAGGCTCTCCTTTAGAACTGCGCACCGGTATCGGAGCTTCAACCATTGAAGAGGCTTTCATTTATTACGGTAAAGGAGGTAATGATGAAAGTTAGAGCGCGGTTCTTCGGGAACACACATCCAGTGGCTGCTGTCGCCTTGCGGATTTTACAGCAGATGCGTCATGATAAAAGAACGCTTGCTCTTATGCTGATGGCTCCCGTAATGGTTTTAACACTGCTTTATTTTATCCTAGACGACACTACTCTTGAAGGTCATGTTGCTGTAATAAACGCTCCTGAAAATTTTATCAGCGCCCTTGCCGATTTTAATATTACCGCTTCTTACTATAATGAGCGTGACGCGAAAATAGCGGTTGAAAGGGGCGAAGCAGACGCCAGTATAAATATTGTTAACGGAAAATCTTTTATCGAGATTGACGGCAGTAAGCCCGACAAGGCAAGATTTATTTTAAACGGTCTAGAAACTGCAAAGATCAATATATATCAAAACAGACCGGATTTAAAATCCGATATTTTTTATGTTTACGGATACGATGATTTTAGCATGTTTGATAATTTCGGTTCCGTATTGATAGGATTTTTAATTTTCTTCTTTGTTTTTTTAATCGCCGGCATTTCATTTTTGCAGGAGAGAACAACAGGAACTTTGGAAAAACTTCTTTCTACGCCGATACAAAGATGGGAAATTGTCGCAGGTTATGTTCTCGGCTTTGGAATTATTACCCTGCTCCAGTCTATCATAATATGCCTTTTTGTAGTTTATATTCTTGGCGTAATGATGATAGGTTCCATATTCCTTGTTCTTTTAATTACTTTTTGCACAACAATGATGGCTCTAACGCTCGGTATTTTAATTTCAACAGCGGCGAATAATGAATTCCAAATGATACAATTTATACCTATTATAATTGTTCCGCAGGTTTTTTTCTCGGGGTTATTTCAACTCTCGCCTGTTTGGGAAACGGTAGGAAAATTTATGCCTCTTCATTATGTAGCCGAGGCGTTAATGAAAGTGATGATTAAAGGCGGCGGCTTTTTTGATATTTTTCTTGATATTCTTGTAATGCTCGGATTATCACTGCTTTTTATAATAATAAATATACGTCTTCTTAAGCGTTACAGAAAAATTTAATGGGGGAAATGAGAAAATATGGAAGAATACAAATGGCTGAAGAATATGCTTAATAATGAAACTGAAAAGATAACAGACAAGCAAAAATTAATCATAAAGACAGCAATAGAATTATTCAGCAAACAAGGATACGCCGCGACTTCAACAAGGGAAATCGCTCAGAAAGCTGGAGTGGCGGAAGGATCAATTTTTAAGTTATTTCCTACAAAAAAAGATATAATTTTATGGATTACAAAACACATTATTAACACTGCCCTCTTTCCGCTTATCTCAAGCGGAATTCACGAATTAATGGAAAAACCCTTTAACAGCCGCGAAGATTTTCTTGCCGCGTTTTTGGAAAACCGTCTGGAGCTTATACAGGAAGGAGTTCCGCTGTTTAAAATATTAATTCAGGAGATTCCTTTCCAGCCTGATATCCGCACAATGCTGTTAGAGCAATTTAAAAAAATGCCTTTGGACATGATTGCGAAAAAATTAATGATAATAGAGACACAATGTGATTTTAATGAAACCGATATCATGAATTTAATTATTTCCTGTATTTCAGGCTTTTTCCTGTTTCGTATTATGGTGTTTCCGGAAAATTTTTCCGAGAATCAAATAAAAAATGACGCGGAGGTTCTTGTGCGTTTTATGAGCCGCGGATTGGGAAGTACTAAGGAGAAGGATTTATGAAAAAGAAAGAGATACCCATAAAGAAAATTATTCCGGTTCTTCTTTTATTAACAATAATCATTTTAATTTTATCTAATCTATTACGCGGCGGTAATTTAAAATTACAAGGAGTTGTTGAAGGGACAATATATTCGCAAGTATCGGAAGTTTCCGGAAAGATAATAGAAATGAAAGTGCAACTCGGAAGCCCTGTTAAAACAGGGGATCTGATTGCGCGGATAGATTCATTAAATCAGCAGTATACCCTTGAGCAGCTTCAAATAGCCCTTGAAAAAATACAACTCATGAGTCAGGAAGAATTGGTTAGAGCGCGCAGCAGTGTCAGCATTGCGGAAGCCAATTATCGCAGCGCGCAGGCAAGTTTTTTTCAGGCGAGAAATGACCTGTCTCCTCTTGAACAAATGTTTGAAATCGGCGGCATTGCGCGTATTGATCTTGACAACGCGAAACTAAGGGAAACGATTGCCGCTCAGGCGCTGGAAGCGGCTCAAAGCCAGCTTCAAACAGCAAGGGCGCATTATTCATTCCTGCAAAGCGGAACAGATAATAAAAACATCGCACAAACAGGATTTGCGCAAACAGGGTTTGCGTTAGCTGAAATTGATATAAGGGATATTGAAAGCAGAATAAATCAGATGCAGGATATGCTTCAAAAGTATGAAATCAGGGCAAACTGCGACGGTATTCTGGTAAGTGTTAATTATAATTTAGGCTCGATGGTTAATATGGGATATAACATAACGGATATTTCCGCAGAAAATGAAAAGTTTGTTGTTTTTTATATGCCAAACGAACACATAAACAAAATTTCTTACGGACAAAAAATAACTGTTAGATCAGGCAGTGAGGAAATTCAGGGGGAAGTGCGTTATATTGATGTCAGAAGCCAGTATACGCCGAAAGACATGCAAACATCAGCTATGAAAAATAAATTCAGCGTAAAAATTAAACTCCTGCTTCCTTCTGCGCAAACAGAGTTTGCAGCTGCATTGATTCCAGGCAGCAAGGTTGAGGTTATTGTCAGGTAAGATTGATTTTTATTGGAAAATGTAATGAAGCGGGAGTATCTTGTGAATGTAAACACAAGCGAAGCTCCCAAAAACTGTATATATTTGCATAATTTTTAATATTGGATATAATTATAAGCCTACTGTCCTCAGTCATGCTTCATATTTAGACGAAGGTTCCTTCTCTAATGATGCGGTGCGCTTTTAGGTTTAAGTTATGAGAAACAAAAACAGAAAAAAAACCAGTTTCAAAAACAGGATAATGTTTCCTGTTATTCTAATATTCGCCCTCTCCATTTTAACTACTTCGGTTATTAATTACATGAATTTACAATCAACCGTAGAAAAAAAAACCAAAGCCTATTTGGAAATTTTTACAGATAATATATTGCTGGAAATCAGGCATTTGAATAACATTCTGGAAATCACCAAACAGGCTCTTGATGAAAAACATGTTATGATAGCAAGAACATTGGCGAACTGGAGAACGGAGGATATTTCGTTTGAAGAACTGAAACATCTTGCTTATTTATTGGATGCTATCGAAATAAATATCGTAAGTCCAAATGGCATTATAACAGGAAGCACTGATATTGATCTTATCGGATTTAACTACAAAGAGCACATATTAACAAGTAAATATATAGGTTTGATTAACGGAACGTTAACAGAAATAATGGAAGAACCGAGGGAATCAATTCTGCCAAACGGATTAAGCGGAGGTATGAATCATTATGCGGGCGTTCCGCTCTCAGGCGGCAGAGGTTTTATTCAAATTGGTTTTAATGTGAATGTTTTCACAATGCTTCGGGAAGAGATCAATATTGAAAAAACCATCGCAGAGCAGAAGATAGGGCGAGGCGGTTTCGGCATGGTATTGTCAAAAGGAGAAGTAATTGCCGCCGGACGTGAACTTTCGGCATTTCGTGTCACGGTTGAAGAAGACTGGTATAAAACTGTAACATCGGGTGATGGTTTCGCGTGGATTGTAATTGATAATGAAAGATACTTTGCCGGATATAAAAGTACGTTTCAAGGCGCTTCATATAATCATACCGTTGTTGGTCTTGTGCCCGAAGGAGAATATTACAGCGAGTTAAACCGTTTATTGATTCAAACTGCGCTGTTTATGCTTGCTACAATTATTATAATAGTAATTTCTCTGTATATGGTTTTAGGTAATCTGCTTTCTCCTGTAAAACACCTTGTAGCAAGTCTTGACAAAATCGCCGAAGGCGACTTTAACACCAGGATTGAGCATGATTACAATGATGAGTTTAATAAAATAAAAGACGCGATAAATTCAATGGTTGATAATATAATAGCGAATAAAGAACTTGCCATAATAAATGAAAGATTAAAATCATTATCAAATACTGACGAACTGACAAAACTAAATAACAGACGTTCATTTATTGATTACATGGACGTAATCTGGAAACAAAATCACCGTCTTAAACTTCCCGTAACAGTAATGTTAATTGATATTGATTATTTTAAAAAATATAATGATTCATTAGGACATTTAGAAGGTGATAAAGCGCTTGTCGCTGTAGCACAGTATTTAAAAGAACAAATAAAAAGGGAAACTGATTTTGTCGCGAGGTTTGGCGGAGAAGAATTCATTTATATTCTGCCGTTTGTTAACAGAAATGAAGCGGTTGAATTTTCTAAAACACTGGTTATGAATGTAGAAAAAATGGCTATTCCGCATCCAATGAGTGAAATCTCAAAATATATAACCATAAGCGCAGGTGTAGAAACTGTTATTCCCGATAACAATAATTCAATAAAACAATTATTGGATAATGCGGATAAAGCATTATATGCGGCAAAACAATACGGAAGAAACAGGGCTGTAATTTATGAAAATGATGAAATCAAACAAAATTAAAACAAACTTATAATTTTCCAAAAATAAACGAATTTGACCTTGTTCCAAAAACAAGAGGATATGGAAGGTTTTGAAATAACTCTCATATTATCACCGAGAGACGTTATGTTACTTGACGTATCTTATTTTATTATGTTCCTAATCTTTCTTGCAAGATTTTCGAATTTATAATATAATTAAATCAGAACAAAGACGTTCGCTAGAATGGCAGGATAAGCTTGCAGGTATTGGCTTGCAGGTGGTAGTCTTCTGTTCTCTGGTGGATGGCTTTTTTTTTGAATTATTGGAGGTTGATATGAAAATCGGGGCAAAATTAATACTTATTATTTCCGTTGTAAACTTGGTTGGTATCGGAGGTTTAACCATTGCCGCCACCATGTTTTCCTCAAGTCAAATTAGAGCGCTTGCAGATGAAAACGCCGGAAATATAACGGATATTACGGCAAAAGAAGTTAAGGCATTTCTGGAAGTCCCTTTGGATGAAATGAGGTCTTTAGTAAATCTAATGATTTATATTGACGAAATTACAACCACTGAGAATAGACGTGATCAAGTCAACTATATGCTTAGAAGCATGATGGTGAAAAATCCGGATTTTGTAGGGGCATGGACGGTCTATGAACCTAACGCTCTTGACGGCAGGGACGCCGACTTCAGGAATACTCCGGGCAGCGACGAAACAGGAAGATTCGCAAGTTACTGGACTAATGATAGAGGGAAAATAGGACTGTCGGTGCTTGAAGGTTATACCACCGCTGAATATTATACTACCTCATTAAAATCCGGCAGGGAATATCTTGTTGAGCCTTATTATGAAAATATCGGCGGCAGGCGGGTATTAATTACAAGCGTCACCGTTCCGATTATAAAGGACGGAAAAACCGTCGGCGTAGCGGGAGTAGACCTTGAACTGGCAGCAATACAAACTATGATACTTGAGATAAAACCGTTTGGAGACGGATATGCCGCTATTTACTCAAGCGGCGGTTTAATTGTTTCCCATCCTCACGAAGATCGTCTTGGAAAAAAGATAGAAGATGTGGCAAGCGGATTGTTCACGAATCGAATGGGCGCTTTATTGCAGTCATTAAAAAACGGAACTGTCTTTAATGAAACATTAAATTCGCAAGAACATAACGCCAGAATGATTGTTTTAACACGTCCGTTTACTGTCGGAAATGACGAAGACAATTGGATGGCGGTAACTGTTGTTCCGTATAATACAGTAATGGCTGAGGTTCAGCAAATGACAATGGTTTTAATAATACTCGGTGTTATGATACTTGCAGTTATTACTCTCATTATCTTTTTTGTATCGCGTTCCATTACCGCTCCGATTAAATCCATGGAGAAAGTTTTGGCTTTTATCGGCGAAGGAGACTTTACACATTCAATTGAAACGAAAACCAATGATGAGATTGGAAACATGAGCCGTTTCCTTAACACTACTTTGGATAAAATAAAGACCCTGATTAAAGTAATAAAGGAACAAGCATCGGATCTTGCAAAGGTAGGCACGGATTTATCGTCTAACATGACTGAAACCGCCGCTGCAATAAACCAGATCACCGCAAATATTCAGAGCATAAAGGGAAGGGCAATTAATCAGAGCGCAAGCGTTTCCGAAACCAACGCGACAATGGAGCAGATTACAAACAACATTCAAAAACTTAACGAGCAGGTAGAAAAGCAGACAACCTCAGTTTCACAATCATCTTCCGCCATTGAGCAGATGCTTGCCAATGTTCAATCCGTTACAAATACCCTTGTTAAGAATAAGGAAAATGTTAACTCCCTTACAGCCGCTTCTGAAGTTGGACGCGCAAGTCTTCAGGATGTGTCGCAGGACATACAGGAAATTACCCGCGAGTCCGAAGGCTTATTGGAAATAAACTCTGTTATGCAAAATATCGCAAGTCAGACAAATTTACTTTCAATGAACGCCGCAATCGAAGCAGCCCACGCAGGAGAAGCGGGCAAAGGCTTTGCAGTTGTCGCCGATGAAATCCGCAAACTTGCCACAAATTCTTCCGAACAATCCAAAACAATCGGTAATGTCTTGAAAAAGATTAAAGAATCCATCGATAAGATAACACAATCGACAAATGACGTTCTTCAAAAATTTGAGATAATTGACGAGCATATAAAAACCGTTTCGGAACAGGAAGAAAATATCCGCAACGCAATGGAAGAACAAAGTCAGGGAAGCAAACAGGTATTGGAAGCCGTAGGAAGCCTTAACGATATAACTCAGCACGTAAAGAGCGAATCCGAAGAAATGCGTACAGGTTCTACAGAAGTTATTAGAGAAGGCAAAAACCTTGAAATTATTACACAGGAAATTACAGGCGGCATGAACGAGATGGCAACAGGCGCAGACCAGATAAATATTGCCGTAAATCAGGTAAATGACTTAACAGTAACCAATCATGAGAAGGTTGATACACTAATGAGGGAAGTATCACGGTTTAAAGTTGTATAAGTGTGTTGTCCTGTTATATTTCGGTTACAAATAACATAGAGTAAATTCCTTATTTCATAAGGAATTTACTCCGCACTTTCTTGTGGAGCAGAGGTTCCTTACAGTGAAGCCCTGAAAGTGCGAAATTTCCACTCTAGAAGAATCAGTGAAGCTTTTTATTCAACCTTAAACCTGTTCACTTCCCCTATTAATTGGTTTATCGCGTCCCTGTTCTTGGTACTGATGTCATTAACTTGGGTAACAGCAATGTTGATTTGCTCCGCGCCTATTGACATTTCGTTCATGCCGGAAGCGATTTCCTGTGTCGCTTTTTCAAGATTCAGGCTTTCCTTAATGACTTCCTGTGCGCCGTCCAGCATTTCTATTGAACTGCTGTTTACATGTTTGGTTACCTCTTTTACGCTGGTTATGCCTTCCAGAGTCTGCTTGGACCCTTCCGCCTGCTCTTCCATCGCATGGCGGATGATGTCTTCCTGCTGGGATACTGTTCTTACGTTTGCATCAATCGCTTCAAATTTGTTAAGCACATTATCAGTGGATTTGGTGATCTTATCGATGGATTCCTTTATTTTTTTAAGCACTGTGCTGATTGTTTTGGATTGTTCGCTGGAACTTTCAGCGAGCTTTCTGATTTCGTCGGCGACAACGGCAAAGCCTTTACCTGACTCTCCGGCATGAGCGGCTTCAATCGCGGCGTTCATAGAAAGGAGGTTTGTCTGGCTTGCGATGTTTTCCATAACAGAGTTTATTTCCAAAAGACCTTCGGACTCCCTGGAAATTTCCTTAATGTCAGAGGCGACTTCCTGCAATCCGCTGCGTCCGTCTTCCGATGCGTTTGTAAGGTTCTTTACATTGGAATTGTTTTTAATAAGCGTTTCGGTAACAGAAGTGATATTGGCTACCATTTCTTCGATAGCGGCTGAGGCTTGTGATACGTGTGTATTCTGCTCCTCAATATTTGAATTTAATTTTTTAATGTTGTTTGTAACTTGTTCCATCGTGGCGTTGGTTTCTGTTACGCTGGCGCTTTGATTAATAACCCTGCCTTTAATGCTTTGAATGTTGGCGGTTATTTCGTTTACAGCGGCGGCAGTTTCATTCATGTTGCTGGCGAGCTCACTTCCTATGCCGGATAAAATACCGGCTTCATTTTTGATTATTACAATCAGCGCTCTGATTTTTTCTATTGTCTGGTTGAAGTAATGGGAAAGTTCTGTAATTTCGTCTTTTCCTTTTTCCGGAATTTTAACTGTAAGATCACCTTCACCCTGCGCTATATCTTTTAATGTCGCCGCTACATTTACAACCGGCATCATTGTAAAATGAAGGACAAAATAAACCAATACCGCTACCGCCGCGGCGATTATTACAGCGATTATGATGGTCAGCTTTGTCAGGTCGTTTACTTCGGATAATATATAATCTTCTCTTGCCGCGATCATGACAGACCAGAACGCGTCTGAGTTGCCGATGCGAAGGGGCGAAAAGAAAGTTTCCAAAGTTGTTCTCATTGCCGCCGAATACGAAGCGCTGAAATATGTATTTCCTCCAATGACGGACTTGATTGCGTCCGGCAGATCATCACCTAAAAATCCTTCCGTATCTTTCATGTTTTTGCCGATACGGTCCTTGAATGAATGTGCCAGTACGGTTCCGTCATTCGCGAAAAGTCCCATCGCTGTTATTTCTTCGTTGTTTTTGACGGTTTCTTCCAGTGTCTGCTGTAAAGAATCAATGTTCATCAGATAGGCAATACCCCCTACAGCCTGCTTTATAGAATCATTAATAATGGGTTTCATCATTCTAACAACATACGTATCTTTCCCGGCAATTGATCTCTGGAAGGGAGGCTCTACCCTGTCTTTCGGGTTGTTGATATTAAGACTGTCCAGGTACGCTATTGTAGCGTCTATATCGACAGTAGCTCTGGGAAGTATTTCGCCGGTTTCCCTTGTATAACACATCGTATATTGCCCTGTGGGACTGGAACCCACTCTGCCAATCATCTGGGCGTCAAGACCGTCAAGAGCATTGGTTCTCCAAACGGTATAAACCTGCAAATATTCAGGGTTTGCTTCCATGACGGCGTATAACATCTCATCCAAACGATCCCGCCGCTCTTGCGGAGCGAATCTTTCGTATTGAGAAAATATATTCTCCAAAGTATTCAGCAGCGCGAAACGGGTGTCTTGCTGACCTTTCCAGTACTCAGCCTGCTCGCCTGACAGAAATTCAATTACCTTTCTGTTCAGATCAATTGCGATTTTTGACGCGTTGGTAAGCAAGATAACGGAGATTGCCGCAACAACAACAATCAATATGGCAATTACCATAATACTCAATCTAAATTTAAGTTTCATTTTTTCCCTCTATAATTAGTGCGTATAACATTGTAATCTAAAAACAGCAAAATATGTAAATTATTCCTATAAGATCAAACCTAAAAAACATAATCATTACGCATAAAATTATGCTATATTTCAGAACATCCTCGTCTTTTAATTCATCGCTTTTAACAGTGCTGTTGCCGCTGCCTTGTTTCCGGCTGGACCTACGCATGACGGGCAGCCGCTTCGGCAGGGGCAGCGTTCGAGGGCTTCAAGAACCGCGCTTAACAGTGGCTCTATTCTGCCAGAAAGACTTTCTGTTAATCCTGTGCCTCCCGGGTATTTATCGTAAATGCAGAGGGCAGGCATTCTGAAATGAGGATCGCGCACGCGTTCGGCTATTCCTAAGTCGCGCGGATCACAGAGCAGGAAGACAGGCGCTATATTGCGGATTAAAGTTCCTGCGCCGGAAAGAGCGTCTCCAATTCCTTTTTCGTCCATTTTTTCCAGCGCTTTTCCGCCCGAAGTTTCCGGCGCGAAAAGCAGAGTAAGGCAGCGTGTTTGGATTTCTTCTTCGGGCAGCGTAATATCGCCGTAACCGATATTTTCATGTGTGCGGAAACGCAGCTTTTTAAATTTTGTAACCTGAGATCGGACAAGAACGTCGCCGATAACAGCCTGCAGTTTTGCGCTTGAATCATTATCGCATTTTGAACCGGTAATAAATTTTTCATCTTCTGTTAATATTTTTATATCGGTTTTTACAAGACCGTCTGTAAAATAATTTACATCAGCTTCCCGAACATGGCACCTGCGGTTTTCTATGTCGAGTAACTCAACCATAAATTGCCGCCCGCGGTGAATGTAAACGGCGTTCACAAAGATCATTTCCTTGGCGCTCGGACGATCCATCTCGCCTATTACAGAATTCCTGCCTTCGGTTACGTCAATTATTACAATGTTATCCGCGCCGGCAGAACGCAGGCTCACTCCCTCCGCGGGATAAGACCTGTCAGCCCAATGCCACTTCCCCGCTGTATGACGAACAATGCCGGACTCTTCCAGATACTCAAGCGCGTCCCTTGCGTTATCGCCGTAAACTTTCGCATAACACTCTTCATTATCACCTAACGCCTCATTGCTCATTCCCAGTTCTTCTTCAGTAAAGGGCAGTTCAAAACAGGCGCACTTAACATGATCTGTAAGAACATACGGATTATCAGGATCGATATGCGCTTCTTCGACAGTTTTGCGGAAAAACCATTCAGGATCGTTCATTATAAATTGATCGATGGGAGAAACGCTTGCTATAAAAACAGATACCGATGTGCCTCCCCTTCGTCCTGCCCTGCCCGACTGCTGCCAGAAACTGTTAAACGATCCGGGAAAACCCGCGACAACAGAAGCGTCAAGACCGCCGATATCGATGCCCAATTCCAGAGCGTTAGTTGAAACTACTCCCTGAATGCTGCCCTCGCGCAAGCCTTTTTCAATATCGCGCCTTTCGTTGGGAAGAAAACCGCCGCGGTACGCTTCAACCTTAATGTTGGAATTGTCGTTATAAATATTTTTGAGGTCGTCATTAACATAAGAGGCGGCGACTTCTGTTCTGATACGCGAATGAGCGAAAAGAATTGTTTTGATTCCTGCCTTAAGAAGCGCAATCATCCAGCGGCGGCTTTCTGTTACTACGGATTTACGGATGCCCTGAACAGCGTCAACTACCGGAGGATTGTAAAGAATGATTCGTTTCTCGCCGCGTGGAGAGCCGTTTTTATCGACAAGTTCAACATCACTGCCTATTAGCGACTTTGCTAGCTGAGCCGGATTTGCGATTGTAGCAGAGCATAAAATAAATTGAGGAGAGGCGCCGTAAAACGCGACAACGCGCCGTAAACGGCGTATAACATTTGCGATATGGCTTCCCATAATGCCGCGGTATGCATGAGCTTCATCTATAACTATATATTTTAAGTTGGAAAAGAACTTAATCCACTTTGGATGGTTAGGCAAAATGCCGGCATGAAGCATATCGGGATTGGAAATGATGATTCTACCGGAATCACGAGCCGAAATTCTCAGACTTTCAGGCGTGTCTCCGTCATAAGTGGATATTTTCAAGTTTAAATCATTTGCTCCGCCAGCCACTTCATTTAATTCAGCCTGCTGATCCTGCGAGAGCGCTTTGGTAGGAAAAAGATAGAGGCACCGCGCTTTTTCATTTGTTAAAAGTTCATGAAGACAGGGCAAATTATAACAAAGAGTCTTCCCTGAGGCAGTCGGCGTAACAACTACAACATTTTTACCTGAACTGGCAAGTTTCCAAACCTCAGCCTGATGTGTATAAAGCCTGTCGATTCCTCTTTTATTCAATGATTTTATGATTCTGGCATCTAAACCTTCAGGAAAATCCGTGAAAGTGCCTTCCTGCGCCGGCAGAAGCCTGTTAATCACAATATTTGGAGCAAATTCAAGACTATTTAAAAGTTCATCGAGTTTTTCACTGGCATTCATGCAGATAATTCTACCTTTTTTTTATAAAACAGTGAATAACTTAATTGGGAAAACCAGGTCATTGTGAATATGAGAGTTTTCATTTTAAATTTACACTTTGACAAATAATAATTTATTGTATTTAGCTGTTTTTATCATTTATTATGAAAAATAATGTAAATTTAACGAATTTCTCTATCGACAAAATTCATAGGTTAGTCTATAATGTAAAAAAAGGAGGGCTTATATGTCAGAAGTTTTGTGTATTGTCCTTGGAGGAGGAAAAGGCACCCGCTTGTTTCCCCTGACACAGTTTCGCTCAAAACCGGCAGTCCCCTTTGGCGGAAAGTACCGTCTTGTAGATATTCCCATATCTAACTGTATTAACGCAAATTTAAGGCAAATTTACATAGTTACGCAATTTAATTCGGCCTCTCTCCATCTTCATATTGGTCAAACTTATCTTTTCGACTCATTTACCGACGGATTTGTCGAAATTTTGGCTGCAGAACAAACTTTTGAACATTCCGGCTGGTATGAAGGCACTGCCGATGCTGTTCGCAAGAATTTTGTTCATTTCAGAACCAGAAATCCATCATACTACATTATCCTTTCCGGTGATCAGCTTTACAGGATGGATCTTGATGATTTATTAAGAAAACACATTGAATCGGACGCTGCCATCTCAATTGCCTGTACAGGAGTCTCAAGAGAAAACGCAAGCGGGCTTGGAATCCTAAAAGCCGATAAAAAGAACCAGATTACCGAATTTCTGGAAAAACCGGGGTCGGCTAAAGATATATCAGACTTTAAGATTCCCCAGGAACTGCTGTCAGAGAAAAGCAAGGATGACTGTTACCTAGCCTCTATGGGAATTTATATTTTCAACGCTAGAGCGATGGAAGACTGCCTTGCGAACGATCTGACAGATTTTGGAAAAGAGATAATTCCTGCCGCGATTAATAAATTAAAGGTAAACGCGTATCTTTTTAACGGTTACTGGGAAGATATCGGTACAATCAAGAATTTCTACGACACAAATCTGGAATTGACCGCGCTTAAGCCCAGATTCGATTTTTATGACGAACATAAACCTATTTATACCCACATGCGAAATCTGCCTCCTTCCAAGATGAACTTTTCTAACATGAACCAGTCAATAGCGGCGGAAGGATGTATCATAACAAACGCGAATATAACCAATTCGATAGTTGGTATACGTACTCTTATAGAAACAGGCGCAAGCCTTAACGGCGTAGTCTGCATGGGCGCGGACTATTACGAAACAGAAGTGCAAAAGCTGCAAAACGCCGAAGCAAAAGTTCCAAATGTTGGAATAGGACGCGGCGCAATCATTAAAGGCGCAATTATTGACAAAAATGTCTGCGTGGGCGAAGCGTGCCGGATCGGCGTTGACGATATAAAACGAGTCGATGGAAATTACGGACATTATTATATTGTTGACGGAATTATTGTTATTCCGAAAAATACGATTTTATATCCGGGAACCGTTATATAATTGCTTCGTTTTTTTGCGGTAATTTCCTTAATTTTTTTTCTTTTTTCATGCGCGACAGACGCTCCTGTTTCAACTGACGAAACAGCAGAATTACCTGTATTTAATAATTATTTTGAAAATGCATTAACCGCTCTTGCAAGGGCAGATGCTCCCGTAAATATTACAATAAAGATTAAAGAAAATTTAAAAAATGATTTTAATTTTATTAAAGAGCTTGATGCTGTTTTAAAAGGCAATCCGGTTTTTTTTCTTCTTGTTGATAAAGAACATCCTCTGGATATAAATTATGCGCCCGATGATTTAGTCCTGCTTGGAAAAGGTTCGTATGTTTTAAACAGGGATAATCAATATCTTCAAAAAGACGCCGCAGCAAGCCTTGAGGAAATGTCATTTGCGGCAAGAAACGCTGGTTTTACTCTTTCTGTTTCATCGGCTTACCGTTCGTATAATTATCAATCGGAAGTTTATTCGCGTAACGTAACCCAGATGGGCAGACAGGCGGCAGACAGAGTATCGGCGCGTCCTGGATACAGCCAGCATCAGTTAGGTCTTGTTGTTGATTTCGGTTCTGTAACAAACGCGTTTGCGTCAACGGGTGAAGGACGCTGGATTGCAGCTAACGCATCGCGTTTCGGCTGGTCGCTTTCATATCCGCAGGGCATGGAAAACATAACAGGTTACAGCTGGGAAAGCTGGCACTTCCGTTATGTCGGCAAGGAACTGACAGTGTTTATTGATAAATATTTTAACGGCATACAGCAATACGCGCTGAAGTTTATACATGAATACCTGAAATTACAGCAATGACGGCAGCAGGTTAATTTATAACAAATTCCTGTACAGGCGCATCTACAGTTTCATCGTTCTTTGCTTTGAGTTTTATCGATCCGTCCTTGCGCGCGTCAGCTGTAAAAATTGTGCCTGGTTTCCAGATGCCTTCAAGGATCATTTCAGATAACGGCGATTCAAGTTCTTTTTGGATTGTGCGGCGCAGAGGCCTTCCGCCGTATTTGGGATCCCAGCCTTTTTCTATTAGCAGATTTTTGGCTGACGTCGTAATCTTCAGGCTGTATTCCTGTTCGCAAAGACGTTTGGAAAGTTCATCCAGTTCAATATCAAAAATCGATTCTATTTGTTTATGTGTTAAAGTGTTAAAGACCGCTATTTCATCAACTCTGTTGATAAATTCAGGATTAAAAATGCGGCGAAGTTCGGACATGGCGGCTGATTCAATTTCTCCGGCGCTCATAAGTCCGCTTCCCGATGTAAAGCCAAGGCGCGATTCTTTTGTTATTTCCTTTGCTCCTGCGTTACTCGTCATTATAATTACAGTGTTACGGAAATTTACCGTATGACCAAGGCTGTCGCGCAGTTCGCCTTCTTCCATTACCTGCAGCAGAATGTTAAATATATCGTGATGCGCTTTTTCAATTTCGTCAAATAAAATTACGCGGTAAGGATTTCTTCTGATTTTTTCCGTAAGCATTCCGCCTTCTTCATAACCGATATAACCAGGAGGAGCGCCGACAAGACGGGAGGCATTG